>Ga0073906_1002057_pt1 | contig 28152 bp, 34 predicted proteins | sample Inofromicrocosms_FD_65485 | JGI IMG/M metagenome (GOLD analysis project Ga0073906, IMG submission 65485) | Mouse cecum microbial communities from Vienna, Austria - Inoculum for glucosamine and mucus D2O microcosms | ecosystem: Host-associated > Mammals > Digestive system > Large intestine >...
AGGTGAAGCACCACCTCGATCTGGTCGTGGATGGCGTGGAACACGATGTCCGCCAGCTTCGCCTCGCTGAAGGAGTGGGGGCTGCACTGGTGGGTGCGCTTGTTGTTGCCGCAGTTGTAGCAACAACACTGGCTTATCTGGTCATTGCCATTTTTGCCGCAACACCTGTATTTCTGTCCGCCAATACATCGGTCAAGTTTGACTGGATCAATTATCATCCGTTCTATCATGTCTACATGGGGCTGAAAAACGCCTATTTTGGAACGACCATTTCGCCAGTCTATTATGTCGGTGCTGTCGGTACAATCGTGCTGCTGTTCCTGGCGGTGCGGCTTGCATTTCATCGGGAGATCGGAAAGGAGGGGTGAGGCATGAAAGGATTAAAATATCAGATGAAAAGCGTTCTGCGGGATAAATTCTGCCTGATGACCTTCCTGCTCCCTATTCTGGTGGCTGTGGCTTTGCATTTCATGGGTTCCATTGATATGTCCAGCCTGGGGGAACTGCACTTCGGCGTACTGGAAAACGACCTGTCTCCGCAGACGGTCACATGGCTGGAGCGGTATGGGCCGGTAACGGCTTATGGGACACAGGAAGAACTGACCGCCGCCATCAACGAGCCGTCTACCAATGTGATCGGCGTGAGGGCAGACTGTGACAGTCTCAAAACCGCGATCAGCGGGGACGAGCTGGATATTTTCCGGCAGGCGGCGGCGACCCTACCCACCCTCTATGAAAGGCGGGAAGCGGCGGGTCAGGCAGAAATCCAGACATTGGAACGCCCGGACATCATGGAAAGTCTGCAAGGCATCTTTATCCTTGCTGTGCTGATCGTCGCTATGTTTATGGGCTGTACATTCAACGCTATGAACATCATTTCCGAAAAGGAAGATGGCGTGGCCTTTGTCAACGAAATCCTGCCCATGACGCCCAGCCAGTACATTTTGCAGAAGGTGGTGGTGGGATTCCTCTTTGGAAGCCTGTCCTCCGTTGTGACTGCGTGTATCTGTTTCCGATTGTCCTTGCAGAATTTCGGGCTGATGCTGGGATTGATCGTGCTGTCATCCTTTGTGGCAGCGTTGATTGGCCTGTTTATCGGAAAGTTTTCCGAGGGTCTGATGATTGGAGTGGTCTATATCAAGATTGTCATGCTGCTGTTCCTGGCCGTACCTCTTGTATGCGCTCTAATCGGGGTAAATGGACCACTGGCGATCATCTGCAATATCGTACCATCCCAGCCAGCCTTTGATGGCATCATGGCCCTATCCGCCGGAAGTATGGGAACGGCAATGAAAGATACTGGTATTCTTGCAATTCACTGTATCACATGGTTTGCGTTGTATGTTTTGATTTCTACCCAACGAAAAAAGCAGGCGGTTTGAGCATCCAAAAAAATCAGCCCAGCGGCGGTTTCGCTGCTGGGCTGACAGGTTTCCTTGAAACTACTCGTTTGCCGGGGCTGTATAGTGCGCCTGCACTGCGGCAGGAAGCTCGTCATACTGCACCTCACTCCAATCCAGAACGCCCCGGACAGGCATAACGGTCAGGCGGATAAAGTCTCCTTCCTTCAGTTCCCGGGAGGTCCCGAAGGTAATCTCTTTTTCGCCACCCTTTTCATCATAGGCCGTCAGCGTGTAGGAATAGGGCAAGTTGCCTTTGAAGCTAATGACACCCCCCTTGGTATCCACCTGCTCCACCTTGGTGTTGTCGATCTGGGCATAATACTCGGTGCTGCCGGAGCCAGAGAGGAACCATGCGCAAAATCCGATCAGGACAATGAGCAGAACAGCGGCGGCACCTATTGCAATTTTTATTTGTTTCTTCATGATGTTTTACACTCCTTACCAACCTTTTTTTGTGATAACCTGTTTGTGCTTCTTCGCTGTCTTTGGGGCCACGCTCTTTTTTGCAGTCGCCACAAAAACAGCAGAGACCAGCAAAGCAACCAATAGACTGAACATACAGATTAGCGGATTCCAGTGTACAGCCTCGTCATAGCTGCGGTATCCAACCAGTCCCATACTTGCGGTCACGGGATACAAATTTGCCAGGTTCATGTTCCCCGCCGCGAACATCCCGCCGTAGCCGTAGACGAAGGCCACAACCGCCCCGATTAAATGTCCGTTGGGGATTCGGGCGGCGATGGCGATGATTGGCAGAACCGCGATATAGAGGAACAGACAGTTGAACGTGATCTGCAACCCGGTTTGCAGGATGGCCGGCAGAGTCCCGCCGGGGAAACCCAAAAGGAAGGACGCGGACACGGTAAACACGGTGCTGGCAAGCCCCAGGAACAGGGAGAGCAGGCCGCAGACTGTCAGTTTACCAAACAGCAGCGCAGGAAAGGACACAGGGATCGTCAGAATGCTTTTCAACGTATCGTCTGTCCCTTCCCGATTGATGATATATCCGGTGATCAGGGCGATACACATGGGGAAGATCGTGGTGATGTTTTCCTTCATCACCTGCTCCGCGAAATGGGAGAATGTCCAAACGGTGCCGTCCAGGGCGGTAGTTGTGAAGATGGTGAGCAAGACGGCCAGGAGCATCAGCAAGATTCCCGCCCAGATCATGTTGTACCGTTTCAGCTTCCAAAGCTCGGTTTTTATCGTGACCAGCATCTCAATCGCCCCCTCTCTTTTTATACAGCCGGTCGATCAGCCAAATGGACAGCACCGACATCACGCCCAAAATCAGAACCGTCTGCGTGGTGGTGGGAACCAGATACTCCAGCCGACCCACGCTCTCCCTGACCCCATGGCGAACCATATCCCCGGCGCACCAGATGTTTAAGAGGGGAAGCGGCATCATCCAGCAGAGGAACTTGGGTAGGACCTCATAACAGCCCTCGACGGTCAGGCTCAGGACGCTGTAAAAGACGCACAGCAGGATGGAGAAGATATAGGTTTTGCTGAAAAAGACCACCAGCACCACTAGGGGCAGGGTACCCGCCGTGATGAAGATCCCCATCTCCACCGCCATCCACAGCTTATAGCCCAGCCCGCCCACCTCGGCGATCAGGCTTCCGCAGAAGATGGTGACAACAGCCGAGGACAGGCTGAAGAACAGCCCGAAGAGGAACAGGACGATGATCTTGGCAAAGATCATCTGGGTACTTGTTACCGGGATGGTCCGCAGGTTTTTGAAGGTGTCGCTGTCCCGCTCCATAAAGAACAGCATGGCGGCGATGACGCCAATGACACAGGGCAGAAGCAGCTCTACCGCATAGCCTATGACAAACTGGTAAAAGGCGTCAAAGAGTTCGGCCTTTGTGTCATATCGATCCATCATGCGGGGGGTAAGCATTATCACAGCCAGTGGAGGAGGAAACAGGAATGCGGAAAGGATCACAAAGGGAATGAACTTTTTCCGCTTTAGCTTCGCCAGCTCGCAGGAAATCAGTTTAAGCAATCCCCTCACCTCCCGTCACCCGCTTGAAGTAGTCCTCCAAGCTCTCCTCCACGGTCGCGGCCTCCGATACCTCCAAGCCATGCTGCACAAAGGCAGCGACGATTTTCGCCACAGAGATTTTACTCGAATCCAGTCGTAGAGTATGGCTGTCCTGAGTGGTGAACTGGTTTTCGTGGAAAACACCCCGCAAAATCTCCGCCGCCTGATTTGTATCGGAAACTGTGAAACGGACATACTTGTTGCTTTTGGCCTCCAGGTCAGCAAAGCCCTCCTCCTCCAACAGCACGCCATGATCGATGATGCCAATATCGTCCGCCAGCAGTGCCACCTCAGAGAGAATGTGACTGGAAATCAGGATGGTCTTGCCCCGTTCATCGCACAACGCCCGGATAAAAGAGCGGACCTCCGCAATGCCAATGGGGTCCAAACCGTTAATGGGTTCGTCCAGAATCAGTAGCTCCGGGTCGTGCATGACCGCCAGGGCGATCGCCAGCCGCTGCTTCATGCCCAGGGAGTATTGGGAAAAGAGTTTTTTGTCCCGGTAGGGCAGGCCCACCAGTTCCAGGGCGCTTTGGATGGCGTTCTGGTTTTTCAGCCCCCGCAGGGCGGCGAAAATGCGCAGATTCTCCGTCCCCGTCAGATTGGGATAGAAGCCAGGGGACTCGATCAGGCTGCCGATGCGGGGCAACAGCGTCTTCTCGTTGCCAGGCAGGGGCTTTCCCCAGATCGACACTTCCCCGGAGGTGGGCTGGGTCAAACCCAGCAGCATCTTCATGGTGGTGGTTTTTCCGGCTCCGTTCCGACCCAGCAGACCATAGATGCGGCCTCTCTGAACATGGATGTTCAGCTCTGCCACGCTCTTCTGCGCCCCATACTGCTTGGTCAGGTGATTTGTTTCAATAACATATTCGCTCATAGCGGTTACCTCCTTTGCGAGGTCAGTATACAACGCGATCCTTGAGCTATCCTTGAGGGAACCTTGAGATAACCTTGAGATTGCGCTGGTGGCATATACAATTTTAAGTTTCTACGCTATAATGAGCATGGACAGGAGGTACATCTATGTTGGATAAAGAGATTCTTGTCGTGGACGATGAAAAGGATTTGCGGACGATGATCCGCTCCATTTTTGAGAGCGCCGGATATACACAAATTACAGTAGCGGCCTCCGGGAGAGAGGCGCTGGCGGTGATGGCGAAAAAAATACCCGGCATCATCATTTTAGATGTGATGATGCCGGATATGGACGGGTTTGAGCTGCTCCAGGAAGTTCGGGCCGTCAGCAAGGTTCCCGTCCTCATGCTCACCGCGAAGGGAGAAGCCGAGGACCGATTTGCCGGGTTCGAGCTGGGGGCGGACGATTATCTGGTCAAGCCCTTTCTGCCAAAAGAACTGCTGCTTCGGGTCCAGGCGATCATGAAACGGGCCTATCCTGAAAAGAACCGGATTGTCACGTTGGATGCGGCCGCGGTGGATTTGGACCGGGCGGAGGTTATCCGAGATGGACAGCGGACACCCCTGACCGCGAAGGAGTACAGCATTTTTGAAAAGCTGGCGGAGAACGCAGGGCGGATCGTCACCATCGGCGTTCTCTGTCAAACGCTGTGCGGAGAAATCTGGCAGGGGTACGAGACCACCCTGATGACCCATATCCGGCATCTGCGGGAGAAGATCGAGGAAAATCCGTCAAAGCCCGTGTCGCTCCTGACAGTGAAGGGCTTGGGGTATAAGCTGGTGGTAAAGGAGCCGGAGAAATGAAAATCGTGGAACGCTTCTTTCGGAAATACTTTTTATCTATGGTGGGCGTCATCGCGCTGTTCCTGCTGCTCAATGTTGTCCTGTTTTTCTCTATGCTGATTTGGGCCTGGCAGACCTCAACATCGGAAACGCCTGACCTCTCTATAAACGAAATATGCGATAGCATCATGATGGACGAGGAAGGCCATTTTGCAACGGCTGAGGGACTATCCGGGCTGTTGGAAGAAAATCATTCCTGGGTCATGATTCTGGACGATGCGGGAACTGTCATTTTTCAGAGAGGATTGCCGGAGGAACTGCCCCGGCGGTACACAACAATAGATGTTGCAAAATTTAGCCGGTGGTATTTGGGAGATTATCCTGTCTATGTGCGGGAGCATCCCCAGGGGTTGCTGGTAGTGGGCGGTGAAAAAGGCAGTCGGGCGAAATATTACTTTTCCGTCAATGAGAGCTATGTAAGAAAGCTGTTTGTCGGGCTGGTTGTAGTCTTTCTGACAAATATCATTGTAGTGGTTCTTCTGATCTGGAAGAACACCCGGCACATTGAAAAGGCAGTCACACCCATTTTGCGAGGGATTGAAACAGTTTCCTCCGGCCAGCCGGTCAGCCTCCCGGAGAAGGGGGAATTAGCGGAGATCAACCGGCAGCTCAACAAGGCTGGTGCTTTTATTGCCAAAAAGGATACTGCCCGCGCCGACTGGATCAGCGGCATCTCCCATGATGTGCGGACGCCCCTCTCGGTAATTTTGGGCTTTGCCGGACAGCTGGAAGATGACCGGACTCTCCCAGCCTCTGCCCGTGAGCAGGCGGCCTGCATCCGAAAGCAGGGAGAGCGACTGCGGAGCCTGATTTCGGATTTGAACCTCACATCAAGACTGGAATATGCCATGCAGCCCCTTCGGATGGAGACGGTCTATTTGGTGGAGCTGGCCCGGCAAGCTATCTGCGAGCTTTTGGACAGCGGCTTGGAGGAACGTTATGAGATAGAGTTCTGTGCCGACCAGGAAAGCGAATCGGTGTCCATCCTGGGTGACGAGGCCCTGCTGAAACGTGCTCTGGGCAATTTGATCCAGAACAGCATCGTCCACAATCCCCAGGGTTGCCGGATTGCTGTTTCGGTCCTGCGTGGGGAAGCCGGTATAATGGTCGATGTTGCGGACGATGGTGCAGGGGTATCGGCTGAAATGCTAAAGGAACTGACGGCAGACAGTCACCATTTGGAGAGTACGGATGAAAAGTTGAACCTGCGGCATGGGTTAGGTGTTCTGCTGGTTCGGCAGATTGTGGAGGTCCACAAGGGAACCATGACCATGGAGAGCGCACCACAAAAGGGGTTCAGAACTGTGCTGACTTTTCCGGCATAAATTATTTTGATTTTTTCAAAAGTAGATAAAAAGTTGGAAATTACCCGTTATAATATGTTTTTACAATTCCATCGCAAGATGTTTTGATTGAAAAGGAGCAGAAAACCATGTATGATAATCCATTCTTATACGCCGATGGAACGGCGAAGGAAGAAGATTTAGACCGCATTGAGCAGAAATTTCATATAAAAATCCCCAAGGAGATGCGGGAACACTATCTGGCCTATAACGGCGGGCGCCCGGAAAGAACCGTTTTTACGGACAAAAACGGCGACGAGTATTTTGTGGACCTGTTTATTCCTGTGCGGGAGAGATTTAAGCGGCCCATAGAAAAAACACTGGAGCTTTTGAGAGCGGATGGCGGCGTCATTTCAGACTGGCTGATTCCCTTTGCCGAGGAAATTGAGGGAAATTTCTTTTGCTTCAGCGCAAGAGAATCCGACTTTGGCGCCATCTATTATTACAAACACAAATTTGAATATGGTGAGGACCCGGAGGAGCATATCACCTATCTGGCGGAATCCATCACAGCGTTTATCAATGCTCTGACCGAGAATGAGGATGGCGAGGACGATGAGGACGATCTGGAGGACGATGAAGAGTAAGCGGCTCAAATACATAGCTGGATTGGCGGCGCTCCTTCTGGCGATCTGTCTCTTTCGGAGCTGCTGTGACGCTTTGTTTGTGGCGAGCCGGGAGGTCTTCGTCTCGCCCCAGGGGACAAACACCATCATCATTGAGTACGACCATGTATGCCGCCCGTATGTTTACCAAAAGACCTGGTACGGGAAGCGGGAGATCTGGACCTATCCGAGCGCCGGCTTTATGGAGACCGTATCTTTTAGTGTGGAATGGCTTTCGGAGAGTCAATTCCGAATGACCTATGATGATAAAAATGACGAATTTGACGAGGAATATATCATTACGATACCGGAATGAACAACGGGAGGAAATGCAGATGGAGCAGAAAATCCTTACATTTATGAAGGAGAACGGCATCGCCGTCTTTGCGGAGGCAGACCGGACAACCGGGGCCGTCCACATCGAAAAGCTGGGAGATTTGGAGAGTTGGGATCTGTTCCAGCAGTTGGTGCTGTACTCTGATGTGGAGACCCTTTGCGACAGTACCAGAAGCCACTTCCCTTTCCAAGTCTGGGGACAGGGAGGCACCGGATGCCTGCTCTCCTGGCTGGATGATGGCAGAACCGTTGCGCTGTTTTTCGACAGTGAGCTGTCGGGGCCAGCGTTCACGAAGTGGGTCGAGGAGGAGCTGGATCAGAAGGTGCGCGGGCTTTATCCGTAAGCAAAACAGGCAGCCATATATGAATGAAAATTCTCAGGAGAGGAGGAAACAGCCATGCCCGGAAAATTCGATCTCTTTTGGACGACGATGGAGCTGTGCGATTGGAGAGACGAATGGAACGATGACAAGGTTCTCCGGCCGGTGATCCGGCACCTGTCGAAACAGGACGACCAGATCATTTTCGCGTTTGACGATCTTATGGCGGAGCTGCTGTATGATCTGGACACGAAAAAGCTGGCGGAGCAATGCGAGAAGGTCGACCCGCTCATGTGTGACGACACATTTTTATATTCCAGGTGCGCCGCTTTGATCAACGGGCCGGATTTCTATGAAAAGGTTAAGCGTGGGAGAATGAAAAAGGTATGGAGCATGGATTTTGAAGCCCTGCTCTATGTTCCTGGCAAGGCGTGGGCATTGAAGCACCGGCGTTCTGCTGACGATTACCCCCATAGTTCTCCATTGAGCTATGAAACCGGCAGCAACGAGGAAGGCTGGAATAGATAACTTCCAATCGGAAAGCAGAATAAAGGAGAATCCAAAATGGTACTTAATTTGAAACAAATTGACGCATTGAAGGATTTTTGCGCCCTGATACTTTGCGGGCACCAAGAAAAAGCGTTTCGCCGCTGTAAAGAATGTCTGGAAAATGCGGTCAATGAATACGGCGGCATTCCGAATATGTTATATGTTCTCTCTGGGAACGATGTCGATCCGGATGATCCCTTTGGCAATATGGCCAGTGAGGACAAGCAGACTGTAAAACCGCAGTCCTATCTGATCTCTTCTGACGCCGGCGCACCGGATCTGGAGGACTTTTTCTGGTTTGTTGAGAACCTCAAGGCAGCGCGGGGGCTTGAGTTCACCCTTGATGAAGAAAAATTTTCAGATGACGACTGTATCGTGGAATGGCTGGCGGAGCTTGCCGCGCAACTGGAGGACCTCTATATTGTCGATTTTGACGGGGCCAGTGAAGACTATCATTTTACGATCATGAATAAGGGCGACTGTGAAAAGGCAATGGACTTGTTCTCAAAAATGACGGCTCATATAGACGGTTACAACTTTAAGACTTTTATCATAACGGACGATTTCCAGGGATAACGAATCGGAAAGGAGCGATTGTATGTCAGACTGCAAAGTGATGATCAAAGCACCCAAGAAAGAGGTAAAGGCCCGGTTCTCGGACTATGAGGACATGGAGTTCGAGAGGCGTGGAGACTGGACGCTGGCGGAGGATTATTCCGGCACCCAGCTCTTTGGCTGGAAGGTCTCCAGCTGGGTTGAGCTGGCCGGCCAGGACGAGTTGATCTACGCCTATTACGATGAAGATATGAACGCAGAGTTTATCCATGTCAAGGATGGCATCTGCCTCCGGGCCTACACGCAGTATGATGGCGAGGTAGATACTGACAAGGGAGACGACCCGGATACCTCTATTAAAGACTGGTCCGATGTGGCCGACTACATAGACGAGCATATGGGGTAGATACTTTAAGGGAGGTGCCGCTATGGACTATAAAATATTGATTGTGGATGATGAACCCGATATTGTCTCCATGCTTGCCAGCTTTTTTTCAGGGAAAGGCTATCAGGCCCTGACAGCCCACAGCGGAGCGGAAGCACTCAGGAAAATCGGACAGACCCCGGACATCATCCTGCTGGACATCAATATGCCGGATATGGATGGTCTGGAGGTCTGTGAGATGATCCGGGATCGTGTCTCCTGCCCTATCCTCTTCCTGACAGCCCGGATTGAAGATGCCGACAAGGTGAAGGGCTTTTCTGTGGGCGGAGATGATTATATCTTGAAACCATTTTCATTGATGGAGCTTGAGGCGAGAGTCTGCGCCCATCTGCGGCGGGAGGCACGGCACAAGGTGGATACCCGGTTAAAGTTTGCCGGAGACCTTGCCATAGATTATACCCAGCGTCAACTGTTCTATGGGAAAGAGGAAATTTCCGTGACGAAAAAGGAATTTGATATTGTGGAGCTGCTGTCCCAAAATCCGGGACAGGTATTTGATAAAGAGCGAATCTATGAAAAAATCTGGGGCTATGACAGCGAGGGGGACAGCGGTGTTGTTGCGGAGCATATCCGCAGGATCAGGACAAAAATTGCCGCACACACAGATCATACTTATATTGAAACAGTTTGGGGGTGCGGTTATAAATGGAACTGTTAAAACGCCGGTGGCGCAATCTCTCCCTTCGGAAGACCCTGGTGGTCTATATCACCGCCGCCGCCCTTCTGGCCGTGGTCCTCTGTGATATAACCAATGACCTGTGCAGCATGGAGATCAGGGAGATACACGCCGGCTACCTGGACGGCATGGAAAAATACTACCTCACCAACGAGCGAGGGGAGCGGATGGGGGATGGAACCTACATCGGCACCGATGCGTTCCCCTTGTCCCCCGAGGATCAGCGGACAGTGGACATCCTCCGGGCCCTGCCCACGGTGACAACGCCGGCGTGGTCCGCCCTCTGCATCCTGGGGGCGGCGCTGCTTTTCTACCGGAACAAGCTGAAACGGCCCCTGACAGAGCTGCGGCTGGCATCGGAAAAGATTTCCCAAAACGACCTGGACTTTACCGTCACTGCCCACAGCAGGGATGAGCTGGGGCAGCTCTGCGCCTCCTTTGAGACCATGCGGGCGGCCCTGGCTCAGAACTTCTCAGAGATGTGGCGGCAGATGGAGGAGCGCAAGCGGCTGAATGCCGCCTTTGCCCATGATCTCAGGACGCCGCTCACTGTCTTGAAGGGATACAATGAGATGCTGCAGGCCAGCGGAGACGAACAGACCCGCACCACCGCCATCACCATGCAGCGGCATATCTCCCGGTTGGAGAACTATGTGGATACCATGAGCCATCTGCGCCGACTGGAGGATACACAGCCCACCTATCGGCAGACGCCCCTGAAAGCTCTCGCGGCCTCTTTGTATGAAAGCGGGACGATCATCTGTGAACGGGCTGAGAAGCATTTTTCAATGCAGAACCGAACAACTTCGCTGGCTCTGTCATTGGATGGAGATTTGATCTCTCAGGTATACGGCAATTTGATAGCAAATGCCACGCGGTATGCTGTCTCATCAATCGAACTTTGTCTGGAAGAAACACAGGAGGGGTTGTTGCTGTCTGTATCGGATGATGGGCCCGGTTTTGATAAAATCAGTCTGGAAAAGGCGGTTGATCCTTATTTCACCAGGGAAAAGGCAGAACACTTCGGCCTTGGTCTTTATACCAGCAAAATGCTCTGTGAGCATCATGGCGGCTGGCTGCGGGTTGAGAATCCCCCTTCCGGTGCCAAAGTAAGCGGTTTTTTCAAAAGTAGATAGAATATTGGAAATTGTCTTCTATACTCTCTATGTACCCCATAGAGAGTATTTTTGTTTCTAAATCTGAACAAAGGAGGAGCCTTTATATGGAACTGAGCGCAGTCAATCTGACAAAACGATATGGCTCAAAAACAGCCGTAAATCGTTTGAACGCTACATTAACGAATGGTGTGTACGGGCTGCTTGGTGCGAACGGCGCGGGAAAGACGACCTTCATGCGCCTCTTATGCACTGTCCAGCGCCCTACCTCTGGAAAAATTGATTTGGATGGTAAGAGCATCTGGAAACTTGGAGAGCGGTATCGGGATGTTTTGGGCTATCTGCCCCAGCACTTCGGATACTATCCCGATTTCACCGCTTTGGATTTTTTGCTGTATGTTGCGGCATTAAAAGGACTTGATGACAAGAAAGCGAAGAATGTTTCCAATGAATTGCTGGATGAGGTAGGCCTGTCCGGGGAAAGACGGCGCAAGATCAAGACCTTTTCCGGCGGCATGAAACAGCGTCTGGGAATTGCGCAGGCCATGCTGAATGACCCGTACATTTTGATTCTGGATGAGCCGACAGCGGGACTTGATCCGAAAGAGCGTGTGCGTTTCCGCAATCTCATCAGCGCCTTTTCAAAGGACAGGATCGTGATTCTATCGACGCACATTGTCTCTGACATAGAATTTATCGCAGAGAAAATCATGATAATGAAAAGCGGCGAGATCATCCACTTCGGCAGGCCCCATGAAATCACCTCCAGAATCAACGGCTGTGTCTGGGAGTGTTCTGTCCCCACAAGCCGGGTGGAGCAATATACCGTTTCTCTGAATATCAGCAATCTGCGCAATGAAGAGAACGGCAGAACGGTACTACGGGTGATTGCAGACCAGCCTCCTGTAGCCGGTGCGGTCAAAGTACAGCCCAATTTAGAGGATTTGTTCTTATACTACTTCAAGGGGGAGGATGGACAATGAAAAAGCTGATTCGACTTGAATTACGGAAGATTTTTTCCAAACGCCTTACACAGCTTGCTTTGGTTGTAGTGTTGCTTCTGTCGGCGTTCCTTGCCTTTTCGACCTATCAGAACAAGTATGCCTCTGATGGTGCGGGCAATGAGGGAACTGGCCGGACTGCCGTGGAAATTGATAAGGCGGTTGCAGCAAGATATTCCGGGATTTTGACAGACGAGAAGGTACAGCAGATGATTTCGGAGATCGTCCCTAAGTCTGGTGAAAATGGACTCAATGCGATATACCTTTATCGGAACACTATACAATCCGCTGTGTCTGCCCGTTTTTCTGATATAAACGGGAATTGGAATGGCCTGCGGGTTTCCGATGTGTTCGGTGATGAAACCGTTAAAATCGGCTATGTGGACGGCTGGTTGAGTACAAGTCAGAACATGACTAAGGTTTTGGTGATTTTCTCGTTTTTTATCATTATGATGATTGCCCCGGTTTTTTGCGGTGAATACAGCGGAGTTGATAATATCATCTTATCCAGCAAGTACGGAAGGACAAAATGTGCGGCGGCAAAGGTAATTGCAGGCATTATGGCCGCCTTGATTACAACCGCCATAGTTTTAGCGGTTAATCTCCTGATGGCATTCGTCTTTTACGGAAGCGAGGGCCTGGATTGCAGTATTCTTTTTGCCCAACTGACTTACATTGAGGGAAGCATCCCTTTCAACCTCACTTGCGGCACACTGCTGGTATATCAATCTGTACTGGCTATTACGGGTGCTATTGGGGTGACCGGCATTACATTGCTCTTTTCTGCCGCCTGTAAGAATCAGATGATTGCATTAGTGGCTTCTGTTGCTGTATATGCTCTGCCTCTTTTGCTCCCGGTAACGGAAACAAGCGCACTGTTTCGGCTGATCGTGCTTCTTCCTATCTACCATGCACAGTTCATTTCCCTTATGTCTGTGGAGCAGATGAGCGGCATACTTCTGTATGCAATCTGGGCCGTCCCTGCGGCTTTGATTCTTATTGCGGCTGGGAGTATTTTCTCCCGCCGGGTTTTTGCAAGGCATCAGGTCTCATAGGCCTGATATACGCCAGTTTTTAATTTACAATACATAATAAACGAAAGGCGGTTTTTTGTATGACAACAGCACCGATTTTGCAGACAGTTGATCTGAAAAAGTATTATCAGCAGGGAGAGCATACCACGAAAGCTCTTGACGGAGTAAACCTCTCTGTGAACGCCGGGGAATTTGTGGCGATTGTCGGAACTTCCGGCTCCGGCAAATCCACCCTGCTCCACATGATGGGCGGCTTGGACACGCCTACTTCCGGGGACATCATCGTGGGCGGGAAACGCCTCTCAGGAAAAAGCGAGGAACAAATGGCGGTGTTCCGCCGCCGTCACATCGGCTTTGTGTTCCAGAATTACAATCTGGTGCCGATTTTGAATGTGTACGAAAACATCATCCTGCCTGTGCAGCTGGACGGAAGGAAAGCAGACAAGGGATTTCTGGAGGAAATAGTCCATTCCCTGGGCCTCCAGGACAAGCTCCAGAACCTCCCCAACAATCTCTCCGGCGGCCAGCAGCAGAGAGTCTCCATTGCCCGCGCCCTGCTCACAAAGCCAGAAATCATCCTGGCAGACGAGCCGACTGGGAACCTGGACAGCAGAACCAGTGAAGATGTGCTTGAGCTGCTGAAAATCACCAGTGCCAAGTTTCAACAGACCACCATCATGATCACCCACAATGATGCCATTGCGCAAACGGCGGATCGAATCATACGCATCGAAGACGGGAGGGTCAGACAATGAGCCATGGAAAGAGATTGAACAGCCAACAAACCGCAGTTCAGGTCATCAGCCAGCGTTCCTTCCGAGCTGGACGCACCTCTAACCGACTGATTGCCGCCGCAGCCATCATCGTGGTGATTCTGATTACGGCCACTTGCAGTGTCTTTTTTAATCTGCAAAGTTTTTCTGCATTGCAGAATTTGAAAGGCTATGGAACGACCACGGATGTGATTTTCTCCAACCCCAGCGCCGGACAGTTGGACCAACTGGAAAAAAGTGATTTAGTGCGAAAGCCTCTGTATGTCTCCTACAAGCTGGGGCGGCTGATCGGGAACCCTGGGCAGTCCGGCCTCAGCATCGACTTGTATGCGGTTGACCAGTGGGATACCTGGAGCAGTCCGCTGGTCGATGATTTTCAGGGACACTACCCCGCTGAGGCCAACGAGGTCATGATGTCCACCTGGTTGCTGAAACGGTTTGGCATCGAGCCAGTGATTGGAACGGAAATCACATTGTCCGTAGGCTGGGATGACTGTGATGCGGTTCAGGAGGAGACATTTTATCTTTCTGGCTTCTACACTGATACCTCCTACATCAACACGGCAGCTAAACAGCAGGTTTTCCTTTCCGCTACGGCTCTGTCACAGCACGATATGCCGGCAACGATAGCTGGATTTTCCTTTTCCTCCGGCAGCGTTCAAAAGAACCTGAACAAAATCACAGAGCAGCTCGGCCAGACAGAACAGCAGTCTGTCACGGCCCTGTCCGGGCGGCAGATGTCCCTCCGGGATATTGCCCTGGTTCTGGTGGTCATCCTGTTTTTTATGTTGGACGGCTTTTTGATTATCTACAACATCAACTCCATTTCCGTCACCAGGGATGTCCAGTTTTATGGGCTACTGAAAACCCTCGGAATTTCCCCCAGGCAGTTGAAACGGGTCATCTACTACCGGATGGGCCGGGTTCTGCTACTGGCACTTCCGGTCGGCCTGCTGCTGGGATGTGTTATGACACAGTGGATCGTTCCGCTTCTGCTGGGCGACTTGCTGGAGGGCTTTACCCAGGCGGATTTTCATTGGACAATCCCCGTTGTATCCGCCCTGTTCTCCTGCGGGATGATTTTTGTCAGCTTCTCCATGACTGCGCGAAAAGTCCTCTCCATTTCACCCATGGCTGCGCTGCGGTACACCGGGGAAGGCATCAAGCGGAAAACCAGCCGTTCTACCGACCATGCCACACTGCCTTGGATGGGACTGAAAAATGCTTTCCGGCATCCTGTAAAAGCGTTCTTTGTAATAGGGACCTTCTTTTTAAGCAGTGTAACATTCCTGCTCTGTATGACAGTGCTGAACGGCTTGTCGGTGGACGAATATGTCAACTTCAATACGGCTCATGACATTGCCCTCTATAACCACATGAGCCGGGCATCCTTCTCTCCCCAGGAGGAGCAGTCCTTTACATCGGAGATCATGACCCAACTCCGGCAGATGGAGGGCGTGGAAACCTTTGGCATCACAAAAGTCGTTCCTATCTATGAGCAGTATTCCGAAGAAGTATACGGGGATTGGTATCAGATCAAGAGCGATTTTGAGAAGTCAAGCGGCATGGAGCCGACAGACCCACAGGTTTGGATCGACAGTCCCAGTGCGGCGTTCTGGAGTCTGTTGGTTGGCGTGGACAGCGATGTGATCGACGCTTACAACCAGTTAGCGGAAACGCCGATAGACATTGACGCCTTTGAGCGCGGGGAGTTCCTGCTGACCACGGACATGAACGGAAGCGGGTTGCACCAGGGAGACATGATGACATTTTTCGTCATGGACACGGATCAGGAGTTTCAACTGCCCATAGGAGGACAGATACCGCTGGAGCGGGACGGCATGAACGGTGGTGCGGCCCCCTGGCTGGTGGTTTCTAACCATGTCATCGACCAATATAGGCCGGACGCCATTATCTACTCCATCAAGATTGACAATGACCCAGCCTATGCACAGAATATTTTGGATCAGGTGAAGTCATTGACGGAGCATACCCCGGCCATATCCAGGACATCCAAAATCGAACTGGCGGAATCGCTGGCCGAGGCAAAAAGCTCCCTGTCGAGACTGTCCGCATTTCTTACCATTGTACTGTTCTCTATTGGCATTCTGAACTTTATCAACACTATGAGTGCCAATATTCTGAACCGTCAAAAAGAATTTGCCGCCATGGAATCGGTAGGCGCAACCAGACGGCAGGTGCGGCGGATGATTGTCTGGGAGGGTTTCTGGTATTTCGCGACAACGATGTTTTTGTCGCTGACCGTTGGCTCTGCCGCTGATGTTCTCCTGTTCGCTATGATTCAAAACTCACTGGGGTTCGGCGCGTTCCATTACCCGGCCGTACCCTTTGCGCTGTATATGCTGCTGGCTTTGGCCCTCTGCGGCGCAATTCCTGCGGCAATTTACCAAAAGACTGGAAACAGCAGTATCGTCCAAAGGCTGCGTGAAAACTGAATATGCCACCTGTTTAGGAAAATGTCAGTTCCCGAACCTATCTCAAGGTCATTTCAAGCTTTCCTCAAAGAAGGCTCAGGGATGGCGTTGAAAAATCAACTTAAAAAGGAGTGATACCCAAATGAAAAAATTTAGTTTGATTCTCTTGGCGGCTGTGCTTTTGGCTTCCGCCCTGACTGGCTGCGGCCATGGTGAATCCGATACCCCCGACAATGACTCTGTTCAGAACACCAGCACTACTACCCAGGAACCGTCCACCGCAACTCTCCCGGATGATACCAGTGGTGACAGTGATGATTCTCTGGAACTTTTGCCAGCATCTTATGCCAAAAATCTTCTGAGCCTTGCGGATACCGCTACCAGCAACGGCATCTCGTATTCCGTTCTGGAGGTTCAGCGTACAAAAGAGTTCGGTTCCCGAACCTTGGAAAATCTGATTGATCTTTCCCGTGGCGGAACGGACGAAAATGGAAATCTGCTGGGGGACGAGGATTACCTGTTCCTTACCATCCAATTCACAAACACCACGGATCAGACGGTTGAGATTCTGCGCAACCAAGGCGGTCTGCGTGCAATAAACTCCGAAGGACAGATCCTGCACTACGACAGCGAGACTGTGTATTGCGACCAGAAGTGGGATGGCGGAACTTCGGGCGAGGTATTTCATTGGGCGCTGGCTCCAAATGAATCCGTCACCAGCGAGATTGGCTGGATTGGACGTGGCTGGGCTGAAAGGGATGAAACTGTCAAAGCCTTGCTGGAAAATAGCCAGGATTGGTCACTGTATTATGAGGTCGAGGCATCAGGTGACACCAACGAGAGTTTTTTTATTGACTTGGAGTTGGATGCAAAGTAAGCCATAAAATGAGTTGCGAGGCAGAATTGATAAATGTTATTTTCGCCAATCCTGCTGATATGTGCCATGTATTAGACAGGTGGTGATTGAAATGGGAAATTAACAGTATTTGATATATCCAAATCGGGTGAGCAGATTGGAGAGAAATTATTTGCACTTCTGAACCCAAAGCAAAAACAGGAATTGATCCAGTATTGTTAATAACTTCATAAGCTGTCACAAATTTAACCTCACTCACTGTCACAGATTTATCCATTTTCCTGTCAAGGGCCTAACTGTATATACAGTTATTGTCCCTACCGTCTGAAACTCCTTCTCCGGCAACGTTTCTCATACTGTTTCCAGAAACCGTCTCATAATTTCTGGCACCTCAAATTATCTCCCTGCAAGAAATTGTGCCATAAACATGTGCAATTCAGACAGACAGGCCGCCCGAAACACCCCGGACGGCCTGTCTGTCTATCCCTTTATATCATTGTCCACGTTTCCCACACACTTCGATAAACCCGTTTTTTGCGTATAGATGACCTCCCATTTTAAAGCCAGTCCCTTCCCGTATACCCGGATAATGCCCGCAAGGCGTGCGCAACTGTCACCGCGTCTGTCTCATTCATATGGGCTGACAGTCTCTCCCTGTTCCAAAATATATCTGACAAGCTGCTCAATGGGCATCCTGTATCAATGTCCGGGATACAGATATACTGGCCGCTCATATATTTACCGATCACCGCGTTTATGCAGCTGTACCTGCCATAAATAAGCAGCTCTGCCATGAACATGCTGTGGTTCTTTACCACAACTTCCCCCAGCCATTTCTCTTCCCTTTCCCCTTCTTCTGCCGGGGTGGTACATACAAACTCCATGCGCCCCTCCGGCCAGGCCGTCATCCCGCACCTCCCAGCATCTCATGGTCCGCCACAAAACGCACCATGTGTTCATCCAGAAGCCGCTTCTGCTGCTGGCTGGCATACATCAGCGCCTTTTCACATACACGGTTTATCATCCGCGGAATCCCAGCTGATATCTTATATACTTCGTCTTCTGCCCCGCTGGTGAAGATCTCTTTCTCCGCCCCTGCATACGCCATATGGGCTGCGATATATTTCCCTGTCTCCGCACGGTCCAGCCTCCCCAGCACGATGTTCATGCCGATACGCTGCCTTATGGCCTCATATGCCTGCAGCTTCAGTTTCTGCTCCCACAGTTCCGTCTGCCCCACAAGCACCAGTGACATCGGGCTTGTGGAGTCAAATTTATAATTCAGCAGGAACCGCAGTTCTTCCAGCATGTCCTTCCCCAGCAGCCGTTTGGAATCCCCGCTGAAATAATGCGGCTCCAGCCCCAGCTGCCCTAAGAGCCCCGCATACAGCCACCTCGGCGTCAGCTTGGAATCTGACAGGTATAACAGCAGGTATTTTTCCTTCCCAAGCCTCCCGTCAAGCATCCTCACCATCGTCGATTTCCCACATCCGGGATTTGCCGTCACCACGGCAAACATCTGGTGGTCAACCACATAAACAAGCCTCCCCAGGGCGTCCTCTATCCGGGGGGATGTATACAGCCTCTCCACCGGGATGTCCCTTGTGAAAGGGGTATGCTCCATTTCAAAAAAACTCTCATACACGGCTCCCCTCCCCCTTCCCGTAGTCCCCAAAGGAAAGCGCAACCGCCATCTGCCCGTGGTCTTCCTTATATTTCTTTTCCAGCGCGTCCAAAAGCCTTGAAGTTTCCGGGATGTTTCCCGTCATCCCCAAAGGCACGGGCGGCACTTTGGATGCAAATGCCCCGATCTCCATCCGGTGCGCTGCCAGCGGGGCCGCCCCGCGGCAGCATACCGTGACTATTTCCATGTCCATGGGGTCATATGCTATTTCCGCCTTCAGGTTTGCAAGCGCCGCGCTTGCCTCATACCGGTTTCCTCCGAGTGAAAAGCACCCGGCTTCATCTATCCTGTGCGTCTCACGGTGCAGAAATGCTTCCGCCACCACGGAAACATCCAGAAAGACAAGCCCCCTTTCGTCCCTCATCCATTCCTGCTCCGGCGTGATCCCGCAGGAAGGCACAGACGCCCCATAGGATTCATAATACTCCCGGATCCCTGCATGTGCCTCCTTCTGGTATTCCTGCTCCAGAAAAAACTTCCACCTGCGGTTCAGTTCTTCCACGGAATGCACATGTGCCACTCGTATCTCCGCTGTGAACTGGTCCACTTTCTGGTGGAATTTTTCTATTTTGCCCTTGGACTGGCACGCACCCGGTTTCGCATGGACAATCCTTATCCCTAGCTTCGCGCATGCCCGTCCCAGATGGCCCGCCGTATACTGCACCCCATTGTCAAGATAGACGCAGTCAAACTTTCCGGCTTTTAAGACTGCCTTATGAAATGTGTCCTCCACGATCTCCTGCCTCTGGTTATCATAAAACTCTGACTGCACGATATATCTGGAATGGTCATCAATCAGGGAGGATAAGTAGGTCTTTACCACTTCCCCGTCTGTTGTCCTGATCTCCGGGCCGTACTTGATGTCCCCCTGTAAAAGCTCCATCCGGTGCGGCCGGCAGAAACGTCTGGATGATACCGCACGTTTCTCTGCGTACCGCTTCATCTGTTTCCTACCAAAACCTGCATCATAAAGATGTCTCTGCATCGTGGACGGTTTCAGCACGCCCGGCTTCGCAAAACCTTCCAGTTCCAACACCTTTATAATCTGCCGCACGCTCCGTTTCGGAACCTCCCTCTTTAACTGCATTGCCTGCTCCATGATCTCTTCAAAGTTTTCCGGGAGCCTCTGCTGCCTCTTTTTCGTCCGGCTTGCCGGACGCAGCCCTCCGAACCCTTCCTCCCGGTAACTTTTTTCATAGCGGTACAGCGTCCTTTTGGATATGCCGTTCTTCTCCGCGGCTTCCTCCCGCAGCTGCTGCCTTTTCCCTTCATCCATGTCCGGGTCCAGAAGCGGCGCTATTATTCGGTATCTTCTGAGCGCCTCCTCATCCTGCCATTTTTTTACTTCTTTTTTCTCCATCTGCATGGTCCTCCTTCCATAGGACAGCATACATCGGAATAAAAATGTCAGCGAACAAAAGCAGGTGCATCCCTATGCCGCTGCCGGATATGGCTCTATCCGCCCTCCGCTGTTATATATGGCCCTGGCCGCCGCCTTAAGCCAGCCGGGGCTTATCCGTTCTTTCAGTTTTTCCAGTAAAGAAGTCCTGGATTTCAGGAACTTTCCATCCAGGTCCAGGAAGCGGTGCGCTGCCAGGCGGAGCTGGCCTTCCATGTTTTTTTCATTCATCCACAGCCACCATCTCCAGTGCTTCATGGTCCCTTCACATGGATAGTCTTCCGTTTCTGTATCCTCTTCGCTGACCACGCCGTCCGCCACATCTTCAATCAGACCTGCATCATAATGCTTATAAGGACAAAGAAAGTCCGGCAGTTCATTATGGAGCCTCCTGCATTTATCGTTACTGCATTTCAGCCGCCGGATCAGGCACCATTCCTTCCCGCCTCCCGCAATCCTGTGCACGCGTTTCCTGCTGTCCCTGTACTTAAGGGAGCCCCCACAGCATGGACAGATACTTTCTTCTTTACTGTCGATTAAAAATATCTTCAGTTTCCTTGTATTCCACTTCATATTTTGATATAATGACCATGGTTTTAGTGATGGTTTCAGGAGACAGTTCTGTGCAAAAGATTAGTGTCCTGAAACCTTTTCCTTTCTCTGTTCCCATGTCATTATATCGGTTAATTCTGTGACAGACAACCAGAGTAATTATAGGACAGGAAAAATGGGTAGCAACACCAATTTTCTGAAGCTGCGCCGTATGCCCTTTGACTTCCTGCAAATCAAGCGTGATAATGTAGCCGTCAATGAGTATTTTCCGAGCATAGGCAGAAAGATTGAGTGTCGGTATCTGTTGCATTTTTTCTTCAATCAATGCCCGTTCTTCTTCTGTTACCCGAATAATGATTTGCACGTTTCGTTTCCTGTTTTCCATGAGTAGCCCCCTTTCGCTAACAAGACGTTTGCAAGCGGTTTTTCTACCCGCTTTGTGATAATTTTTCTTTCACTACCTACTACACCAGACATGGCAATTTTGCCGAAGATTTTAGAAAAGTTTAAGAAATATTTTTTCCTACTTCCTACTACGGGAAACGCGCCGAAAATGCCAAACATACACCGAAAAATATTCCATATTTTTAATTGCGCTATATCAAAGTGTCGATTGACTTTTTAGTATCAAAATGATAATATTTTCATATATCAACGCAGGAGGGTGAAAGATGACAGGTAGGCTTATGGAGTGCATTACAAATCCGGTGAAATGTAAGTTACTGCTTGAAATACATTCAAAGGGGAAAGCAACTGCAAAACAGTTAGCCGATATTTATACCGACATTCCCCAAGCTACCTTATACCGGCATCTCAAAAAAATGTTAAGCGACGGTATTTTACAGGTGGTGGAAGAAACACAGGTGCGCGGTACGGTAGAAAAAACTTATTCGTTGGCACATAACCTCATCAGCGATATAGAAACAATCGTCGAGAAAAATTCCGGCGAACTTTATATGCAGTATTTCATGCAATATTTCATTGGGTTTGCAAAACAGTTTCAAGAATATTGCCACTCTCCGAATATCAATATCAAAAAAGATATGACGGGATTTTCTCTTTCCCCGCTATATCTGTCTGATGATGAATTGACTTCTCTTATAAAAAATATTTCTCAAATAATCAGCGCAGTAAAAAGTAATGAACCCAATTCGGAGCGCAAGCTGCGGACGATAGGCATAATCGTATCTCCGGCAGAAAATACAGATAAATAAAATGACCGTCCCAAACCAGAGGGACGGTTTCTATTGACTTTATATTATCATTATGATAATATTATTGAAACGATAAAATACAGGAGGAAAAACAATGAACACATTATTTGAAATTATGCCTTTACTAGCTCCCATTCTGTTGGTAGACATTATTCTTGCAGTAGCGGCGGTAAGACACATTCTGCGACACCCACGCTATCGTTTCGGAAACAAAACCATGTGGCTTGTAATTGCCGTGGTCCTCTTACTCTTTGGACCGATTATTTATTTTGTCTTTGGAAAGGGGGAGAACGAATGAACGTCCTCACAATACAAAATTTATCAAAAAGTTTTGGAAAACAGACAATCATTGACAATCTTAATCTGTCTGTTCCAGAGAGAAGTGTCTTTGGCTTCATAGGGAAAAATGGTGCTGGCAAAACAACAACTATGAAAATGGTATTGGGACTGTTACAGCCCGACAAGGGAGAAATCCATGTCTGCAATGAGCCTGTTTGTTTTGGACAGACAAGGACAAATCAATATATTGGATATTTGCCGGACGTTCCGGAATTTTATAACTATATGACGCCGATACAGTATCTAAAGCTATGCGGAGAAGTCATTGGTCTATCAAAAACCGAAATTTCAAAAAGAAGTGATGAACTTCTCTCCCTTGTCGGTCTAAACGATGTAACAAAGCAAATCGGCGGATTTTCTCGCGGTATGAAACAACGATTAGGAATTGCACAGGCATTGCTCACACAGCCCAAATTACTGATTTGTGATGAACCGACAAGTGCGCTTGACCCCGTAGGAAGAAAAGAGATTTTGGATATTCTTTATAAAATCAGCGGAACGACAACGGTGTTGTTTTCCACGCATATTCTTTCTGATGTGGAGCGCATTTGCGACCATGCAGCCTTTTTGAATGAGGGAAAAATCGCTGTTACTGGAACACTTGCAGAAATTAAGGCTTTACATGGACATGACAGCTTGCTTTTAGAATTTTCGGCGGATCAAGATTTACAGCTTTTCAAAAAACAAAAATCCATAGAGCCATTGCTGCTTCATTCCGAAGAAAATAACAGGGAACTTATTTTGCATAGTCGAGATATGGTAAGTGTGCAAAAATTATTGTTTCGTGTACTTGCGGAAACAGGGATTTGTCCCGTAAAAATAGAACTTATGGAGCCGTCCCTTGAAAGCCTGTTTTTGGAGGTAGTGAAATGAGTGGATATATTGCTTTTATAAAAAAAGAGTTTACGGAAAATATGAAGAACTATCGTTTCCTTATTCTGTTCGCAGTCTTTCTGATTTTTGGTATTATGAGTGCATTTCTCGCAAAGTTTACGCCGGAAATATTATCGGCTTTAGCCGCAGATATGGAAATGACCTCTGAACCAGTCGCTTTGGACGCATGGAAACAATTTTACAAGAACATTTCTGGCGTTGGTTTCAGTGCATTTATCATTTTGTTTGGAAGTTGTCTGTCAAATGAATATTCCAAAGGAACCTTGGTTTTAATGGTTACGAAAGGATTATCCCGTAAAGCTGTTATCCTTGCGAAATATACGGTAGCCGCCGCGCTTATGACAATCAGTTATTGGATTGGATATGCTTCTACATACGGTTATACAGCCCTTTTATGGAATGATAACCACCTTTCAAATGTTGCTTTCGCGGCAGTTTCACTTTGGATAGTCGGCTTTCTATATTTGAGTATTTTAATGATTGGGTGCGTGATATTCAAACAAACTTTTACAAGCATACTCTTTACAGGCGGCATTGTCGCCATAATATCCTTACTCGGAATGATAGAACCGATTGCGAAATTCAATCCATTCATTTTAACTTCAAAAAATATAGATTTGATTTCCGGCGAAGCTGTTCCGGCAGAATTTATGATACCTGCTGTTATTTCCATTTCCTTATCCATTTTGGGGGTGTTGATTGCCATTCGCCTTTTCAATAAAAAGCAGCTTTAATTGTCGAATTTACAGCGATTTGAAGAAATACTCTTGAAGTCAACAATTTAACATCTGCGTAAATCTGCTGGACGACGGCAAAAGAAAAAAGCCGTCGTCCAGCAGACGTACTTCTATACTCTTAATGCGGCGGCTTAGACTAAGCCGCTGTTTTATTATGGCGGCTTCGGGAGGTAGCCGTCATGTTGATTACAGTTATCACGAATAGCAGATTGTCAAAAAAATCCTATTTTCTGCAACGGCATATTCCGGTCATAGAGATGAACACACAAATCATCATAATTACTTAAATAACTCATATTACCAAACGCCTATGCGGTTTTATGCCTGCATGGGCGTTTGTTGTAATAGCCCCCTACTGGGAGGAAAGGGGGTGATGAGAAAATGAGGTATTCCGAACAATTTATGGAGCATATCGAATATGCCTTTGCCGCGTTCTGTAAAATCGTTCTCCGCAATGCGGCAATCAGCGCGTACCGCGATTTGGGACGGAAACAGAAGCATGAAGTATCACTTGACTATCTGATGTCGGAAACGTCTTTTGAACCGTTTGCAACCGATAACTATTTTGAGCAGTATGTTTATGAGAAGCCGACTGTTTTTGTCGTGCAAGGGAAAGAAGTCGTCGTTACAAGTAAACGGTTAGCCGACGCATTAGCTAACCTGTCAGAACAAAGGCGTACTGTTCTGCTGATGAATTTCTTCCTCGGTTACAGCGAAAGAAAAATCGGGAATGAATACAAAAGAAGCAGAAGTGCAGTCAACTACTGGAAACTGGCGGCATTGAAGCAGTTAAGAAAAGAACTGGAGAAAACAAAACATGAGGAATAAGAAACTGATACCCTTTGAAACCATTGAGAAAGCTGTTGCCGGCGAGCCGGAAGCCATAGACGCGGTACTGCGGCATTACACAGCGCGGATTAAATATCTGTCTACTTATCGCGGGCATATTAACGACGATATTCAAGACCGTTTGAAAGCACAGCTTATCAAAGCTATCCTGCAATTCCGTTTTGACAGGTAAGAAGTAGCAAAGCCAGAAAAAGCCGTCAAGGATAAAATGCACGCTTGCGTGTCCTTGACGGCTTTCCCTGTCTTTGCTGTTGGGCAGCCAAGAGAGCGCAATCGGATAAACCGCTTACGCTCTCTATCCATTATGGAATGTTACGCGATAGAGTGTGCTTCTTGCTTGATTTAAGCGGCATTACAGAGAAGATAAGGGCAGGGGTAAGGGTTTTATACTCCCACCCTTAAAAATGAGGTTCTACTGCGTAACATAACAAACGATATTTTTATATTGCCGTTTCCATTCCGTTCTTTTCCATTCCGGCGGCTCTGCCGTTTTGCTTTGCCCCCAAATGAGAGAGATTAGGGAAAGGATAGGAAGGGAATGGGTATTTGATTAAATCTGTATTTGGTATTTCTCTAGTTGTTTATATCTTTATTTAATTGCGTTGGATTTTCCAACGTAGGTTTTTCCAATGTTGGATAATCCAATGTAGGCTTTTCCAACATTGGAAAAGCCAAGATAGGCGGTCTATGCTCCCTCGGATAATTACCACAGGTTTGTTACGCAGTAGAAAGGCGTTTTTGAGGGAAAGGGTATAAAACCCTTGCCGCGCGGAAAACGTACCTGCAAAGCCGCTTGTATCAAGGCTTTCTCAGCCCCTACTGCGTAACAAAGAGCATGAAAAAAGCGGGCAAGAAACGCTTTGTTTCTCACTCGCCTTTTTCTGCACCCCGTATGGCAGCTACCCTATTTCAATTTGTTGGTTGATACTGTTTTATGAGTAACTACCATTTGACAGGTTTTTTTCCGAAGCTGCCTATCAGGCTTTTGTAGAATATATTTATATCGCGATCCAGAGAATACGGGAAGAACATTTTATTTCTTTTCATCCGGATCAGAGAGACTATCTGGAACGGGAGGACTATTTTTTTATAGAATCCCTGGTTCAGGAGCTTGAAAGAGATTTCCAGGTGGAATGGCCTGAATTGGAAAAGCTCAGCCTTGCTGTCTGGATGTGCGGAAACAACAGCCGGAACCAGCTGATACAATATAGAGAAAATCTGGTGATCCGAAATGAAATCTATACAAAGCTTGGTGAGATCCTGGAGTCGATCTATCAGGAATTCCACATTGATCTCCGCGGCAATCTGGAATTACATATGTCCCTGGCGCAGCATATGATGCCTATGGATATCCGTTTGAAATACGGCCTGAAGCTGGCAAATCCACTGCTTGAAAACATTCGTTCCATGTATCCTCTGGCCTGGCAGATTGCCGGTTTTATGGCAGCGGAATTGGAACATATCTATGAAGCCTCTGTCTCTGACGATGAAATCGGATATCTGGCTGTAATCTTTGAACTGGCTCTGCAAAAGAAAGAGCACAGCCCCGAAAAGAAAAATGTGCTTCTGGTCTGTGTTTCCGGACGCGGCACGTCCCAGCTTTTAAGACATCAGATAGAAAGCAGATTTTATGATCATATTGACCGGCTATACGTAAAAGGAACATTGGAATTGGAGGATCGTGATTTTGAGGAGATTGATCTGGTCGTTACCACCGTACCGCTCAACTGCGGCATCCAGATTCCTGTCATTGAGATCAACGAGCTTCTGACCTTGAATAACCAGGCAGAGATGCGCCTGGCCCTGCAGTCCGATAAACCGTTTCTATGGGAGTCCTATTATAAAGAAGATTTATTCTTTTCAGATTTATGCAGGGAACATAAGGAGGAGGTCCTCGAGCAAATGTGTGAAATGATTTCCGAAAGATATCCGATGCCGGAGGATTTTTTCCAGTCTGTCATGAACAGGGAAAATACCGCGTCCACCGATATCGGAATCCGCTCAGCGCTCCCGCACCCGGACCGGCTGATCCCGGAAAGTACAATGATCGCTGTAGGAGTCCTCCGCAAGCCTGTTTTCTGGGGTAAAAAGGAAGTCTCCCTAGTTATTCTTGCATTAATTGGAAAAGGGGAGGATCCTGATATTCAGAAGTTTTACGAGGGTACGATCCGGCTGCTTTCAGACGCCGCAGCCATAAGCGAGTTGGAAGCGCGCCCCGATCATCAAACTTTGATTCGGCTGCTGAATAGCGGTTCTTTTCCCCGGCTATAGCTTGAAAAAAGATCGCTGTTCAAACCAGCCGCCGTATGAATCACTACATAAAATGCTCCATTCAATTTTTGCAGGATTGAATGGAGCGTTTTTTTGATTGGAGTTCCCGCAGGTTAAGTATTATTATGGAATCAATCCAAAAGCGCTTACAGGAAAATATCGGAAAATGGAAAGGAGTATATCATGGAATTTGAAAATCAGGTCATGGAGCTTATCGTAAACGGCGGGGACGCGCGGGGAAAGGCACTGAACGCCGTATCGGCCGCCGCGGAAGGTCAGTTTGACCAGGCTGAAAAGCTAATGGAAGAGTGTAAATCGTCACTCAATCAGGCGCATAACATCCAGACCGGGCTGATCCAGGCGGAATTAAACGGTGATGATTCTGTACGCGTCACATTGCTGATAGTACACGCGCAGGATCATCTCATGAACGCGATCACAGTAAAGGACCTTGCGGAGCACATCATTCATTTATCAAAGGTTATTTATAAAAAGAAAGGGGAATAAAAATGAAACAGATTACACTAATTTGTGTCGCAGGAATGTCAACAAGTATGATGGTAAGCCGCATGAAGGCCGCGGCGGATTCCCGGAATCTGGACGTACAGATCCAGGCTATGTCGGAATCTTCTTTTGATACAGGCGGAAAGCAGACGGATGTCCTTCTGCTCGGCCCGCAGATTGCCTATCTGGAAGGGCAGATCCGGAAAAAGTATGAGCCGGAGGGCATCAGGATCAGCGTAATCCCGGCTCCACTTTACGGGATGATGAATGGAGAAGCGGTTTTAGATATCGCGTTAAACATGATGGAGAGATAAAAAGCAGCCATGAAACTATTAGAAAAGTATGAAAGCTTTGTAGGACTTGTAGAGTGCAAAAGGGCATAAAATCCCCCTCCCCATGAAAAGGGGCTTTTTAAATGGGATACGATATGATACAATAAGCTACAGCAATCCAGTTTA
>Ga0073906_1002058_pt1 | contig 28135 bp, 30 predicted proteins | sample Inofromicrocosms_FD_65485 | JGI IMG/M metagenome (GOLD analysis project Ga0073906, IMG submission 65485) | Mouse cecum microbial communities from Vienna, Austria - Inoculum for glucosamine and mucus D2O microcosms | ecosystem: Host-associated > Mammals > Digestive system > Large intestine >...
TGCGAAGTTAGGAGGCGACAGGCTTGAGCGACTAGTGAAGATTCAACCGCAATCTCAGTTTGCCTATCGAGAATGAACTTATATGCTTCCACGAATTCTTGACCCGTATGCCCGTCCATACTCTCACAGACTGCATAAGACAGAACATACCAGTCAGCTAACCTTGGCAATCTCTCAAGTCTTACGGATGGTAGAAGTTTAAGAGCCTTGCTTAAGATGTTATAAACCGACCCCAATAAATAAGGTTTTAACTTTGCGAACTCGGCGTCCAGTTCAGACTGCGTTTTACGTTTAGTTTCCGAAATACGACTGACCTTCAATGGGACAGCCCTATCGGCCAAATCCTCCCTCTGTACTAGCGTCGATGGGATACCAGTAATGATTACTGGGCGACAAACCTCACAGATCCAATCCTCGTCGTTTGTAAAAAGAGATCGTTTAGCAAGACTGGCTCCAGTCGAGATGCGGCACAACTCGTCACTTAATGACGTTGAGATATTACTTAGATTATCTAGGAACAAGCAGGCATTTTTATTAGCCAGTCGCATAAGCTCTTGTCCATTTCTGATTGCTGGCAAACCACTTTCTAGCGAAGAGCATTCCACGAGATCAACAATACGCCTTGCCGTCAGAGTTTTCCCAGATCCCATATCGCCACTTATACACAAAAGGGGCTTCGGAATGTCCGGAACATATAGACTACAAATATATGCCATTACTACTAGCCATTCTCGATCGTCCTTAAACTCCGACAAAAGCGGTCGTAATGCTTCAAGGCTGCAGTCTCCGTGTCGTTCAGGCAAGCATTGTGGTTTTTGATGTTGGTGATGTAGAAAAGCAATTGGCACGTTCTGAATAGACCATTTCTCCGGCTTGATACTAATAGCATGCGTTCCGTCTCCTACGTCATAAACAATCTCTACTGGGTTGCCTTTTGAGTCGTCAGTACGACACAAACGAGTGCTAAGCTCGTGATATTCGCCGCTTGTCTCGGCTTCGTAAACTAGCATGGTGCGGATAATATCGACGATTGCGTCCAGCCCTTGGAACCTCTTATATTTCTTGATTAAGAAGTTGCGTAGCCAACGCTCAAACTCTTTAGACATCAGTTTGATGACCCGACCACCCTTCTTGTCTAGGGCAATATATGGCTCTTGTTGCTGGTCGAAGAAAAGCGTATTTTGGGCTTTGATTTGCTCAACGGCTTCTTCTGCTAGGGTTTTTGGTTTACTTTCTGGCGGTTCTGCCATTATTTTCCTCCTGAGAAAGGCGCTCTCGTGAACGTAAAATTTTCGCAGCCGTGAATCTGATAACCGAAGTAGCACAAGCGTAAAGATCGTCGTCACTCAACTCCAGACCGACAGGTGACCTCAAGATTTTGCGTAGCCGTTTCAGATATCGGGCATCAAAAATCTGGTCCACTTAGGCTTCCTTTCTTTGATATAGTTTTATATTCTCACCACTTTTGTTTGCGGTTACCCATATAGTAAGGCATCAAAAAAGAAGTTCAAATGATCTCGTATAATCGTATCGAAAATCGTATATTCGTGATTTTGCGTTGTCTGTATCTGTTTTATTTTGTGTTAGTAAGCGTCTTTTTGAGTTCAGATTCAATTTTTTTCGTATCAAGCTGTTCGTCTTTTATCATTTTGTCAGTAATAGTGTGGCGAATTACGAAGCTATTTTTGCGTTTTTCTAGGAAAAATAACTCACGCAGAATCTTAGATCCTATAATATCTGGAAGCAATTGTGGCATACCCTTCGTAGTGTCTTTCGGGGCTTTTATAGGAGTTCCATTAGTACTTGATAACGCTCGTTTCATTAGTTGAAGTTGCCATTCGGCATGAAACTTGTGAAGCTTATATTTACCGTTAACGTATAGAATATTTTTCTCTGACCCACCTAACGTTAGTTTATACCTAGTGGTGTCGTTATAGCGAGATAAGATTGCTCTACACTCAGCTTCGAAGTTTGGCAAAGGCTTGACGATGAACACCGTAGAGTGCCAACGTTTGGCCTCATTTTTCCTCCATTTATCATAAAGATTGACTTGCCTCCATATCTTATCTTGTTTTTGTTTATTTGTCGTAAAAATATACTCTGGAGATTGAGCTAGTTCATATGCTTCTCTATATTTCTCATCATATTCATCAAAGGTTGCAGAGTATATTTTGTCGCATTTATACGTAATTAAACCTTCTTTAGATAAATACTTCAAGGCTTTTTCGAGTTCGGTTTCAGAGATGTTGAGTGTATCGTTCGGCAGTTGATCTACCCTAACGCGCACCGAAGAAGGTTCAATTTGAGTTTTAAACTCTTTATAAATGAATCGAGCTACTTCCTGAATCTTTTTGTATGCCTCACGAGATATTTCTGTCATGCCATTATTATATTCTTCACCCCTGTTGTTGTCAATCTCTACCCCTATTACGAATAGGTATTCACATTTGAAGCAATATGTGGTATAATAGAGTTGCTTAAATCTTAACTAATCGGAAACATCAACGAAAGTTGATTAGTTCCAAGCGGAAATGCGGCTATGTACGCAAGTCTGTTCTTGGAACTAGATTTGTTAAGGTTTAAGCGACTAAGTACATGGTCGCATTTTTGTTATCAGGCGACCGGAAAGGACAAGCAAGAAATGAGCACTATCAAATTCACGAGTTTATTACATTTATCAGACGAAGATATGAGCAATCTCAAACTTGTCTTCAACAGTAACTGGCAATACAACCCAGAGGAACAAGCACCCGAGATTGTAGAAAAGTTAGGCAATCAGCCAAGGTATTTTGATTTGCTCGATATGTACCGTGTTGGCGAAGTAGCCGTAATTAAGGAGTCGGTCAAAACGCAAAATCCTGATCGCCGACGATTCAAAAATGGTGAGATTGTGTTTTGCTTTATTCCGTATTCTTCTGATAAAGACTGGTTGCTCGTGAATGTCTATAAGGTGCTAGATGACAGTAAAGCCTTAGTTGAGGCCGATGAGGAGTGCGTGGCAGATTATCAGCCATTGCTTGGTAAACTTGTGGCTCATTATGAAAATAAGTCCCACAATATTTTAGTGCGTACTCCGGAAATTATTGACACAATAAATGTAAAAACTATTCTCGAACACCCCTACAATGAACTTGGTGAAGATTTTCCAGGTTATGAAAATGTTGATTTGTCATGGAATGACTTGCGTAGGGTTTTGAAGTTCAAAAACTGGCAGACGGCTCTAGAAAACCAAAAGGCAGTTTATCTGATTACTGATACCGCCACAAACAAACGCTATGTCGGCTCGGCTTACGGCGATAATATGCTACTGGGTAGATGGCGAAACTACGCCGAGAATGGACATGGCGGCAATAAGGAGCTGAAAGCTCTAGTTGAGGAACGGAGTTTAGACTATGTGAAAAATAACTTTCGCTATTCAATCCTCGATATTTATAAGGCCACGACTGATGATGATATTATTCGCGACCGGGAGTCTTGGTGGAAAGAAATACTTTTAACTCGTGGGGATTACGGCTATAACGCAAATTAGTCTTTATATTTTGCGAGAAAAGTCCCATAATTCGAGTCAAGGAGCATGATTATATGATAAGTTTAACTTCAATAATAACCGCCATTAAAGGCGCAAGTCTTGCCGCAAAGGTAGGTCTTAGCATTGGTGCGGTCGCAGTTGTAGCTGGCGGCACTGCTGGAACGGTGGCAATTATAAATAACGCCAACAGGACATCGGAAACACAGCAAATAACATCTGAATCGCAAAATGATGACAACTCCTCGTCCGAGCAAAACAATACGCAAATTGGAGAAACTGGAGAGCCTGAGGATGATGAAGAAAAGGACGACCAGCTGACAAACGAGGCTAAGCCAAATAATACTACAAGTACTAATAACATCTCACAAACTACTACACAAAAACCAAACGGTAATATCTCTAATCAATCTAGTTCCAATAATTCTTCTACTTCTAAACCAAGCACTCCTGCTCCGACTCAGCCAGCGCAACCAAGTCAGCCCACTCAACCTAGCCAGCCATCACAACCTGCTCAGCCCAGTCAGTCATCTCAGCCAACCAAAAAACCCGATTATAATTTGAATGACAGATATGTCGCTGGGTATTATACCTACCCATTTTATATTTATGATCCGAATGGACCCGATTTACAGCAATGTACTAAAGTTGAAGAAAAGTCATATTTTGCCGTTGTAAAGTTTAGCGGTGGTGGTGAGTTGTTTAGGGCGACTTGGCCAAAGTATTTGGAATATGCGCAGGCTAAAGGTTGTAACACTTATGAATGTCTAGGCATGGGTTCATCTCCGTCTACTTGGGAAACGGTTGTAAGCGAAGGTCTTGCTTTAGACGAAGCAAAGTGTGTCCAGTACGGGTTAAGTTGTGGGAGATGGTAGAATAGTAGAGAGCCATGATGAAAAATAACACAACCAGTTTAAGTAAAATTGAGCAAAACTTTCATGATTTGATTATTGAACAGTGTGAGTTTCGCCAGTTTGATAAATATCTAGAAGAAAACCCTGATTTTGAGTTCCCGAAGATTACGGAAGACTTATTGCGGTCTAATGTTCAAGACTTTATAGCTATTCCGGGCATGTTTGGCGGTTTTACATATTATCTTGAAGAGGTGGATGGCAAGCTAGTATTGTATGCGGAACAATCTAGTCGCATGGATCACGATAGTGATAGTTATGCATATTTTGAAATTACCGAAGACGGAAGCAGAATGCTAGAGAGCGAAGAACAAGATGTTGCACGGAAAAAGTTTTGGGAGTTAGCCAAGAAAGTCCATGAGGAACATAAAAGAAAAATAGAGAAGATGAGGAGTAGGTATGAACCCAGCAAGTGAAAACAGTGTTACCATTATGAAGTATAAATCTCCAGATGGAGTGTATGATTTTAAGTGTCTTGATAAGTGGAATGTGGCGGACGAAGTGGAAAGACTAGACGCCATGATTAAAGAAAAGCAGAAACTAGAGGCTGAGGGCTACGACGTTTTGTGGATTAAGACGTTGCCGATATTTGACTTATAGCAACGCTACCTCGGCTAAACGGTAGACGGCGAAAAAGTTTTAAACAGATTGTTGGCTTCTAGGTGTTAGACTTAGGGGTAAGTTTTTCATTTACTTTTTTGACATTTAAGTCAATAATTGGTCTTATTATGAAACAATCGCCAAGTTCCATTACGGTCATGAAGTATTTAGGCACAGACGGGGAGTATCACTTTGTAACGACCGATGACCTGCAACTTCCAAGCCTTGAAGATAGATTAAACTATCTAAACAAAGTAGAATATGACCTTTGGGCGAATGGTGAGATTATTGAGCATATATGGACTAGAACGTCTAGTGATTGTGGAGTAATATCTTAAATGGTTGTAAATGAAGACTGGAAGCCTAACTTTTATAAGTATGAGCAAGTCCGCCGAAGCGGTAGGTACAATATGATCATGGAGGCTAGGCAAGCAATTAAGGTTTGTGGTATAAGTAGCCGAGAATATCGAGATATATTACTTAACTACAACACTTATAAAAGGTACGTTGAAGCGAAATATGGCACGATTGATAATTTTATGAGGAAGTATAGGAAGTGCGACTTTTAGATTATGAATGTAAAACTACCTTTTGGGAAGACTTTAGCATAGCAGAACGTTTTGGGGCGGAAGCAATTGAAGATACTTATAAGCGAGCCAAGTCGGAATGGAAGAACGGCATGGTTTACGGAACGGGACTCTCAATGGTACTTAACCATAAATGTTGGTATTGGTACGAAAAACAGAACGAAACACTTAGCAGGTTGTATGCTGAACTTTGGGAAGAATGGCATGGGTAGGTCTTAGATAACTGGAAGGGCGAAGATTTAGCTTATTACCTGAGGACTACGGATTAGAAAAACCGAATATGGTTAGAATAACGGTAAGCAAAATTCCACCAATAACTGTCACTACAATACCGATGATTAACTCTCTAGCTATACCATTACCCTCCGCCGGAGTTACCTTACTCCTTTCGCTAATTACGGACTTGCTAATTTTATTATTGTCTCCAATGTTAATCCCCATCGCCTTCCCCAATCTTCGAATTACTAATTTTATTATTGCTGCCAATGCCAACGCTATTATCGTTATGAATTATGTTAACAATAATTTTCGACACCTCCATACGCTCATCTTCTTCACCAAAGTCAATAGTGTAATTATCAAGATTGCCATATTTCTTTTCTAACATTAGTAGAATATCAAGCACCCTACTTCTTACAGCATTTAGTATATCTGTGTATTTAGATAGTGGTATTTTAATCCATGCATTGCTAACCTCGCAATACGCTTCCGGGTTATAATCTGCCACCGCATTAGCAAGAATCGCATTTACGGAGATAGACAAGTCGGACTTATCTTCTCGATTTTCGAAATTCTCAATAGCGCTAATGTTGTCCCTTAATTTAACGTGAGTACAGTCAGAATGCTCGCTTTTTACTGGAATAGCCATATTACGTCTAAGGAGTCTTCCGGCCTGTAAAGTGTTGCCAAATAAAACACCATCAAACTCCCGATAATCAGGAACATTATCGTCTCTATAACCCGACAGCTCGGCATCAATCCATGCAATGGCTTCTAAACTACCTAAATCTGACAGTAAAATTTTTAGCTCAAACAAAGCGTCAGTTAGTTTCTTCCTACCGTTCGCAACTTCGACTATAATCTTGCTTCGTTTCGCCGTTTTATCGGTCTCATGTCCAGTCATTCGGGTTACTCCTAAATTTTAGATATGGATACTATTATAATAGCACACTACTTAGCACTCGTAAAGGCTAAGTGCTAATTATCATCTCCCTCTAAAAATTTTGTTAACCCCTGCCTTACAAAGCCCGACCAAAATATGATTAGAAATTAGAGTCTCAAACGGCTCTTTTTTATTGGAGCCGCTTGTATTTTATGCTCTATTTTCATGCCTCCGCGTCTTCATTCGTCGAATTCAACAGAACAACGATGAAAAAGAAAGATAATTGTGTTATCATATATAATATATGATAGGTAAAGTACTGCCAGATATTTTAAATAAAATCTTTGTGACAAAGAATTATAAGAAATTGGTTTGGATTTTTATCGGAATCTTGATGCTAGTTATTTTGATATACCCAATTTTAGACGCAAATTTACTATATCATACTAGAGAAACACAAAGGATTAGTCTGTTACAAGGTTTAACCTCGTTGGATCAGGATGCTATTCGCTCAGACTCAAGATTATTAGCTGAATATGATGCTATTTTGGATGATTTAGCCATGAATCGTTCACGCGAAGTTTCACAAGTTATTAACTTTAATGACAATGCTAATGGTTGGATTAAATTCATTTCCGGAGCTTGGCTTTTTGTATTAGTAGGACTCGTTATTCTGTTTGGTAAAAATAACAAAACGAAGAAACATCCACTCTTAAATAGATTTGGGATGTTTTTATTTTGTCTCGTGGCAGGAGCAATTCTTGGCTGGATTGCGATGATTTTTCCTACGGTAATTAATATACTTGTTAATATTATTCTATACCAGATTATATTATTCTTTTTAGCATATACGATTACAACGTCCACCAAAAAGAAATTATAAATCCAAAAAACTACAGTATTGCTCATTGATAAAAGCTGTTAAAGCCAACCTTACCACGTCCGACCATGTAAAAAAATGAGTCTTTTGACTCTATTTTATCTTTTATAAGGATCTAAAAGACCTTCGTCGTAATCTATGCTCCTAAGATTTTATCTAAACTGAGTTTGTTATAGTAGACTCTTGCCCTAGCATAGTGTAAAGCCGGCAACCCTCTGCTGGACATTTCATCACATAGCTGACTATCACTCGAAAGGAAGGCGGCCTTTTCGTTTACTGCTTCTACTAATGATACGTCTGGAATGCCAAATCTCACTAAGCTATTAGTTCCATACTTTTTTGCCATTTCTCTAACGTTAGTTTCCGTGAACTCACTCAAAAAACTTAGCACGGCTATCGCTTTATCGAATGCCTCAGACTTATTAAGCGGTTTCCCTTTCTTGGATCGATTTGGTTCAATTCCTAATAAGTGCGAAATCTCGGAAACTACGTATGGCGTAGTGATTGCTTTTCTACCTAGACTATGTTATTTGGTAGTCCATACAATCATATTCATGCGTAATATTAAACTCATGCATTCTCTCTGGATTAATATGACCAACTATATAGACTGTGAGCATATTAGCATCAAGCACTAAGCCGTACCTAGCACACGCTGCTACAAAATTGTTTTCCTCTACAAACATGCTATTTAATGCGTTCTTCTATGGAAACAACATCATATGCTTCATTACTAACTGCCACCGTAATTATTTTATAAATGCGCCTACTATCATTTGACCCCCCATACAGAGTGGCTAATGGATTTTCGGTTGATGCATCAATGTAGCTCAGTGTAAGGGTCCACTCTGTAGATGTAGCACTACCCTTAATTTCTTCCAGCCTTAAACTCTGAGGTTTAATTTGAGTGTCAGTTGCTTTTAGAGCTTTAACGAGATATTCTACGGCCGTTTGCACGACTTTCACCATTACCTTCTCAGATGAGGTGGCTTTTTCTTTGTTATCTTCCATATCTTCCATTCTGCTTATATTCTATCATATTTTGATAAAATATCAAGACGTATTTATTTTTGTCATCTATTTTGAATACTTATATTTCTATTGTATCACATTAAAATAAATGCAACACCATAATGAGTCGTAGCTTAGGCCGTCTATATTCTTTGGTACGACACTCCAACAAATAAAACGGCAAATCTGTTATCATACGTGCATATCATCTTCCGAGCTAACACCTTGAAATTCGGTTATAGCTTCGCGAAGTTGGGTCGACCACGAGTAGAATAACGAATTTAAAATGTCCATTAATGTAGCAAATCCTTGGCTTAAAGTAGCCAGACAGAAGAGCCCACCCTACCTCGCCGAATGTGATCAAGACATTAAACTGGCTGATTTTTATAATCTTCATATAGAACTTTTACCGCAACCATACTTTGGCAATGTCATATCTGCCAAAGTTGTTTGCTTATTACTCAACCCTGGGTACTCCAGAACCGAAGATATTGTGGAGCTAGATTGCCGTAAACTTCAGCAAGCGCTTCGTGATAATTTAGACTCTACCACTTCACGATTAGTTCATCTTGACGATGAATTTGACTGGACTAGTGGTGGCCAATGGTTCCGTCAAAAGATTTTTAATCCACTGTCTCGCCACGGAGTGACGCGTGATGACTTGAATCGTAATTTTGCTGTTGTTGAATATTTTCCGTATCACTCCAGCACTTTTGATATTAAACTTAATAAACCACTGGAGTCACAACACTACGGCTTCGAGCTGGTTCGTCAAGCTATCAGTAATAATCAACTATCTTCTTAATGCGAGGCAAAAAATTGTGGCGCCAAGCTGTACCGGAGCTTGTGCATTACCAAAAGTCTGGCAACTACATCACCCCACATAGCTCACGCAACGTAATCTTGTCGGAAAAGAATCTAGGCAAGGAGACTTTTACTAAAATCATTGAAGCCTTAAAAACCTAAACAATTTCCTACGAGATAAAAGAAATGAAAATAGAATTTAATCAAATTAAGAAGCTAGAGCAAAGATAGGAACGGTGAGCCGGGCTTCGGCTTGGTTAGAAATCTTCATAGTAGGTTAGAATCTTTTTGAGAGTGCCATCTTCCTTCATGCGATTGTAGGCCTCGGTATAGATTGTGTGACAATAGTCGCGGTCGAGAAAACCTCGTTCGAATTTGTCGCGACGCTTGATTAGGGTTGGGTTATTAGTCCAGAGATTGAAGTGTTTTCCATCAGTGATGCGACGAGATAGGTACTCATAGCAAAGCTCGAACTGTTCGTCACAGGTAGCGAGTTCAGGATAGTTTTTAACACTAGTAGCTAGCGAGCGCCAGGCATTCGTGGCTAGGTCAAAGTCTCGATCAGCGTCAGAAATCATGCGACCATAAAAACTACGGGGCGGAGTTTTACGCGAGCCGCGATGATCTTCGGCGGCTTCGCGCACAACTTGCAGCTCGGCTGGCGAGAAAAACTGGAGTAAGTTTTTGTCGGCGGCGATGATTTCGCCAGAAGCCCGCTCGTGCTCGGCACGGTTAACTTTTAACCCAAGATCGTGGCAGGCGGCAGCAGCATAAGTAATATTAAAATCTTTGTGATAGTATTCAGCAAGCATGAGAGCATCGGCAATAACGCGATAAATATGGTGGATTCCGTGCGAAAAGAACTTGCTGTAGCGTGGGAAGATTTCCTGTTCGACGTAGGTGCGAAGGTTAGGATTAATGCCGGGAAGTTGAGGGATGACCTCGTAAGTTATAACGGTTTCAGTTTTAGTTACCTCTGTGACTTTAGACATAGTGATAGACTCCTTTTATATTAAAATAGCGGGTGAGATTTCGACACCAGGTTCTTCGGCGAGAGTATGCTCGCGGGATGAGATTTGATTAACGGCGCAATAATAATCTTTAAAAGCAGCTTCACTTTGGAGGAGATTACGAATTGCGGCGAGAAAATCGAAGTATTCTTGGTCGGCGTAGAACATATTCTCCGGATCATCTTCACTGTAGCGCTTGGAAAGACGTTGGAAGGTATAATCGAGGAAGTCCGTGACAGTGGTTTCTGGCTGACGGTCTTTACCGACAAAAAAGCTGCGCACGAAAACCATTTCTATGCGAGTATTGCGATCAGCAGAAGAAATAAGTTTGCCATAAGTCGAGCGTGGGGTGTCCGACTTAGGGGAACGATGGTCTTCAATGGCTTCAGCAATAATTTGACGTTCTACACCGGAGAAGAAATCGGGCATTTTTGAGTCCTCTAGGAAGAGTTGAGCGGAAATAAATTCATGGCGATCATTGTCGATATGTTTACCAAGATCGTGGTAAGTAGCAACGGCATAAATCATATCCGGATTGAGATTGAGCGAAAAAACATCGTCAAGTAGGAAAGCACGACGAATAACTTCGCGGATATGGAGAATGCCATGAGCTCGGTCGTTCTGGCTGTATTGAGGGAGAATTTTGGCCTCTATATAAGTCTTTAGATCGGGATCGACCTTGGAGAGATATTTGGAGAGTTGTTGTTCGAGGGCGTAGAGCCGTTCGAGGTTGTTAACTTTGATAAAACGCTGGTGAAAGGCGGTTCCGTCAGCAGTAAGGGCACGAAGACTTTCTAAAGCGGTTTTGAACTCTGGGTCATCAAAAAACATTTTGTTTAATGCATAGCCATGTTCGCCATATTTCTCGGCGAGATGTTGACGGGCGTCAATAATGATTTCGTCGAGAGAAAAGTTGCTAAAATTGCGCAAGCGGTAGGTGTAAGTGCGACGAAGCATGACGTCAATATCAATGTTACAATCGGCGGAAGTGACGATTTTGCCGTAAGTACTGCGCGGAGGATGCTCGCGATGCGAACGATGATCCTCTATAGCTTCGGCAATGATCTCAATCTCTGCAATGGAGAAGAACTTAGGCATTTCTGGGTCTTCGCGGAACACCGCGGCGGAGACTTTTTCGTGATGGGCGGCGTCGACATGGTGACCAATGTCATGGTAAGCAGCTACGGTGTAGATGATATCGGGATTCAGAGAAAAAGTCTTGAGTTGTGGTTCTGTAGTAGTGGCTTTTGTAGGCCATTTCGCCGATTCTTTTGCGGCGATTTTAGCGAACTCGAAGCTACGACGAATGACATAATTGATATGACCGAGCTGATGGCCCCAATCGTTTTTCGTGTATTCTGGGAAAACGCGAGCTTCGATATAAGATTTCAGGGCAGGGTTGACCTGAGCGAGGTCTGGGGCTGCGGGCTGAGCGGATTTCGGAGTGATCATAGATTAATTATATAACAAAGCTAATAAATACGAGAGAACTAAACTAGCAAAATGAATCCGATTTACCTATTGTACATTAGGTGACCCAGCCAGTGACTGGTTGCAAATTTTGCACAGCGCCTTTGCTATGGTATATAATTAACACCAGAAGTGAGGAGCAACAATGCAGCCAGAGATAGAAGCAACTTTTATTAATATAGATAAAGATATTTTACGTGAGAAACTCCGTGCGGCGGGAGCAAAGTTAATACAATCAGAAACCCTGATGAAGCGAACAATCTTCAACCTAGGCGAGAGAGCTTTTGTTCGAGTACGCGACGAAGGTAATAAGATTACTTTATCTTACAAGCAGCTAGATAGCCTAACTTTATCAGGTATGAAAGAAGTTTGCCTTGAAGTAAATGATTATGACAAGGCAGTGGAGTTTGTAAAAGCATGCGGCTTCGAGGCTAAAGCAATGCAAGAAACTTATCGCGAAGAGTGGGAACTAGAGGGTGTAGAAATTACAATAGACACCTGGCCATGGATACCTAGCTATAGCGAAATCGAAGGCTCGAGTGAAGAAAACGTAAAAGCTATAGCAGAGAAGCTTGGGTTTGACATGGAAGATGCTCATTATGGGTCAGCATGCGAGATCTATCAAGTTTATTATGACGTAACGGCGCATGATATTAACTTCTGCCCAGAGATCAAGTTCACCGAAGTGCCGGAATGGCTAGAAAAGAAGCGCCGTGCGCAGTAATTATGACCGTGCGGAATATACAATATACCTACCACTCAATTTCACATCGATACGCAAACGATATGGTGCCCACATGGTGATTGATTTTTTATAGAGTTCAGGATATAATGGAACCAACTGGAGGAACAATGGAAAGAGTGAAGAAGAAGCCAAACTTCGGGATAATTGTGGCATTTACGTCCCTATTAGTCATTGCTTGTGGTGTCACTTGGACAATTACCTCGGGACATTATCGGCAGCAAACTAATAAGCCCGATAATACCAGCGTCTCGGCCAGTCTACCGACCCCGGAATTATCAGAAGGGTTGCGCGGGCAACAGTTTGGCATCGATAAAAATATCAACGAAGAAACAATCGATAAATATTTGGGACGGAACGATACTGTTTATAGAGATATGCGCATGCTAAAAGACCCCGGGAATTACGAAGCGATCGGCGGAGATTCTTATTTGTCTGGCTTCGTAAATGGATTTGAGGTTGTGCCGTACCCTTATATCGTCAATGTATTAAACTTATCTGCAGAAGTAGGCAATACATATACCGGCAAGACACTTTTCACGGCAGACAGAGAGGGGAACCTGACCGCAAATTATGAGGAATCTTTACAAATCCTAGAAGACTTATTCCCAAGGAATAAAAATATTTTCTTAATGTGCGGTGGAGCAGGTTATGCTGGTGATATGAAAAAACTACTTGTGAAGCTCGGCTGGGATGCGAATAAGATCTACAACGTGGGCGGGTATTGGTACTACGAAGGAGATAACGCTGTCATTGTAAAGACTACGCGTGATGGTGAGACGGTATATGACTTTTGGAAAGTACCGTATCATGATATCGATTTCACTACCTTGCACGAGGTTGAAAAAATAATATGAAAAAGAAAACTGCGATTAGTATTGGCGTAGGGCTGGCGGTAGTTGCGGCGGCAACGGTGGCAGTTTTACTGTGGCCAAGAAAGTTTGCATTGTCGGACGAATATTATGGTAAAGATGGTTTTGAGAATATTAATGTAGAACGGTTGCGAAATCTGATTGCTCAAAAGAAAAGCTTTGCTCTGCTGATATCTAAGCCAGCATGTACCGCATCGACAGATTTTGAGAAAGTCGTTACTGAATTTAGTGAAAAATACCAGATCACATTTGAAAAAATCGATTTCGTAGAGATGCGTGAAGCGGAGCTAATTGAGGAGCTAAGGTATAACCCTTCGGTGGCATTATATCGCGAAGGGAAACTAGTAACTTTTCTCAGTGCGAGCGATGACAGCGACCTAGAAGCCTACCAAAGCGAGGTCGGATTCACCAAATGGTGGGGAAAATACGCAAAAATACAAAAATAGGGTGTTTTACTATTTATTTTTGGTGCAATAGGTGATATAATAAAAGAGTCAAAGTTTGACCGCACTTGGGTCGGTAGCTCAGCCGGTTAGAGCACCTGCCTCTTAAGCAGGGTGTCGTGGGTTCGATCCCCACCCGACTCACCAATATAAAATAAAGAAGCCCCAAGGGGCTTGTTTATTTTAATAAAGCCTAGCTAATTAGATGAAATAAGGAGGCGCCGTTAAAGCAAAATGGTATATAAAGGATCATATATGTGGCAGCTTCGCCAAAAAGCTGGCAACATGCGCATAATTACTGCGACGGTTGATGTATTACCAATTAACCCCAACGGAGAAGTGAAATTAGTCTATGCGCCGCATGTCGGTGGCTGGAGCTGTGTCGGCGGCCATGTTGAACCAGGAGATTCTTGGTCTAGTGCTGCCTTGCATGAACTCGAAGAAGAAGCTGGCATTACTGCTACCGAAGAAAACCTTATCCCGTTCGGGGCTATCTCTGGTCCTCAGCGAATCTTCCATTATCAAGATGGTGATAGCCAGCCTTTCACACTTTGTTTCTTCATTAGAGAATGGGCTAGTGAACACGAACAAACCGACACTGAGGAGGTACCAGAAAATGGTTGGTATAAACTAGAAGATGCGTTGCATATGGAGATTACCCCATGGTGTCGCAGTATTCTCTTGGGATATCAACGCTACCTCAAAATGGGCACGTTCCAGATGATTAAGGATGAACGTTAATTCAACTCTGTAATTACAACAAGTATTGAACCTATCCTTTATACCACACTCTCACCGCCGCCATTTCTCTTGCCCTTTCCCCAAGTTTCTGCTTAGAAAAGCCTTCCTTATTGCCCCACCACATAATCACCGCCAGTAGATTCGTAATATAGAAAAGACCCGTCCTGTCAGATATTTTATCTCCCACAACGTATACGCATAACTCACCCAGTATATTATAAAGCAGGTGAAGATTATTGCTTACTAAACTCGCCCTAAAGTATCCATTATTTTTGCCAATATATAGTAGCAGTAGTTCAAAGATGTGTATTTTGTCTGCTTCCTGTGTATATTTCTTGGCATTTTCCACTACAAGCCTCAAGAATTCACCGTATAGCTCTTCTTCATAGCTCATTAACGCCTCGTCGGGGTTGCGATGATGTAGGTAAAATGTCGGCGTAGAAATATTAGCCTGCTTACAGATCTTACTTACTTTTGCTGATATGCTGCGCTTTGCGATCGTTTCGCTTATCTCCTGCCGTATTAATTTCTCATTTTGTCGATACTTCTTATGCTGAGGATTCGTTGGCCCTGTGCTAAGCTTGGATTGTTTACCCTCTCCTTGCTTGTCCATTTGTCGCTTAATTAGACTACCCGATAGCTGCTTAGTGGATTTGCCACTGGATAAATTCTTATCAGCCCTTATACTATCAGAATGATTATTCGCACCATTGCCAGCACCTTTACCACCATTGCTAGTATTATTACCGGCATTACCATTAAAGTTATTAATATTTAGTTCTTTAGACAACATTACAGATTGCCCTTTCTCGCAATCCATAAATCGTGTCATCGCCCTAAACCTCGGGCTTCGTGGTAACTAACAAACACACTTAACTCTGTGTTTATCTACTACCCACGTCTTACAAAGCGCGTGTTAATTTATAATGTTCACCATTCTATCATAGATAGTGAATATAGTCAATAACATTTTTATCTAATATTATTATGTTGGCGAAATCATTCCCGAACGTGCCTAATATAACATCCTTCATAACAATAAAAACTTCCGCATAGATCAGAAACTCGCATAGCGTACCAACAAAAAATGGTACACTCGGCGCGATTCGAACGCGCGACCCCTTGTTCCGAAGACAAGTGCTCTAATCCGCTGAGCTACGAGTGCACTATACATATTGTACCATAAGTCCTTGATTTAAGATACCACTGCTCTGCTCCGACGAAACCTCGCTCACAACCCTCCGCGCAGGTTTCTCCGCGCTTACCGCAAAAAGCCCCCAACCACAAAGAAAGTTTCTATAACTTAACGAAGCATTAAATAGTTTCACGCAACGCCAAACCCGGCCACAATATCTGTTGTATAGTAGAGAATAAATTAATCAACAAGGGTAAAAATGTTAAAAATCGTAGTGTTTGATGGTGGCTATGGTGGGAAAGTTGTAGCGAAATATCTCTCTGAGGAGCTTGGTGTAGTGGATGTTAAGTGTGTAATCGATAAGCAGTATAATCTATATGACGTAAGATCACATACTCAGATTTGCCGGTTAATCGAGAAAAGTCTCCATAAGCACATTGGCAAAGTTGATTTAATTGTCCTAGGCGGCTATACAGTCTCACTCGCCATAGATTATTTACGTGACCGCTATACCGAGCAAAAGTTTGTTAGCGTTGGGGTGAACTATTATCGTATCCTTAAATCTTCCAATTATCCTACTCGGATTACGGTTATGATGAACGAGCCTCTTCTGGAATCTGCGCTTTGTGAGAACCTCAAAGATAATCTACCCTTCTCTACATTGGCTGTGCCTGACTGTTCTGGTTGGAACCAGCTTGCAGGTACTGGGCAGCTCTCGTCGGAAGTTATGCGTACTGATCTTAGCCCATATTTCGAACTCCATCAGCAAACCCAAAATAAGGCAGTATCAATCTCCCAGAAAAATGAATCAATTTTAGCTACAATCATCAAAGAAAAATATTACCCATCTGCAACTCAGTCGGAACATCGTCTCATTCCTAGTGACGTAGTGCTAGTACTTAATACTTGCCTTTGGGGTCTAAAGACAGAACTCGAGGAAATATTTGGTTATAAAGTTAGAGTATTAGACTTTCGACAAAAACTCTTGCACGACACTTGCATTAGCTTAAATTTACTAGGCGCCGACGGCGAAAGAAGCAAATAGGGTAATCTTAACTAGTTTTCATAAAAGTATGGTATACTAAAAACAGAATTTTATTAATTTATAGTTATTTGTTACCCCGCTAGCATAGAGAAAAATGTTAGCAAACAATTAGGAAGGATACGTTTATGAACGTAGTGATAACAATCGTTGCCGTCATTATTGGCGCAGTTGTTGGCGCAGGTGGAATTTTAGCCTACAATAAAAAGAATGAAAACGGCGGCAAGACTAAAGCCGATGATTTAGTACGCAAAGCTAAAAACGAAGCCTCAGATATTGTCTCTAAGGCTAAGAGTGATGCCGCTAATTTGGCTGCCAAATCTCAGCAAGAAGAAACTGAGCGCCGCAAAGAATGGAAAAATACTGAGAGCCGTCTTAGTGAGCGAGAGAATAATCTCGACAATAAGCTCGATCAGCTCGAAAGAAAAACCGAGCGCCTAGCTAAGCAAGAAAAAGAGCTTGATGACCTCAAATCCGAAGTGCGTGATATCCGCACTCGTCAGCAAGAAAAACTCGAAAAAATTGCCGGCCTCACCAAGGAAGCCGCACGTGAGAAACTTATGCAAATGACTGAGCGTGACATTAAGCAAGATCTTGCCGGTCTTGTCGTGAAAGAACAAAAAGAAATTAAGCATGAAGTCGACGAAACCGCTCAGGCCATCTTGCTTACCGCAATGGAACGTATGTCTTCGGAGGTGACTGCTGACCGCACCATCACCGCACTCAAACTTCCAGATGATGATATGAAAGGGCGTATCATTGGTAAAGAAGGGCGCAACATCCAGGCCCTACAACGTGCTACCGGCGTGGATATTATGGTGGATGATACCCCTGGAATGGTGGTTCTATCCAGCTTTGACCCGATTCGCCGCCAAGTTGCTCGCTATGCTCTTGAACGTCTCATGAAAGACGGGCGCATCAACCCATCCTCTATTGAAGATGCCGTTGCCAAAGCCGAGCGCGAAATCGAGAAAGAAGTTGTCCGCGCTGGCGAAGACGCTGCCCGCGAGGTTGGCGTAGTCGGTGTGCCAAGGGAATTGTTACATCTGCTTGGCGAACTTAAGTTTCGTACGAGCTATGGCCAGAATGTATTACTTCACTCAGTCGAGATGGCGCATATTGCTGGCATGATTGCTGAGGAGATTGGCGCCAATAAGCGTGTTGCTAAAACGGCCACACTTCTACACGATATTGGCAAGGCCGTCACTCATAAGATTGAGGGTAAACATGCTGAGATTGGTGCTGAGCTTGCCAAAAAATATGGCATGTCAGATGATATCGTCCATGCTATGGCCGCACACCACGATGACATTGAGCCTACTACTCCAGAGGCGGTCATTGTCAAGATTGTCGACTCTTTATCGGCTGCTCGTCCTGGTGCTCGCAATATCTCCGCTGAGAACTTCGCTGAGCGTATGCGTGATCTTGAAAACATCGCTACTAGTTTCCCGGGTATTGATAAGGCATATGCTATCTCTGCTGGACGCGAAATTCGTGTCATCGTCGAGCCCAAACAGATTGATGATTTGTCGGCCTTGAAGTTAGCTCGCGACATCGCTAACAAAATTGAGGCCACAATGTCTTATCCTGGCGTCATTAAAGTTAATGTAATTCGTGAGACTCGTGCCGTCGAATATGCCAAATAAATCTCGACAAAACTCTACAAAAGAGAGATCTCAAACCGCCAACTTAGCCCAAGACCAGCCTAATCGTCTGCCCGTTGGCGAGATACCACTCAAAAAGAACATCAGCAAATCTACCATCATTAAAATCATTATTGCTGGCGTAATTGTTTTGCTAATATTGGGCTATTTAGCTTGGGATGTCATAGCTCAAGGCCCGCTTATGCAGCTTTTGTCTAACCGTGATGAGCTAGTTGAGCTCATTAATAGAGCTGGATTGCTAGCCCCACTTATCTATATCGTATTACAAGTCGTACAGGTCGTAGTAGCGCCCATTCCTGGTCAAATTGTTGGTGGTGTAGGCGGGTTTCTATTTGGTCATTGGGGCATCCTCTGGACCACCATCGGTAGTTTTATTGGGTTTTGGCTAGTTTTTCTAATTGCGCGTAAGTTTGGACGTCCACTAATTGAAAAAATCTTTAAAAAACCAGCTGTAGAAAAATTTGATTTCATTATTAATGCAAAAGGCTCCGCGCTAATTATTTTTGCTATTTTTCTGTTGCCAGGGTTTCCAGACGATTTGGTTTGCTATATTGCCGGTCTCACAAAGTTGCCCATGCGCAAACTTATGCTAATCTCTATCTTAGGTCGATTCCCGACCATTGTCCTAACAAACTATATTGGTATGGGCATCAATGGCAATATTGGGCTAGTGGTAGGGCTTTCCTTGGTAGCAGTGGCAATTGTTGCGATTGCTAGCTGGAAGCGTGAGCAAATTATCGCATTCATGAAGAGGCCCAGCAGTAATGGCGATAAGAGCAAAACCGCTAATAAATAGTAAAAACTCCCAACTATGTAGATCCCTCAATAATATCAAAAGCCCCTCACTGTGGAGGGGCTAGAGTTGAGGTCTGGAGTTTGCTGTGCTGCAAGACCCCAATCACGGCTTGGCGATAAGCTTCGGCATTGCCAATAGTGTCGCCATGTCTGCATTCAGGAATCGTAATTACTGGGCACGTCTCAAAGTATTCATGCAGTGCGTCGCTATCCAGAAACTCGTCTTGCTCGCTCAAGACCACGCCTATGGTATGGTCTGTGAACCCTGGTGTCGAACAGTCAGCAGTCTGTGTAATCTGGCTACTCAATAGGAACAAAGAATAATTATCCCCGGGCGTCTTCAGGAATGGCATCGGGATTACGCTAATCCATCCAGCAAGAATACAGCCCAGTTTAACTACTGGCGAACCAAGCATGACGGCGGTGTCCACACTGTCTTTCAACGCGGTTGGTGAAGAACAAGGGTTAATCGCGATGATCTCCAGATGAACAGCGTCATCGTTGTAATAGTGCTGCTCTAAATAGCGTGCTACATGATCTCCCACCGAGATTGAAAAAATCCGTACCTTGGTGTACCTGTGTCTATAGATGTGCGCCTCGATTGCCTCCGCGGTTTCCCACGCCGTCCAGCCAGTATTGCGAAAATCGGCGTAAGTAATACCTCCTTTCATATAGCTTGTGATGAATTGAAATGCTGGTTCGGGATGATTCAGCATCCCAGCGATAAAGTAATTCATCACTGGTTCATCCTGGCTGACATCTCGTACGGTGCGAAGTCCAGCCGCACCAGGGTAATAGCGCAGACCCATAGCTACTATAAACGAGATGCTGTTAATAAACGCAATAACGACGACAACTAATAGTGTGATTTTTAACATTGACATACCCCTCCCTATATCTATGTCTGACTACATTGCGCAACATTATACATATCACCTCCCAAAGAACTAGTGCGCAAAAACGTACTCTCTATAATTATATCATAAAATTGTTAAATTGAGAAGTTTTATGATACTACATCAGGAATTTTCGATTGATCACCAAAGTAATTACTGAATTTTCTAAGAACGAACTTGTCATCAGCATCTGCCCACCATATTTACCACGTTGTCCGAAACTATTGTCCACCCGGAACTGTTCCGCTATGTTATTTTTTGTCAACGCCCCAGTGATGCACATAGCATGGTCGTAAGTCGTAACACCAAGTGTTAACTTTTGTTGCGCCGTTAGATCTGGAATGTCCAAAACTCGGCTAAACCCGTAAGCCTCATTATCTAGTATCCCATCACGATAATTAGAGGACAAAAACTCTTCCGCCGAGAACCACACGCTGACGCCACTAATTAACTGTTTAATGATTGCCTCTTTAATTTTAATGTGATCCGAGTATAAGATCGTTTCACTGTCATTCAAATAAATATTTGGCACAAAAGCATAACTACTCAATAAAGTCTCTTGGTCAAACGCCGTTACAGTCACAAAGTCCTCTAGCGCATCGCCTAAAAAGTGATTCTTGAATTCTAACGGCGTAAAATCTTCTCCTGCGAAAGTAAAGTTCGTCGGTGGCATACCATAAACCTTTGCCAAAAATTGATAAACTCCATACATCAAGCTCGACTTTTTGGAGAGTTTTTCTATTTTTGAACTCATTTTGAGCAGGGAAACTGCATCAGACTTTATCTTGTCGCGTAATAGTTTAATAACCAATCGATCATTGTATCTACGATCTACTTCCTTCATATTCTGTGTGGGCGCTAAACCGTATTTATTGACAATCTCTCGACAAAAATGAAATGTTCCAAAACTTCCAATATACCAATCAGTCTTATCCCTAATCAGCTCTAAAGACAGTTCGTCTGCGTCGATTAACTCATTATATAGTGCATTTGCCTTCTCTAATTTGTCATAAAAGTTAATGTAATTTGAAGATAAATCAAGACCGCCTATATTCAAATCAGTATTTTGTCGCAATACGTCCTTTACTACTCTTAAAAACGCATAAATGTTACACTGATGGCTGTCATGCTGATGATAGATTTTCGTCTTGGGTGTTTCAATATTGAACTTAAATTTATACTTTTGCGAATTCTTGCTCGCCTCGAGTAGCCCTTCTTCCCGAACCCTGGTTTCTGTAACCGAATTTTCTGGGTTATCATAATAAATCTGCTCAAATTTCAGCAAATCATTAGCACTAACCTCAGACTTCATATTGTTAATTATACTATATTCCGGTAGCAAACACTACCTTTCGCGGTGAGGTGAATATGGCAAAGAGTTTACCGAACGACAAAAAACAGACGCCCTCGCGCCTAATCATCATCAATAAATCTGGAAAGCTTGGTGGAGCAGATCGGACTTGAACCGACTACCTCAGCAATGCGAATGCTGCGCTCTACCAGGTGAGCTACTGCCCCTCGCATTCCAATTCTACTGGGATAATTATATCACAGAATTATCAGATTACCTAGATAGAAAATGCCCCGACTATATAGCCGGGGCAAGAATGGTTTATGTATTTCTGTATTTCTACTCATGGCGGCGCCGGTTCTTAGACACGGCAAGATTAACTCTAGCTTTCAAGCGCAGTGGTATTGGACTCAGCCCATTTTTTCAAATTTGCTTCCTCTTCAGTGAGCCATGCGATCAGTTCAGCGACTCCGCCCTCGGAGTAGTGAAAACCCCGTTCGCGGTAGATTTTGTCCCCCTCACCAATCGAGTGGCGGGGAAACTTGGCAATGGCGTAATTAGTGCCAGTGATATCAAGTTTTCCGTGGCAAGCCTCAATTCTGCTGAGCAACTTCGCGAACTGCTGCCGAAAATCTCGACAAAGTTCCGAACGCTGTACCAAATAGTCAATGTGTCGCCGGGCATCCTCTTCTCCATTGTAAATCCGTCCATTGCATACGAGCTGTGGCACGTCGCCGTCAAGGAGCACCTCGAAAGTATCGACGCCTTCGTATCCGGGCGTTTTTGCAATTGTAGCCATCTGTTGATTGAACGCTGGAAGTAGACTGGTGAGATGCTCGTACAGGCGATAATTTGCATCACGATAATCTCGGTAGGCCTCATCACAAACAGTTTCGATTGACTCCATGGCGTCTTCCGCCATGGAACACACGCTAGCATGACATACCCTCTCGGCTTCGCCAAGGGAGAAGATATACCCTTCCCAGTATGTGCCACAGTACGAGGCGGAAGCCGAATGTACGGCGTCAAGGTTTGGGTATAAGGACTGTACCCGAGTTTTAGACCAGGTGGCCGCCTCGTACTCCTCGCCAGTTGTCTTCTGCTTTACCAACGCAAAAATATTGTTCGCCTTTTCCGGTGTTTTGATTTCGAAAATCAGTTCGTCCGCTTGGCTACCAACTTCGGGAACCAATCTGGCATTGCCAAATAGGAATCGCGTTCCCAGAGGCAATGCCAGGGCGTTAGCTACCACAGGAAGTTTAATACCCGCCAGGGGATCCATCGGCCGACCATGACAATCCAACAGCACCTCATCGCGCATATGGAACTCCACCCTCAGAAACTTCGGATCGCTAAATGCTACAGAGTAGACGCCATCTGACTTATCGTGGACTTCGGGTACTACCCGATTGCGCTGAGTTTGTGCCACCACGGCACCAAGGTTAATACCTACGCATTTCTTCATGATTATTCATCCTTTCGGAAGGCTTTCGCCCACAGTGACACCGGAGTTTTCTCCGTTTTTCAAGAAGGACTTTTCCCTCTATGTCGCCCACTGCTTTTTAGGCAGCCAAAAACCCTCAATCTTCACGAATACATGACTAAAGATTAAGTACTTATCGCTGCCTAAAATGCCCGACTAAATGATCAACCTGCTAACCAGCTCAAATAAACCATCATATTCTCAAAGTGCTCCCCAGCCAGTCTAGCCGGATGTAATAATAGTACACTACAAACCAAACCTAACTAGAGGCCTATCTCAATAATAGCACAGGTTACTATATTTGTCAATAGATAAACATTACCTTTTTACAAAAACGCAACCCGTGCTGACTGTATAATATATCCTACTCTATCCCTGGCACCGGATACTGCAGCGCCAACTCACGCACCTCATCGCGCAGCTTGTCGAGTTCGTTAGCGTAATTCTCCAAACTTTCTTCGTTTTGCACCTTTACACAGATCTCCGCCACCTGTTTCATCCAGGCTGCGATCTGCCTCATTTCGGTTTCTTTAAGACCACGTGTCGTCATAGCGGGAGTACCGAGACGTACACCGGATGGACGGAAGGCTGCACCCTTGTCGTAAGGCAGGGAATTAGCATTTAATGTCAACCCGATTTTGTCCAGCGCTACTTCATAAATCTTGCCATCAAAGCCGAAGCTATTTTTCACGTCTGCCAAAATCAAGTGGTTATCCGTACCGCCACCCTGCAGCTTAAACCCAGCCTGTTTCAATTCTTCCGCCAAAGTTTTGGCATTTTTTACAATTTGTGCTGCATAATCTTTAAACTCTGGCTGCAAATCTTCTTCAAACGCCACCGCCTTTGCTGCAATCACATGTTCCAGTGGCCCACCTTGCGTACCAGGGAATACTGCTCGGTCAATCAGGGTTGGAATATTCTCCAGCTTATGCTCGGTTTTGCGCAAAGGATTACCCACCGTTCCCATCGAAAGAATCAAGCCCCCACGTGGACCGCGCAGGGTCTTGTGTGTAGTAGTTGTCATCACATGGAATCCATGCTCTAGTGGATTTGGATGCACACCGCCCGCAATCAAGCCCGACACATGCGCCATATCCGCCATTAGAAGACAATCGGGAATTTTCTCAGCCACCTTCTTTACTCGGTCAAAATCCGGAATCTTCATAAAGGCTGAATACCCTACCAGGATCACCTTTGGTTGATATTCCTTTGCTAGCTGTTCCAATTCGTCATAGTCTATATCGCCGTCCTCGGTCACGCCATAGCCAATAAAATTATAAATTTTTGCGCTGCGCGTCACTGGCGAACCATGTGTGAGATGCCCACCTGCTGGCAACGACATTGCCAGAATCGTATCGCCCGGCTGGCACCATGCAAAGTACACTGCCTCATTCGCATTAGCCCCTGAGTGTGGCTGCACGTTTGCGTGGTCGGCATTAAAAAGCTTCTTTGCGCGTTCAATCGCAAGGTTTTCGATTTTATCAATATTTTCATTACCGCCATAGTAACGCTTGCCGGGGTAACCTTCGCTATATTTATTCGTCAATACCGAGCCCATCGCCTTGAGCACATTCTCAGAGACATAGTTCTCGCTTGGAATTAGCTCTAGGCCCTCACTTTGACGTTTCTTCTCTTTGTCAATCCAGTTAAATACTGCATCGGTGATTTTTTCTGCCATAATATTACCTCTTTCTATAAGACTATTGTACTAGATACTATCAAAAAAGCAACAAAACCTTCTCTATTTCACAAAAGATTTTGCTGAGGTAACAAAGTTATATCATGATTAAGTTTATTATATCACAGAAAATAACCCGAGCAAGAGTTTTATGGTATAATTATTACACTTATGAATAAGTCTCATTCAGAAACACAAATCACCAATTCAAATCACGGGCTCACCGACGCCGAAGTGGTTCAATCACGTGAAAGATACGGTGCTAATGAAATCGCGCCAGCCCGCAAACCGAATATCCTTCAAAAAATTCTTCATATTTTCACTGAGCCGATGTTCTTACTGCTACTAATCACAGCAAGTATCTATTTTATTCTGGGTGAGGCTGGCGATGGGGCTATTATGCTCGTTTGTGTACTTTTCGTAGCAGGCATTGAGTTTGTTCAGGGGCAGAAGACCGATAAAGCCCTCGAGGAGCTGGATACTTTATCTGCCATTAATATTACAGTCATTCGCAATGGTAAGCAGACTACTGTTGATAGCAAAGATTTGGTGGTGGGCGATATTGTTCTGCTCAAAGAAGGTGACAAAGTCCCAGCCGACGGCAAGATTATTACTATGCAAGGTTTGGGTGTCAATGAATCAGCTCTAACTGGCGAATCGGCCGTAGTATACAAGAAACTTCAGGACACTTCTAGTGAGCATTTTCGTCTCGACATGTGCTATGCTGGTTGTGACGTCACAAACGGTTCCGCTGTAGTCCAGATCACTGCAGTAGGTAGTAATACCGAGTATGGCAAAATCGGTCGCGCCCTAAAGTCTATCAAAAAAGTCAAAACCCCTCTGGAAAAACAAATTCGCAAGCTCATTATTATTTGTACGATTATCAGCCTCAGCTTCTGTGTTATAGTTGTCATAGTAAATTTCTTCTATAATGACAATCTTGAGTTCAAGGACCGTATCATCCAGTCGGTTTTGTCGGGTATTACGATGGCAATGGCTACTATTCCCGAAGAAATCCCAGTTGTTCTTACTGTATTTCTAGCGATGGGGGCCTGGCGACTCGCCAAACACAAAGCCCTCACTCGCAATATGAAAGCCGTTGAGACCCTCGGTGCTGTTACTGTACTCTGTACCGACAAAACTGGCACGCTCACACAGAACAAAATGACCGTCCAAGATATCTTTACCAACGAAGCCGATTTTGCTCAGATTGCCGCTCTCGCCTGTCCCAAAAATCCCTATGACCCAATGGAGATTGCTATCCAGGAATATGCTTTTCAGCATGGCGTCAACCAAACAGTTTACGAGCATAAACTAGTCCACGAATATGTTTTCAATAACGAAGATAAAATGATGGGGCAAATCTGGCAGATTGACAACCAGCAAGTCCTCTGCGCTAAAGGTGCCCACGAGAGTATTCTCCCACTATGTCACCTGGATCAAGCCACCTACAGCCAAATCGTTTCTAGAGCAAATGCTTTCTCTAAGCTCGGCTATCGTGTCCTTGCTATCGCTAAGGGCGAGCATGTCACCAAGATCCCTGGCGAGCTTGAAGATAATTCTCTCATTTTTGTTGGCTTAGTTGCGCTGGTTGACCCGCCCCGTGTTGGTGTGGAGTCTTCGATTAAATCTTGCCGCAGTGCAGGCGTGCGAGTTATCATGATTACTGGTGATAATGGAGAAACTGCCGAAGGCATCGCCGAAAAAATCGGCCTAGAGAACTGCGCCGAAGTCATTACTGGTGCCGAGTTAGAAACCATGAGTGACGATGAGCTCACCAAACGCGTCAAAACCACCAACATCTTTGCGCGTGTATATCCTAGCCACAAAATGCGCATCGTCGAAGCTCTGCAAAATAACCATGAAGTCGTTGCTATGACTGGTGATGGAGTTAACGATGCACCGGCCCTCAAGAAAGCCGAGATTGGCATCGCAATGGGCTTACGTGGCACCAACGTCGCCAAAGAAGCTTCTGATCTTATCCTGATGGATGATAACTTCAATACTATCGTCGAAGCTATTAGTGGTGGTCGTACCATCTACAACAACATCAAAAAAGCCATCGCCTATATTCTTGTTATCCATATTCCAATTATTCTAGCATCTCTCTTCGTGCCACTTTTTGGCCTACCGCTTTTGCTGCTCCCTGTTCATATCGTACTTTTGGAGCTAATTATCGACCCTACTTCTTCTATTATCTTTCAGCGACTCAGGCCTGACCGCGATGTTATGCAAGAGCCGCCGCACAAGCTTAATGAGCCGCTGCTAAATCTACCAACTATTCTCAGGTGTCTTCTGCAAGGCGTGGCGCTATTTGCAGCATCGTTCGCCGGGTATTATTTCTTCCTTCAGAACGGTGCCACGCAACCGCTCGCCTCAACTTTCGCTTTTTCTACACTTGTCTTGTCAAATGTCTTTGTTGTCTATGTCTTGCAGTCCGACGATTATGCTATCAAGAACTTCTTCCAGGACTTTAAAGACAAGGTTATTGTACTTATTAATTCCATTATTCTTGTAGTATTACTTTTGTTCATTTATGTTCCGTTTCTTAACCGCATTATCGGCATGACTCCACTTAATCCTCTTGAATTGCTTGGTGCGTCTGGGCTTGCCATTTTAGCCACCTTCGTCTTCGACCTATTCAAGAAACCCCGTCGCCGTAAGCAGTCTAAAAAGGGGAATTACAATGAAAATTAAAACCATTAACGATTCGTGTTATACTAGTAAGCCTCTCCAGGATTTTATTTATGAAAATAACAAAGGCAAAGATGTTTTCTTTGTTAAAACTCAAGATGAGGCAATTAAAAAAACTTCAATCAATCTTATGAAGATTTTGGTATAAGTATAGCTTTGGAGTTTTCGACCTGCATGTCGAAAACTTTTCCGAGCTAACAGGGGTGGAAGGATAAGACTTTTCGACCTGTGTGTCGAAAATTTTAGGTAATCTTCTCGTAAAAAGACTGCGCTTTTCTAGTTTTCATGATACAATAAAGGTGGCTACTAATGTGAATACGCAAATGTAATATATTTGTATTGTTTTGTAATAAAATGGCGTCATGTAGCGTCTAATGCAAAACAGATTCCTTTGGGAAAGTGTTCACGTTAGGTAGCCCGCTCGTGGCGCCTTTTTTGGTATCAGTAAGCGCACAATTTGTCCACAAACATATATTGTTATATGCTGTTGTGCGCTATTTTTGTTACCAAAAATCTGGCTCCCTCAACTTAACCCATAATTACACATAGGAGGCATGATGCTAGAAATAAATACTAACTTTAATAAATATAAAATCCCCACAATCTTTACTTCGACTACCCTTTGCGTTTTCATTCTATTCTCCTACCTCACCTACATCCCTAACCCCACCTTTGCAGCAGATAGCACTATCAATCCCATCAACACCATAACTCGTTCCGATACTGCTACTGACCAACGCACTCTCATGAACATCAAG
>Ga0073906_1002062_pt1 | contig 28100 bp, 23 predicted proteins | sample Inofromicrocosms_FD_65485 | JGI IMG/M metagenome (GOLD analysis project Ga0073906, IMG submission 65485) | Mouse cecum microbial communities from Vienna, Austria - Inoculum for glucosamine and mucus D2O microcosms | ecosystem: Host-associated > Mammals > Digestive system > Large intestine >...
CGCTCTCCCGCAGGGACTCCTCAAACAGCATATCCAGGAAGTCCGCTCCCTTGCGGTCATCCCCGTCTTCGCCGTCCTCATCGTCCAGGGGGTCCTCCGGATCAGGCGGGGTAACGCTGTTGTCAACGTAGCCCTCGCTCTCCAGCCCCACCTCAATTTCATTCTGGAAGGACTGCTGGAGATCTACCTCGTTGTCGTTGGCGTCCAGTACCTTGACGTCCAGCCCCAGGGACTGGAGCTCCTTGATGAGCACCTTAAAGGATTCCGGCGTACCGGCCTGGGGAACGTTGTGGCCCTTGACAATGGCCTCAAAGGTCTTGACGCGTCCGTTGATGTCGTCGGATTTAACCGTCATAATCTCCTGGAGGGTATAGGCCGCTCCGTAGGCCTCCAGCGCCCAAACCTCCATCTCGCCGAAGCGCTGGCCGCCGAACTGGGCCTTGCCGCCCAGAGGCTGCTGGGTCACCAACGAATAGGGACCGGTGGAACGGGCGTGAATCTTATCGTCAACCAGATGGTGCAGCTTCAGGAAGTACATGACGCCCACCGTGACGGGGCTGTCAAAGGGTTCGCCGGTGCGTCCGTCGTACAGGACGGTTTTGCCGTCCTCCCGCAGGCCGGCATCGCGGAAGCATTCCCGGATGTCCTGCTCGTGGGCGCCGTCAAAGACAGGGGTCATGACCTTCCAGCCCAGGGCGCGGGCCGCCATGCCCAGATGAACCTCCAGCACCTGCCCGATGTTCATACGGGAGGGAACGCCCAGGGGGTTGAGCACGATGTCCAGGGGGGTGCCGTCCGGCAGGAAGGGCATATCCTCCTCCGGCAGAATGCGGGAGACAACGCCCTTGTTTCCGTGGCGTCCGGCCATCTTGTCGCCCACGGAGATCTTCCGCTTCTGGGCGATGTAGACCCGGACCACCTTGTTGACGTCCGCCGAAAGCTCGTCGGAATTTTCACGGGTGAATACCTTGACATCCACAATAATGCCGTATTCGCCGTGGGGAACCTTCAGGGAGGTGTCCCGCACCTCTCTGGCCTTTTCGCCGAAGATGGCCCGCAGCAGGCGCTCCTCCGGGATAAGCTCGGTCTCGCCCTTGGGGGAGACCTTGCCCACCAGGATATCGCCGGGGCGCACCTCCGCGCCTATGCGGATAATGCCGTTTTCGTCCAGGTTGACCAGGGCGTCCTCGGAGACGTTGGGGATATCCCTGGTAATCTCCTCCGGGCCCAGCTTGGTGTTGCGGGATTCCAGCTCGTATTTTTCAATGTGAATGGACGTGTAAGCGTCCTCACGGACAATTCTCTCGTTGATGAGGACCGCGTCCTCGTAGTTATACCCCTCCCAGGTGGTAAAGCCAATCAGCATATTCTTGCCCAGGCTGATTTCGCCGTTGCAGGTGGCGGGGCCGTCGGCAATGACCTGGCCCTTTTCCACCAGTTCGCCCTTGGCGACAATGGGCCGCTGGTTGACGCAGGTCCCCTGGTTGGAGCCCTGGAACTTGACCAGATGGTGCAGCTCCAGCGCGCCGTCCTCGGTGCGGATGGCCACCTCGTCGGCGCTGACCCGCTCCACAATGCCGGAATTCTTGGCGACCACCACAACGCCGGAGTCAACGGCCGCCTTGTACTCCATGCCGGTACCCACAATGGGCGACTGGGTCTTAAGCAGCGGCACGGCCTGGCGCTGCATGTTCGCCCCCATGAGGGCGCGGTTGGCGTCGTCGTTTTCCAGGAAGGGGATCATGGCCGTGGCCACGGATACAACCATCTTGGGGGAAACGTCCATATAGTCGGCCCTCTCCCGCTCGACCTCCAGGATTGCGCCGCGGTAGCGGACGTTGACCCTGGGCCGGGCGAAGCGGCCGTTTTCGTCGATGGGCTCGTTGGCCTGGGCGACGATATACTTGTCCTCCATGTCGGCGGTCATGTAGACCACCTCGTCGGTGATTTTGCCGGTTTCCTTGTCAACCCGGCGGTAGGGGGCCTCGATAAAGCCGTACTGGTTGATGCGGGCAAAGGAGGCCAGGTAGGAGATAAGGCCGATGTTGGGGCCTTCAGGGGTCTCGATGGGGCACATGCGCCCATAGTGGCTGTAGTGAACATCCCGGACTTCAAACCCTGCACGGTCACGGGAAAGACCGCCGGGACCCAGGGCGGACAGACGGCGCTTGTGGGTCAGCTCCGCCAAGGGGTTGGTCTGGTCCATAAACTGGGAGAGGGGGGAGGAGCCGAAAAACTCCTTGACCGCCGCCACCACAGGGCGGATATTGATCAGTGTCTGGGGGATGATCTTTTCTTCCTTGTTGTCCTGGTTCTGGAGCATCATGCGGTCCCGGATGACCTTCTCCATGCGGGTGAAGCCGATGCGGTACTGGTTCTGGAGCAGCTCGCCCACCGAACGGATGCGCCGGTTGCCCAGATGGTCGATGTCGTCCACATCGCCGATATCGTAATTGAGGTTGAGCAGGTAGTTGATGGTGGCGAAAATATCGTCAATGGTGATGTGCTTGGGGATAAGCTCGTTGATGCGGTCCCGGATGGCCTCCCGGACCGCGTCCTCGTCGGCGCTGGTCTCCAGGATTTCCTTGAGCACCACAAAGCGGACCTTTTCGTTGACGCCCAGGGACGCCAGCTCGTCCTTGGCCAGGGGGATAAAGTCGGTGATATCCACCATGCCGTTGGAGATGATCTTTCTCTCCGCGTCCTCCACGGTGACATAGACGGTGTCCACGCCCGCGCGCTCCACGGCCTCGGCATCCTCCCGGCGCATTTTAGCCCCTGCGTCGAACATCAGCTCGCCGGTCAGGGGGTTGATGACTGGCTGGGAAAGAATATGGCCCACCAGACGGTCGGCAATGGCCAGCTTTTTGTTGTATTTATAGCGTCCTACTCTGGAAAGATCATAGCGCTTGGGGTCAAAGAACAGCCCGTCCAGATGGGTCTGGGCGGATTCCACCGTGGGCGGCTCACCGGGACGGAGCTTGCGGCAGACCTCCATGAGGGCGTCCTGGGTGTTGCGGTTTTCCGGCTTTTCCTTTTCAATGGTGGCCAGAATCTTTACATCGGGGGTGAAGAAGGCCTTGATCTGCTCGTCGGTCCCCAGACCCAAAGCGCGGATAAAGGTGGTGATGGGAATCTTGCGGTTTTTATCGATGCGGACGTAAACCACGTCGTTGTTGTCGGTTTCGTATTCCAGCCACGCGCCCCGGTTGGGGATAACGGTGGTGGAAAAAAGGCGTTTGCCGGATTTTTCGTCGTGGGTTTTGGCATAATATACACCAGGGGAACGGACCAGCTGGGAAACGACAGCGCGTTCCGCGCCGTTGATGACGAAGGTGCCGCTGTCGGTCATGAGGGGGAGGTCGCCCATATAGATGTCCTCCTGCATGATCATTTCGCCGCTCTCCTTGTTGAGCAGACGGGCGCGGACCTTCAGCGCGGCGGCATAGGTGGTTTCGCGGGCCTTGCACTCTTCCACGCTGTACTTGGGCTTATCGTCCAGGCGGTAATCCACAAAGTCCAGCACTAGGTTTCCGGTGTAGTCGGTGATGGCGGAGACGTCCTTGAACACTTCCTTGAGCCCTTCATCCAGAAACCACTGGTACGAGCTCTTCTGGATTTCGATCAGGTTCGGCATTTCCAGCACTTCGTTGATGCGTGAGAAACTCATTCGGACGGTTTTGCCCTGACGCACTGGCTTGACATTCACCATAGGCTTTTGCTCACTCCATTCATCTATGTTCCCATCGATGCGGCGCGGATTCCCATTTTTTTCATCATTTTTATGGAATCCGAGCTGTTTCGATATTGAAATCCGGTGGATATTGTGGTATACTAGAATGTATACAAGGCACAATAACCCATTTTGATACATTATAATATTATACTCTGGATATGTTCCGCTGTCAAGGGGGAAAGGTGACTTTCCGCCCTTTATTTTTCACAATTTTTCCAGATTTCATGCAGATATTTTTTATTTTTGCGCAGCCGGCGGCGGGTATCTGTTTTCCGACAAAATGCCTTACAATCTTTGCGTGTGAAAAGGGTTGTTTTCTGTGCGTAAATTCTCGTATTTTCTTTATGAAAATTTTGATCCCGACCTTGAGAAGGAAAATCTATATAATCCAAGAAGGATTCTTGGAAAACAAACGGATATGGTTTTATCATATGTTGCTGGCATTCCCGCTTTCTCCTGCTCCTATTTTCTGTGCCGCCAGCGTTTTGGGGAATCAATCCTTTTACAGTTGATAGAAGCCGGCGCTTTGCGGCGGGAGGAGGATGTCCTGCTGTTTGACAGCCCTGTTTTCCTCCGGGAAGATGCCTCCGTTTTATACAGCCAGGTGAGGGCGCGGGCTTTTGAACTTGCAGCCATGCTAGAAAAAAACCTTCCCCGGCTTCAATCTCTTTGCCGGCAGATTCAAAACGGTACATCTGTTGAGGAAAATATGTACCACATTCTCTGCGGAATGATATTCGACGGTTCCTTTTTTGACTATTTGAACCAGAATAAGGCTCTGGCTACGTCTCGCCGTCATTGCTCTGGATTGGATTATCTGGCTGTTATCTATGAGGACTGTGCAGAACTCCGGTCACTATCCAACGGGCTGCTGTGTTCCTATAACCGTCTGGCCAACAATATCTGTTCTTTACAGTCCTTTGGAGACGCACAGGGCAGCCGTTTTGATTTCTATCGGGTTTTCCGTCAGCTGGAGCATGGGGATACATCTCCCGAGCTGTTGGAAGCAAAAAGACTGTTGGATTATTCTGTCGGAGGGTTCAGGCTCAATAAAAACAGCCTGTTGAGGGAAACGGCGATTTTCTGTCAAACAGGCCGCTGTCAGCCCGCTGTTTTAGAATTACTGGAATTATTCGGATATGCCGAAAACGGAAAAATCTGTGTTCCTGTCTACATGGCAGAGCATCGAAAAACAATAGAAGAGATGAAAGCGGTTGTTGAAGAATCTATTGGCAGGGCAGTAGGAGATATCTTAATGGATATGGGACAACATTTAAACATAACTGCTGTAAGCCATGGCGTGCCATTCACTGAAATTGCAAACGAGCTGTATCATATTCTGTTCGGCTCTGTCAACGAAGAACTTATGGTCCGAGGGATTGTTTCCTCCCCGTTATTACGGCAAGGGGAGGGAAGATATTTAAAATGTATTGAAATATATTGATAGGTTACAAGATTTTCCCCGATTATGTGGTGTTTGAGCCCGGCGAGCGGGAGGAATACAAGGACGAGGTAAAGGTTTCCCTGTACCAGGACTTTTTCATCCCTTTGACGGATATCTTTGAAAATGTCTTATAACGTAAAGCATCCCCTGTGGTTACGATTCCGCAGGGGATGTCTGTTTTTACTGTCAAAATGCTTATGCGCGGGAAAGGAGCGGAAACATGATCCGGTTCTCCTTGTACAACGGTACAAATCCTTCCAGCAGAAAGAGGGTGGTATCCTCCTCCTTCAGGGGCGCGGACTCCCCGACGGACCCCTTTGGGGCAAAGCCTAACATTGCCTTTGAGGCCTGGGGATTTACCGCTCCCGCCAGTGTCTCCAGAATACCCTTCAGCTCTGTCTGTCCGTCCGAAAAGACATCGTAACAGAGGAAGCCGTCCCCGTTCGGTTCGGCAACCGCCACCGCCCCGGCTTCCGGGAGATAATAGACGTTCTCCTTTAAAAAGCCGGTGCAGTAAAAGGCCAGCAGCCCCTCGTTGTCCACCATGGCAAAGCGGGAATGGGGATTTCCCTTCTTATAATAGGAAAACAGCGTCCGCAAATCCCGCGGGTCGGACATATCCAGCCTGCAGATATTCCCTTTTTTAGGGGTGACATTTACGGAAACCTGGTACTCCCCCATCGGACAGAACCCGAATTTGGGGTAGAAATCCAGAACGCTGTCGTTGGCAAACAGGTATATTCCGTCGGAGCAATCCCTCCAGTCGGAGAGAACCGTCTCCATCAGCCTCCGGGAAAAGCCTTGCCCCCGGTATTCCGGGGCGGTCATGACCGTGCCAAGCTGGATATACCGCCTTTTCGTTCCGTCCCACAGCATATCTATGACATTTACTGAAACATTGGCCGCGACGGTCTTTCCGTCGGTCATTACATAGGGGATGTACCGGTCCCCCCAAAAGCCGTTTTGATGCCAATTATGGAAATCAAGGTGAAAGGTTTTGATTGCCAGGTCCATAAAGCTTTCCCGAAGGGCGGGGTTTTCACGGACGGCCTTTTCTATTTTCCAGGGCATACTTATCCCTCCCGGTTTTATCTTGTCACATTCCTCAGCCACAGCTTGCTTTTATATCTCCAGGTGGTGAGGGGAATTTTAATGATTTCGTCCGACATTAGCACCATGTACACCACTGTCACCGGCAGCCGGAACACAAAGGCGCAGAGGTAGCCGAACAGGATGGAACAGCACCACAGGGAGCCCACATCGCAGAACAGGCCGAACTTGGTGTCCCCGCCCGCCCGGAAGATGCCGACAATCATGGTCGTGTTATACCCCTGGGCCAGGCTGAAATAGGACATGACCAGCATCATCATGTTCAAATATCCCTGGGCATCGCCGGATAGGGTGAGGAAGCTGCCCACCACCGGCCCGATGGCCAGAATCAGCGCCGAGCCGCATGCGCCAAAGAGGAGGGTGAGCTTTAAAAACCTGCGGGCGTATATCTTGGCGGCCTCGTATTTGTTTTCCCCGATGGCCTTGCCGATGACGATTGCCGTGGCGTTTGCCAGCCCAAAGGCCACCACCATGGCGAGCTGGCGGATTACCTGGGCAACGGAGTTGGCGGCCACGACAGTGCTGCCCATGTGCCCGATAATCATGGCGTTGACGGAGGTACCCAGGCCCCACATCATCTCGTTGATGGTGACGGGGATGGAAAACTGGAGAAAATCCTTAAACAGCAGCTTGTCCCGGACGAAGATGTCCTTAATCCGGAAGCGGACCACGGGGTTTTTCTGGGAATACACCAGCACAATGACCAGCTCTAGCAGGCGGGTGATAAGGGTTGCCAGCGCCGCGCCGGAAACCCCCATAGCCGGGAAGCCCAGCAGGCCGAAGATAAACACCGCATTGAGGCCCACATTGCAGAACAGCCCGAACAGGTAGACCATGGTGGAGATAACGACACGCTCCACGCTGCGCATCAGGTTGAGGAAGACCATAGAAAAGGAAACGGGTATGTAGGAGACGGCGATAATGCGCAGATATTTGACCCCCTCGGCGATGACCGGTTCCTCGGAGGAGAACATCATCATTAAATAGCGGGGGAAGAGGAGGGCGGCGGCGGTGAAGACGGAGGCCACCAGGAAGGAGAAGCGCAGGGAGATACCCAGCACCTTTTCGATGGTGCGGATATCCTGCTTTCCCCAATACTGGGCGGTGAGGACCGCCGCGCCGGAGGTGAGGCCGAAGAAGATAAGGTTCATGATAAACTGGACCTGACCGGCCAGGGAGGAGGCGGAGAGGGCGGTTTCGCCCACCTTGCCCAGCATCATCACGTCGGCGGAGGTGATGGCGGTATTGATGAGGTTCTGGACGGCCATAGGGAGAACGAGGGAGAAGGTCATTTTCAGGAAAGCCCTGCGGTCCATGGCTTCGCCGGTGTTATTATGGGGCTGCGCTGTGGCAGACACGGGAAAATCACGCTCCTTTGTTGACAATGGTTTGAGTATAGCACATCCGGTGAAAGAAGTCAAAAAAAGCAACGCAGCCGAGCGCTGACCCGGCTGCGGAATCTCAAACCACGATTCAAAAGTTTCGCCCGCCTTTTCAAAGGCGGCAGAGTCCAGAGACAGAGTCTCTGGTCGCGCCCGCAGGCGCGAAACACCCCTGCACCCACCAAACGGCAGCACCCTGTAACCCTAAAAACCGAAAACTCAACCGCCGCACCAAAACAACAAATCAAATCCCGCCTGTTGCTTTTTTCGTAAAGGGTATTTCTAACCACTTAACTAACCTAAGTAACGCGACCACACAAGGCGGGATTCTTCCTCTTCGTCCGGCGCGCACGCCGGACAAACCAATGATGCACTCTACCAGCCGTTCGGGCCCCCGAAGGGGATGACGGCGTGGAATAGAGAATATTTTTAATCTATTAGTGATTTATTTTAATAGCCCGCACACAGTAATCAATCACCTCCTCCGGTGTCGGCGTACCCTGGCCGGGATGTATCTTTTTCCACTCATTCTGTATCTGGGGGTCAGGATTCTGCTGGGCGATGGCAATGGCCTCCTGTATTCTGCGGCGTATTTCCTTTTTGGTGACGCCCTCCTTTCGGGCCAGTTCTTTTATTACTTTTTTGTGGAAATTCATAATGCTCCTCCTAGCTCTAATAGATTTAAACTAATTCTATTAGAACCATTCTAACACATTAGAAGCGCAAAAGTATGTCGAAAATTGACAGTTATCCAATTTTCATAAATAAAAAAGAGAACCGCCCGCAAACGGTTCTCTCTCCAAAAAAGGGTTCAATCCTCTGTTAAAATGCGAACAATCTCTAAAATGACACGTTGCCTCTCCTTTGGCAGATTTTCAATCCGCTCCGATAACTCACTTGCAGATGACTTTATAGAAGCGTTTACAACGTCCCCAAGCAGATCATCTGCGCTGGCACCCAGAGTATTCGCAAGCTCAATCAACGTTTCCAGCTTTGGTGTTTTTGCACCCCGTTCCACGGCGCTGATGTAGGAGGGGCTCAAATCGACCATCTCTGCCAACTGCTCTTGAGTCAGTTTTTTAGCTTTCCTAATCTCCTGGATTCTGGTGCCTATTGGTTTCAAATTCATTTGCTTCTCCTGATATCGTTATAAATATTACATATCCATCTTTCCGCTTGTTAGAACATGAATTACTTTTAAAACCTTCTTCTGTTCCTCAACGGGCAGTTCCTTAATCTCCTGGGATAACCAGTTTGATTCAACCTCCACAGATGTATCCAAAACATCCACAAGAAGGGCATCGGCATTTATATGCAGCGCATTCGCAATATTTACGAAGGTTTTCAGCGTTGGTGTTTTTATACCTCGCTCTATTACACTGATATGCTGTTCTGCCAGACCCGTTATTTTTCCCAATTCTTCCTGTGTCAAATCTTTTGCTTCTCTTGCTACCTTTATTTTTTGTCCCACCGGCTTAAAATCTAACAGCCTAACTCCTCCTAACAGAACGAATTATCTAATTATAGAACGATTAAAATAAATTTTACAGATTCTATATGAGCGGTTTGACAAATAAAAGATTGTTTTCTTTTTTGGCAGAACATAGCACCGAATCGCCGTTATGAAAGACTGCGGCAGATTTATTCCAGTGCTGAAATCCTATCCCTCCACATAAAAATAAAACAGCCCCGAAATCACCAAACCGGGAGTGATTAAAATGATTCTTCCAAAGAAAGCAGCGCTTCTGGCGGTATCCGCTGTACTTCTCTTTTCGGGCTGCCTCCCCCCAGCATCCTCCCGTCGTACTATTTCCCTCTCCGGCTCCGCCTCCATGGAACAGGTACTTCGCGCCCTGGGCGAGGACTTCACCGCCCGGACGGGCATCTCCGTCGAGGCCCAGTTCGGCGGCTCCAGCCAGGGCATCCGGGACGCAGCGGAGGGAAAGGCGGATATCGGCTGTACCTCCCGCGCCCTCACCGCCCAGGAGCAGGAGATACTGGAGGCCATCCCCGTTGCCTCCGATTATATCATCCCCATCGTCCACCCAGATAACCCGGTTCCGTCCCTGACCCTCCGCCAGCTTTCCGGCCTCTACACAGGGGAGATTAGGAACTGGGCAGAGGTGGGCGGAACAGATTCCCCCGTCGTCGCCATAGGAAGGGACGCCGCCTCCGGAACACGGGCCGCCTTTGAGGAGCTGCTGGGCGTCTCTGGCCAGTGCCTTTACGCCCAGGAAAAGGATTCCGCCGGGGGAATCCGGATTGCAGTGGAGACAACGCCGGGGGCCATTGGATACGTTTCCCTGGAGGCGGCGGAGGAAGGCGGGAAAATCAAACGGCTTCCCCTGAACGGGGAGGATGGGGAGGTCACGCTGTCCAGGCTGTTTTTTATGGCAGTGCCCAGGGGAAAGGCACTGCGGGACGATGTGCGGGAGTTTTTGGACTATGTACACAGTGAGGAGGGACAGGATGTGGTGAGGTCTCAGAAGCTGGGGGCGGTGGAATGATGCACAAGTCTTCATCGCTTTCTGCTAAACGTTACCGCCTGTCCGATTCCTTGATGTACTGGCTCTTTACCTTCTGCGGTATCTCCGCTGTCGCCTCCGTGCTGGGCATCGCCGGATACCTGATTTGGGCCGGTATCCCTGCCATACGGGAAATCGGACTCACACATTTCCTGTTCGGAACCTCGTGGAGGCCCACCGGCCCTGAACCCTCCTTCGGCATCCTGCCCATGATCCTCTCCTCCCTGACAGGCACCGCCCTTTCCATCTCCATCGCCCTCCCCCTCGGCGTACTGACCGCTGTCTTTATGCTGGAATCCCCGCCGCCAGTCTGCCAAATCCTGCGCCCCCTCGTGGAGCTTATGGCGGGAATCCCTTCGGTCATCTATGGAATGGTGGGCTCCTTCCTCCTGGTCCCGGCGGTAGGGCGGCTGGAAAACCTTCTCTTTCGGGGAAACAAATCCCATATCTTTACAGGCGGCGCAAATCTCCTCTCCGCCTCGGTAATACTGGCCGTGATGATCCTCCCCACCATCATCCACACCAGCGAGCTCTCCCTGGGGGCAGTGCCGCAGGAACTTAGAGAGGCTTCCGTGGCCCTGGGGGCCACGGAACCGGAAACGATGTTTCATACGGTTATCCCCGCCGCCCTCCAGGGAATCCTCTCCGGGGCCGTCCTGGGCATCGGCCGTGCCATGGGGGAGGCAATGGCGGTTATGATGGTCTCCGGCAACGCAGTCAACCTTCCCCTTCCCTTTAACAGCGTCCGCCTGCTGGCAGGGGGGATCGCCACTGAAATGAGCTACTCCGAAGGCCTCCACCGGAAGGCCCTCTTTTCTGTGGGGCTGATCCTGTTTGTGCTGCTTCTGCTGGTTGGTCTGCTGCCGGAGATGTTCCTGAAACCGAAGGGAGGCGGCAAACATATTTAAAGCGCATCGATTCTGGAATCGCCGACGGTTTGACCGGATTTTAAAGCTCCTGGTCTGTCTCAGCGCCGCCTTGGCCATGACCGCGATAGCCTCCGTTCTCTTTTACATTCTCCTGCGGGGTGCGGGGCAGCTTCGATGGGAAATTTTTGTCCGCTCCCCCAGCCCTTTAAAGGGGGAATACGGGATACTGCCCGGACTGATCAACACCCTGTATATCATTCTCCTCACCCTGCTGGCGGCGGCTCCCGTTGGAATCGGGGCAGCCGTCTATCTCAGCGAGTACGCCAGGCCGGGAAAACTGACCCGCCTGGTGGAGTTTACCGTCGGAACCTTGGCGGGAATTCCTTCTGTTGTGTACGGACTGTTTGGCGCGGTATTTTTTGGGGAAACCCTGCGCCTGGGATACTCTATCCTGACCGGCTCCCTGACCCTGTCCCTGATGGTCCTGCCCATCATCATCCGCTCCGGCCAGGACACCCTGGAGGCGGTCCCCGCCGCCCTTCGGGAAAGCGCGCTGGGGTGCGGGGCAACCCAATGGCAGATGCTCCGGACCGTCGTGCTGCCCTGCGCCAAAAGGGGACTGGCAGCGTCGGTTCTGCTGGTAGTGGGAAGAATTACCGGGGAATCCGCCGCGCTTCTCTTTACGGCGGGGGCGGCCTCCAATCTTCCCCGGAACTGGCTGACCCATCCCCTGTCCTCCGGCGCGTCGCTGACCGTGCAGATGTACCTGGGGATTTCCAACGGGAGATATATTGACGAAGCCTTTGGGATTGCCCTGGTCCTGGCGGGGATTCTGACGGCGCTGTATTTTTTAACCGGCGCATTGACGGCGGAGCGCCGCGACAGAGGGGAGGACAGCCTGTGAGCGGACATCTGACGGCGGACCATTTCAATCTGTGGTACTCGACGGACCGGGGCGGAACTCACGCCCTCAGGGATATCTCCCTGGATATCCCCCCAAAACAGCTCCTGGCGCTGATCGGACCCTCCGGGTGCGGAAAATCCTCCTTTCTCCGATCCCTCAACCGCATGAACGAGCGCACGCCTGGGGTAAAGCACACCGGGAGCATTCTGCTGGACGGGGCGGATATCTATGCGCCGGGGACAGACCTGCCCTTCCTACGGAAGCGGGTGGGGATGGTATTCCAGAAGCCCACCCCCTTCCCCATGAGCATTTACGACAATATAGCCTATGGGCCAAGGCTCCAGGGGGTACGGTCGCGGCAGGAGCTGGACGGCATTGTGGAAGCGTCTCTGCGGGCCGCCGCCCTGTGGGGGGAGGTTTCCAGCAGGCTGAAAAAGCCGGCGTCGGGTTTGTCCGGCGGGCAGCAGCAGCGGCTCTGTATTGCCAGGGCGCTGGCGGTGGGGCCGGAGGTTCTGCTGATGGATGAGCCCACCAGTGCGCTGGACCCTTTATCCACTGGGAAGATTGAGGAACTGATGGGGGAGCTGAAGACGAGGTATACGGTAGTGGCGGTCACCCACAACATGGGGCAGGCCCGGCGAATTTCCGACAGGACGGCGTTTTTTTTGGATGGGGAATTAATCGAATGTGGGAAGACCAAGGAGCTGTTCTGCATGCCGGGGGATAGAAGGACAGAGTACTATATCACAGGGCAGCATCGGGAAAAATGAAGTTCTATAATCTTTCCGTCCCCCGCTTGACACATCTGCCATTCTATGGTAACTTATCAAGTGAACAGAGCAAAACCCCTCCCAAAAAACGAAAGGACGGTTTGATTCCCATGAAAAAAGTTATCGCAACCTCCAACGCTCCCTCGGCCATCGGGCCCTATTCCCAGGCCATTGCCGCGGGGGATTTCCTGTATGTCTCCGGACAGATTCCCATTGACCCGGCCACCGGGAACATTGTAGAGGGCGGCATCCAGGCCCAGAGCCGTCAGTCCCTGACCAACGTCAAGGCCATTGTAGAGGCTGCCGGAGGGTCCATGGCTGACGTGGTGAAGACTACCGTCCTGCTGAAGAACATCTCTGACTTCGCGGCCATGAACGAGGTGTACGCCACCTTCTTCACAGGGGACTGCCCCGCCCGCGCCGCCTTTGCCGTGGCGGACCTGCCCAAGGGCGCGCTGGTGGAAATTGAAGCGGTGGTCTACACCGGAAAGTAACCTTAAAGTACAGTTACGCATATGATAGGGTATCCGGACGGCTGAATCCCCGGATACCCCGCGCCCCTGAAATTGTTTTTCAAAAAAATTTGGAAAAACGGTTGACAAATTGCCCGGAGGACGATATAATATAACACGCACTGGAAAAACGGAAGCTTAGCTCAGCTGGGAGAGCATCTGCCTTACAAGCAGAGGGTCACAGGTTCGAGCCCTGTAGTTTCCACCAGTTTTGGCCCGGTAGTTCAGCTGGTTAGAACGCTAGCCTGTCACGCTAGAGGTCGTGGGTTCGAGCCCCATCCGGGTCGCCATTTGCCTTTGTAGCTCAGTCGGTAGAGCAGAGGACTGAAAATCCTCGTGTCGTTGGTTCGATTCCGACCGAAGGCACCTTTTGCGGGTTTAGCTCATCTGGTAGAGCGCCACCTTGCCAAGGTGGAGGTAGCGAGTTCGAGCCTCGTAACCCGCTCCAGCAGGGAATTGGATGCTTGTGAAAGCAGGCATCCAATGTTTCCCTTAAATACCGTTTCACGCTTGCGGGACTGACTTTTTTCGCCGCAGCTTTTTAAAATATGTATACGGCGCCATAGCCAAGCGGTAAGGCAGAGGTCTGCAAAACCTTCATCCCCGGTCCGATTCCGGGTGGCGCCTCCAGAAAAAGATACCATGTAATGTTGCATGGTATTTTTTTGTTCTCAAAGGAGAGTTTGGAATATGTGTGAAGTATTAGACAGGATTGAGAACCGGGGCAGGGATCAGGAGGAGGCCCGTATCATCTTAAATATGCACAAAAAAGGCCTGCCCTTGGAACAGATTGCAGAGCTGATCGATACCCCTCTGGATCAAGTCAAAACGGTAGTGGAAAAGGAAAAGAAGCAGCTGTCATAGGCACAGTTGTTTATAGCATAAAGGAGACCCGCGTCATGAAATTTGCCGTCTTCACCGACCTGCACTATGACGATATCTTTGACGGAGAGGAGCGCCTTCGAGAATTTCTTGTGGCTGTTAAAAAGGAGAACATCTCCTTTATCGTCTCCCTAGGGGACCTTTGCAGGCCCATTGAGCAGAACCGCTGGATTGCCGGGCTGCTAAAAGGGACAGGGATTCCGGTATACTTCGCGGCGGGAAACCACGATCTGGCGTGCGATATCCCGGAGCAACTGATGGACTTCCTGGAGATAACTTCCCTGTACCATTCCTTTTGCTGTGAAAATATCAAGTTTATCATCCTCAACGCCTGCTACATGAAGGCGGAGGAAGAAATCCGCCCTTATCACCAAAAGGAACATAAACGAGAGACCGACCATTATCCCCTCATCCCGGACTTTGAGGTCCGGTGGCTGGAGGAGGAGATGCGCCGCGAGGACCTGTATTACATCGTCTTCTCCCACCACAGCCTGATAAACGATTATGGCAACCGGGGCGTGTCAAACCGGGCGGAAATCCGGGAAATCCTCTCCCGGCGGAAAACAATCCTGTGTATGAACGGCCACGACCACGGCGCAGATTGCCGGAACATCCAGGGTACCTTCTACTACACCCTGAATTCCATGTCCTATCTGTGGCATAGGAAAACGGAACTGCGCCCTTATCCAGAGGAGCTCTATCGAAAATATGCCCATCTGGACCACATGATTTTGTATCAGAATCCACTTTACTGCATAGTGGACATTACAGACGGAAAGGTGAAAATAATGGGAGCCAAAAGCGATTACCGGCATATCACGCCGGAGGAGGCCGGAATCCCCGACCGGAAATGGGACGGCGTTTCGGTCCAGCCGGAGGCTCTGGACCTGTCGTTTTCCCTTTCAGGGGCCTGTCCCTGAATAAAATATCAAGGGAGCCGTTTTTGCGAAGCGGCTCCCTTGATGTTTTTACTTGAATGAGTTCGGCCAGGAAAGGGGCATCCGCTAAGGGCACAAAAGGGACGGCGAGGAACCCTCCGCTGGAAGCATATTCCTTTCAGGGGAAGACCTTAACCGGCATACCTGATACCTGTTGTGACGTTTGTTTCACGATTATTCTAAAAAAGTTTTAAACAGTGGGTTTATCTGTGCGGTTTTTCCATTGCAGCGGTGTGATGCCTGTCTTCTTTTTAAAAGCTACCCGAAAGGTGTGGGTCAGCGCATAGCCTGCGGCCAAGGCAACCTCGTTGACTGTCATGCTTGTGCTGTCCAGCAGCTTGCAGGCGTGACCGAGACGCTTGGACTCAATATAGCTGCTGATCGTTTCGCCCGTTTGCTCGCGAAAAAGCTGCGACAAATATTTATCGGATAATTTAAATTGCTCCGCAATACTGCCGACGCTCAGAAGCGGGTTGGAAAAGGCGGAGTTTATGTATTCCTGCACCTGTGTAATCACTTCGTTCCGGCTTTTCTGCTGCCGCTGGTGGTTTTGCCGGCACATCTTCAGGCAGAACTGCTTGATTTCCGCGAAAAAATTGTCAAAATTCTGCGGATGGTCAATCACCGAGTCCATCATTTCCTGTAAGTGGAGCCGGTAGGCATTTTTCTCTTTGCCGTCCTCCGCACTGCCTCCAATGTGATTGATCATCCGGTATAGGTCATAGGCGAAAAAGCGCAGCACATGTGCGGAGCGCGCGCCGTTCTTTACGTTGTTCTGGTACAAATCATCCAGGATTTGTTCGGCGTCGTGGGCGTTGCCCACAGTGATGGTGTTGCGCAGCTTGGTTTCGACATATTGGCTGTATTCAAAATTATACATGGCGTCGTCCTGAAAGAGATCACAGTACCATATGACCGCGCCGCTTCCTTCACTGTACATACGAATCATCATGTACGCCTCACGGTAGGAACGAGGGATGTCGATGCACTGTGTCACGGTGCTGCCTACAAAGCAGGTGACATTCCAATGGGCCGAAAACGTCTCCGCCGCCGGTTCGATGCTTTCCCGCAGGTCCGGCTCCTCCGAGACAAGCAGACAGACCAAATCATCCGCTGGCATTTTCGCTATCCGGATGTTTTCCCTCCCGAATTCGGCGGTCAATATGCGTTCAATCTCCAGGCAGCTTTCCGCAGAGAGGGCATCCGGCTGCCAGAAATGGATGATGAGCACAACATAGTACGTTCCGTTCAAGGAGAAACCGGCCAGATGCTGTTCCCGCAGCAGATCAGATTCCAGCAAAAATTCTCCCCGCAGAAGCCGCTTGAGAAAGATTGTACGCAGCAATTCCTGCTGTTGGTTGGCATGGGCGGACAGCAGCGCTTCCTTTTCCTGGGCGGATAAAATGGCCTTGCGCATATATTCAAATATGTTGGCGGCGTTTTCCGGCTGGTTTTCCGGAAGAATGCTGTCCATGGCCGTTTGCGCCGACTGCACGCTGCGGTGCGTCGAACGCGCCACAGCCGCGGCCGCGATTAAAAGTATGCTGAAACAGGTCAAAAGAACGCTGAGATTATAGTATGTCAGTTGTCGCTCCGCGTTTTTTACAGGCTGTGCGATGATAAACAGATTGTTGTTGTTTTCAGCGGCCGTGACCAAATGTTCCTCGCCGTTGGCAGTGCGCAGATGAAAACTGCCTTGGGGATGCTCCGGAAGCTGCTCTAACAGGGACGAAGCCCTCTCCTTTGTCCATAAGCCCCGATCCCCCTGCGCCAAATAGATCGCGCCGCTTTCATCTGCCAGCATACACAGCGATTCGTCATCCGCCACCCCAGCCATCAGCCTTTGCTGTAGATCATAGGTGTTGACCAAAAACAGAATGACGCCGCGGGCTTTTTTGCCGGGATCGGCCGGTACGCTCTGGGCCACCAGCCAGCCCTGATGAATCTCGTCCAGGTAGCCGATTTCCACGTCCGGAATCAGATCGCCGCCGAAATAATTTTGGGTGTAATAGCTTCGGAACTCCTCGTAGGTCCCGTTGCTGATGCGCAGATACTTTTCATAGAATTCGTCGCCCTTGTATACGGTACTTCCGGTATTAAACGCCCTGTTTTCGTCAAAAAGGAAAACATATCCCCTGCTGATAATGGGATTGAGCATAGACTCGTTGTTGACCTGCATATTGACCAGCTGCTCAATGGTGTTGTTATACATTGCCAGCGACTGGCTTTTAAAGGAAACCGCCTTATCCAGCTGAAGGGCAAGGCCGGTGGCATTCATACTGACCTGCTCCAGCAGCGTGCCAATGCCGTTGGCCACGTTGCCTGTCAGCCGAAGGCGGCTTTTTTCCACATCGTTCCTCATGGCTGTCATAACTCTATGGTGATTGAACAACACCATAGATATGGACAGGACCAATAACAACAAGAACGGAATCACCGGCATGCCAAAGAAATGCCATTTTCTCTTCATTTCATACCGCCCTCCTCGATTCGTTATGGCGTGTCCGTCTCCAGTATAGCATATCGGGACAGGAAAACACAAGAAAACATTACGATTTGTCCCCTCCGCGGAAATTTGTCTCTCCCGGTTCCTATCATTTGTCCCCTTTTTCGGGTTTTTGGCCTTTTGCATAAAAAGTTTTCACTATATACTTTGATTGAGTGAAAAACATCAAATTTCTATCGAGGAGTGAAAGCCATGGCCCGTACAGCAGCACCCGCTGTCAAACCTCTGCACAAGCGAATGTGGAAAGCCCGATGGTTCTACCTGCTGATGTTTCCCGGTATTGTCTATTTTATCATTTATAAGTACGTTCCTATGTTCGGCTTAGCCATGGCGTTTCAGGAGTATTCGCCCAGCGCCGGTTTTCTGGGAAGTCCCTGGGTTGGGCTGAAGCACTTCAGGCAATTTTTCAGTTATGGTTCTTTTGAAAAGCTGTTCTTCAATACCCTTATTATCTCCCTGCAAAGTCTCCTCTGGTCTTTTCCCGCGCCGATTCTCCTTGCCCTGTTTTTAAATGAGGTGCGCCATAACGCCTATAAACGCATTACGCAAACGGTGATGTACCTGCCCCACTTTCTTTCTACCGTTGTGGTTTGCTCCATTGCCTATCAGTTGTTTTCGGTGGATACCGGGATATTGAACGTTTTTCTCAAAGCGATAGGATTGGAGTCCGTAAATATTTTAATGAATGAAGCCGCTTATCGTCCTCTGTTCGTCGGCCTTGGCGTATGGCAGGGGACTGGCTGGGGCACAATCATCTATCTGGCCGCGCTCTCCAATATAGATACGCAGATGTATGAGGCGGCCATGTTGGAGGGAGCGGGGCGCTGGAAGCAGATGTGGTATATTACCATTCCCTCTATCCTGCCGATTATCATGACCACATTGGTCCTCCGCCTTGGCGATCTGCTGGATGTGGGGCTGGAAAAAACGCTGCTTTTGAGCAACGCCGCCAACCGCAATGTATCCGAGGTATTCGATTCCTATGTTTACCAGCGTGGCGTGCTCAACGGCAAGTACAGCTTTTCCGCCGCGGTGGGTATGTTTAAATCGGTGGTCGGTCTGATCTTGGTCGTCACTGCTAACTGGCTGAGTAAAAAATTCACGGACGAGGCAATTTATTGAAAGGAGGAGGTCATATGCAGGCGGTTTTCCACAAGCGCCGCGCACGTTTTTCCATAGGCGATGTGGTTATTTATGGAGTTATTGGCTTGTTTTCACTGGCGTGTCTGCTTCCCTTTTGGTATGTGGTCGCCTCCTCGCTTTCTGTTCGTCCCGGATTTTTGATCTCGGATTTTACGTTGGACGGCTACCGCTATATCTTTTCCACCAGCACCCTTGGCCGAAGCCTGATAAACTCGTTTTATATCACCATCGTGGGAACCCTTGTCAAGCTGTTTTTTACCAGTATGATGGCCTATGGCCTGTCGGAGGAATGGGTGCCGGGCCGCAGGCTGATTCTGAACATGGTTATCTTCACCATGCTGTTCAGCGGCGGCATGATCCCAACCTATTTTGTCGTCAAAGGGACCGGGCTTATGAATTCTCTCTGGTCCCTGGTGATTCCGGGGCTGATCAGTCCCTTTAACCTGATCATCATGAAGAACTTTTATCAGAATATCCCCTCTGAAATCAAAGAGAGCGCCCGCGTTGACGGCTGTCCCGAACTGACGCTGCTGTTCCGGATTGTCATGCCGCTTTCCACCGCGACGCTGGCCACCTTCGGCCTATTCTACGCGGTGGGACTATGGAATACTTATATGTCCGCGCTGCTCTACATACCGGAGAGCAATAAGTGGCCGATTCAGGTGCTGCTGCGCCAGATCGTGTATGTTTCCTCCAGCATCGGCGATGAAGCCGCCGTGGAAGGCGAGGTGGCGTTGCTGGCCACCAATATCAAGATGGCGGTAATCCTGGTAGCTACAATTCCTATTGTCTGTTTGTATCCATTCCTGCAAAAGCATTTTGCCAAGGGCATCATGGTAGGGGCCGTTAAGGGCTGACATGATACAGACTTTCAATAAAAGGCAGGCAAAAAATAAGTTTCTATTGAACAGAAAAGGAGAGTCATTTATGAACCAAAAACCATTCACCAAGCTTTTGTCCCTGTCGCTGGCAGCGTGTTTGCTGGCCGGATGCTCGTCCACATCCTCCCCATCATCCACATCCTCGTCATCCTCTGCTCCGGACGGAGGGCAGAGCGCCTCGTCCTCCGCCGAAAGTCCGTCCCCTGCCGGGGACGAAGCCCCTCTGGTTGTAACCATGTATCTGGGCTGCTCCGTCGTTGAGTTTCCGCCGGACGGCAACGAGATTGAAACGATGATTGAGGAATATGTGGGAGGCGTGGACTTTAAGATCAGCGCCTATTCCGGCACCGTGCTCCATGAGATGATGCCCACCCTGATTGCCAGCGGCGATATGCCTATGGTGGCCAATGTGGGCGGAAGCCAGCTGAGCAAAAGCTACATGATAGACGCCATGCGCGGCGGCGAGTTCTGGGATGTGACCGATTACATCAATAATATAGATAACTTTAAGGATATCAATCCGGCTGCTATCAGCAATTACGCCATTGCAGGACGGATCTATGGCCTTCCGCTGGAGCGCGGCATTTCCCGCGATTCCGTCACCTATCGCTATGACTGGCTCCAGAAGCTAGGTTTGGATGACCCGAAAACAGTTGACGAGCTGATTGACATGATGAAGCTCTTTACCACCGGAGACCCGGACGGCAACGGCGCAAACGACACCTATGGCACTGTCACCAATCCGCTGGGGCGGATTGCCGTGGCGTTAGGAGCTCCCAACAACTGGCGGTACCAGGATGGTCAGATGATCAAAGCCGAGCTGACCGAAGAATATGCCAAAGCACTGGATATTTGCCGTGAGCTGTATGCCATGGGCGCGATTCACCCGGAATTTGCCATCCGCGAACGCGCCGATTATGAAGGCGATTTCATTGAAGGACGGGGCGGCATTTACCTTAACACAAGCACAGATATTACAGCGTTCCAAAATCAAATGGTCCAGAAGGAGGCCGTACTTCACTCCAGCAACATTTATACAAATGCGGAGGGAAAAATTTATACCTCGGCGGGCCGCGGAAACAACGGCGTGCTGCTTTTCAGTAAAAAAGCTATTCCCGATCAGGCAACCCTGGATAAGGTCATCAACATTTTTGACCGTCTGGCCGATGAGGAGATGTGTAACCTGTTGGCACTGGGGATTGAGGGAGTAAACTATCAGGTTGTGGACGGCGTGGCTAAAATGTTGGAGGATGACGGCTCCAACGGCGTCTACTATACCGATAAGATATACAATCCTTATACCATTCCCCTGGCTGTACGCTGGCCCAACCTGCGCACCATGCCTGTGGAACTGGCCTACGGCGCGCAGCGCAACCTGGAAATCATTGAAGAAAACGCCCCCTATGCCGTAGCTGACGACTCCATGGGGCTGATTTCCGAGCTATACAATGATATTGGCGCTGAACTGGATACCCTGCTCAGCGATGCCAAAACCCTGTATATCATGGGGGAAATAGACAAAAATGAGTATAATAACCGTTTGGAACAGTGGCGCAAGCAGGGCGGAGACGATATTGCCGCCGAGTATGCCTCGCTGTACGCTTCCGAGCGTATGTAGGCCCTGACCGCCAGTCCATCTCTTTTGTTTCGTCCAAGCGGGGCGGAAAGCCTATCAAAAAAGGGCTTTTCGCCCCATTTTCATTGCAGTTTTAATCAGGGTGCAGTAAACACGGAAAAATGTAGGAAATTTGAACCATTATACCGGAAAAATGGATTGATATGCCGGAGAAAATTTTTTATGATATACTCTATATAGGTAAATCTGATAGACGAAGCTGAGCGCGCAGCCCAAACCGGGAAGGAAGGATGTCATGCAAAGAGCAGTTGAGTTTTGGCGCAATCTCCGTGTGCGGACAAAGTTTCTGCTGATTTTGCTGCTGGCAATCGCATCGGTCAGTACTGTCTCGATAGCGACCATCCGCATTCCTTTACGCGCCTACGACGAACAGCTTTATCGCAGCAGCTCCCAGACGATTACGCTGTTTGCAGAGCAGATTCAAAGTGAGCTGCAGGGCTTTGAGGCAATCAGCTACCAGATTTTAACGGATAACGCACTGCAAAAGAACCTGTCCATCATGCAGCATTCCCTGCCCGGCACAGTAAAATGGGTCAACGCCAACGCTGAGGTATCCAAACGCGTGGCTTATTTCAGCCTGTGGTTCTCAAATACGGTAAGATTTCAGCTGAAAACAACCAAGGGAACCTCTTACAATCAATTCTTTGGGGCGTCCGTCAATTCAGATAAACTGACGCCAGAGTACATGGAACGCGCTTTGGGCCGGGGAGGGCGGCTGGTCTGGCTGACAGAGGATGGAACTGAGCCCCGGCTGCTGCTCCTGCGTGAGATTCGGGAGATCGAGGGCCTTACCTTCGATACGCTGGCCGTTATGCTCATTGAGGTAGACCTTCCGGCGCTGGTGGAGCAGTACTGCCGCGGCATGACGCAGATGGGTTCGCCGCTGCTGTGCGGCATATACAAAGATAATGTGTGCCTCTATGCCAGCAATGACGCCATCCGCACCCTGGGCGCGGGTGAGGACGGCTATACCCGTATGAAGCTGGACGGCCAGAATGTGCTCTGTGTCAGGTACACAGCGGCAAACGGCATGAAATATGTGACCCTGGTCAACTACGACCAGATTTATTCGACCACAGTAGCCTCCACGGGCATTACCATCGTTGTCATCATTTTATCCACAGTGCTGGCGCTGATTATCAGCATGCTGCTGATGGACAGCATACTCAACCATCTTCAGGTCCTGCTCAAAAAGCTTGACGATTTTGCCGCCGATGGAAGGCCGGTCTCTGAGACCAACGACCCCTATCAAAACCGGCAGGATGAGATTGGGCGGCTGCACCGGCATTTTGACCGGATGACCCGCGCATGGGACAAGATGCTCCGGGATAAGGAGAAGCAGCAGCGCCTTTTGCAGGAAAAGCAGATTCAGCAGCTCCGGGCGCAGGTTCGTCCCCACTTTTTGTATAATACCCTGGAATCCATCTACTGCCTGTCCCAGAATGCCGCCGATCAGCGCATTGCCGTGATGACCGACGCTCTGGGCAAGATGCTTCGGGCCTCCCTGAACGACAAACGGGATGTCATCACCGTTGCCGAGGATTTACAGGTTGCGCATGAATATTTGCGGATTCAGCTTATCCGCTACGGCGACCGGCTGCGTGTGGAATACAATGTAGAGGAAAGCGTTATGTCCTGCCGCATTCCGGCGATGACCATCCAGCCCCTGGTGGAAAACGCCGTCCATTACGCCGCCGAGGAGATGCTGGAAACCTGCGTCATAGCTATCCGAGGGGGAGCCGTGGCCGGCGGCGTCGATATTGTGGTGGAGGACAACGGTTCGGGCATGGACGAGGATATTTTGGCAAAGCTGGAAACCGGAGAGGTCAGGCCGGAGGGATTGGGGATAGGGATGCGCAACATCCATAAACGCATCCAGTACGCCTTTTCTGATCAGTATGGCCTGCGGGTCAAGTGTGGGGATGGGAGGACACAGGTTATCATCCATCTGCCCGATACACGTTCATAACCCATTTACGCTTCCGAGCAGAGAAGGGGGATGCTATGTATAAGCTGCTGTTAGTAGACGATGAGCAGATCATCCGCGAGGGCCTGGAGGGGATGATCGACTGGGAGGAACTGGGCCTTGCGCTGACAGCCTCATGCAGCAACGCCATCGCGGCGCTGGACAGTATGATGGACGATATGCCTGATATTCTGCTGACGGATATCCGCCTGCCGGGGATGAGCGGTTTGGAGCTGGTCAGCCGGGCTGTTTCGCTGCATCCCATGCTTCAAACCATTGTTCTTTCCGGTTACGATACCTTTCAGTACGCGCAGCAGGCTATCAAAAATGGAGTGATGGAATATCTGCTCAAGCCCTGTTCGCGGGGGGAGCTGGGAAGCGCGCTGAAACGTGCCTGCGATGCGGTTGACAGGCAGCGCAGGCACGTGCTCTACCTTTACGGCGAGCGCCGCAAGCGCATTAAAACGCTGGTGGACAGCTATAACGCCCTGCGGGAAAGCGGCCTTGACGCCGGACAGCTGGAAAAACAGGTGTACGAGCTGAGCAAAACCGTTGAGGACCCCAGCATTTTGCGGGAGACGCTGATCTCCATTGTCACAGGGGACATGGGCAGCGGCCAGGCGGAATGGGGTATGAATATGATTACAGACGCCATGCAGTCCTGTGAACCGCTGGAGCAGCTGATCGCCCGCAGCCTGATTCGCCTGCGGGAGGAAGGGGCAGGGGTTCGGAGCAACGATTTTGTGCAACAGATGACCGCCTATGTTGACGCCCATTATATGGAGGAATCCCTTTCCCTGCAATTCATTGCGGACAACGTGGTTTATATGAACGCGGATTATATCGGCCGCGAATTCACCCGCGCTGTGGGCCGGAAGTTCAGCAGTTATCTGCTGGAAACACGCATGGAGCACGCCAAGCTGCTGATGAGGGGCGACGATTCCCTACACAGCTATGAAATTGCCGAACGGGTGGGTCTGGGCAAAAACCCCCATTACTTCAGCCAGCTCTTCCGCAAATACACAGGGATAACCTATAAGGAGTTCCACCGTCAGCTTCAGGATGGGCTCCATAACAGCCTTTCAGAGCCGGAATAGGGCGGGAAATCGCCTGAACTCCGGCTCCTTTGTTATATTTTGGACCCGGTTTTGGAAGCCCTTACAACGAAAAATCGAACAAAAATATCTGAATTTTGAATTAACATTTTGGGAATTTTTTTGTATGATTTAGATACAATAAATCACTTGGAGGTAAGTCTTATGAAAAAAAGATTTCTTTCTCTTCTGTGTGCCGCTGTCCTTTGTACGATGGCCGGGTGTGGAGGAACTCCCTCCAGTTCCGCCGCCCCTTCCAACTCTTCCACCCCTTCTGCCAATTCTTCCAGCGCCGGCAAGGAGGCTTCGGCGACTTCCAACGGACAAACGACCCTTAATATCCTCTGGTGGGGCTCCCAGACCCGCCACGACCTGACCACCAAAATGCTGGAAAAATTCCAGGAACTCAACCCGGATATAGAGGTTGTGATGGATTACTCCGACTGGGGAGGTTACTGGACCAAGCTGCCCGCACAGGTTGCGGGCGGACAGACGCCGGATGTGTTCCAGATGGACTACGCCTATCTCTCCCAGTACGCAAACAACGGGGTCCTCGCCGAACTGGACAGCTACATAGCTGACGGCAGCCTGAACATGAGCGATGTAGCGGAAAACATCATCAAATCCGGCAGCGTAAACGGCAAGGTCTACGCCATCTCCACCGGAACCAACGCACCCGTTATGCTCTACCGCAATGATATCCTGGAGGAGCTCAATCTGAGCCTCCCCATGAATCCCACCATGTCTGAATATACCGCTGTCTCTAAGGCGGTTTACGAGGCAACCGGCCTGCGCGATACCTTCATCGTTGACTGCTCCGATGTTATCTTCCGTCAGCACCTGCGCAACTATGGCCTGAACCTGTACAACGACGATGCCACTGCCCTGGGCTTTGACGACCCCAAGTATCTGGTGAATATGTGGAAGCTGGCCCTGCAGGCGCAGGAGGAGGGATGGGGATTGATGCCCGGCGAGGGAACCGCCGTCAGCGCCTTTGACTCCATGGTTATGGATGCGTGGTCCCGTTTCCAGAACTCCAACGAGCTCCAGGCATATCGCGACTCCACCGGCAAGGATATCCGCATGGTCATGCTGCCCAGTATGGACGATGGCACCACACCTGCCACATTCCTCAAGCCCGCCATGTTCTGGTGCGTCGGCGCTGACAGCAATGTCAAGGATGCCGCGATTCGCTTTATCGATTTCTTTACCAACAGCCCCGAATGCTTTGATATCGTCGGCATTGAGCGCGCTGTTCCCATCTCTTCCAAGATGCGCGAACACGTTACCCCCTCCCTGGACGAGGTGGGCAAAGAGGTTGTCCAGTTCATCGACTATGTCAGCCAGCCCGACAAGAGCTCTCCGCTGATGAACGCCGACCCGGAAGTACATCAGACAATCGGCGAGCTAATGAGCCAGTACTCCGAGCAGGTTCGTTACGGGGAACTCACTGACCTGGAAGCGGCTGCCAAGCAGTTCATGGAGGAAGCGAACAAAATCATTGCCGACGGCGTAAAAGCCGAATAGTAACTTTTTCCGATGGACTGTGCGCTGTCCGTGTTCCCCGACGGCAGGTTTTACGCAATGGAATTATGATACTTTGCCGCACCGAGGGAAAACCCCCGGTGCGGTTTTTATCCCATATCAACGAAAGGAGCCATCGTCATGAAGAAAAAGACCGGCTTGCGCCAGAAGTGCTTTTCCTTACTGGACCGGGACAATGTGGCGGGCTATGTGTTTACATTCCCCTTTATCATTGGGCTGATTGTCTTTACGGCCATTCCGTTTTTCACCTCGCTGTACCTGTCCTTCACCGAATACAATGTGCTTTCCCCCGCCAAATGGATCGGCATACAAAATTATAAGGAAATGTTCTTTGAGGATAAGCTGTTTTGGACCTCTTTTAAAGTTACCTTTAAGTTTGCGTTTATCCAGGTGCCTATCAAGCTGACGGTGTCTCTCCTTGTCGCGCTGGTGCTTGCCCGTGCGACAAGGCTCACCAGCTTTTACCGCGCGGCGTTTTACATCCCGTCCCTGATGGGGGGCAGCGTTGCCATCGCCCTGCTGTGGAAGCAGCTGTTCTCCCGCAACGGCGTGATTAACCAGATTTTGGGAATCTTCGGCCTGCCCAGTGATACCAGCTGGCTGGGCAACCCGAAAACCGCACTGGGCACGCTGATTGCCTTGGGGGTGTGGCAGTTCGGCAGCTCGATGCTGATCTTCCTCGCCTCTATCAAGAACATCCCCGCCAGCTACCACGAAGCCGCCATTGTGGACGGCGCGGGCCCTGTGCGCCGCTTTTTCTCCATCACCCTGCCCATGCTTACGCCGATTATCTTTTTTAACCTGATCAATCAGGTCATCGGCGCGTTTCAGGCCTTCAACTCCAGCTACCTGATTACCCAGGGTAAGCCGCTGAATTCCACCCTTTATTACGGCGTACATCTGTACAATAAGGCGTTTAACCAGTTCAGAATGGGGTACGGCTGCGCGATGGCCTGGTTTATGCTGCTGATTATCGCGTTCTTTACGGCGCTGATTTTCCGTTCCTCCAGCGCGTGGGTCTACTATGAATCGGAAGGGAAGTGAGCCTATGAAGGTTAAAAATATTACCCAGAGCGTTTCCGCCCGCCGCAGGGTCAGCCTCAGCATTTACCATATCTTGATGCTGGGCTTCAGCTTTTTGATGCTTTATCCCATGCTGTGGCTTGTGGCCTCGTCCTTTAAGCCCAATGGGGATATCTTCGCCACCGCCTCCTCTCTGATCCCCCATAATTTCACGTTGGAGCATTATGTTGACGGCTGGCATGGGTTCAGCAGCCACACCTTTGCCACCTTCTTCAAAAATTCCCTTGTTGTTGCGCTGCTCTCCTCTGCCGGAATGTCCTTTTCCTCCGCGGTAGTGGCCTTTGGGCTGGCACGCATCAATTTCAAGGGCAGGAATTTCTGGTTTGTGCTGATGATTATCACCATGATGCTCCCCGGCCAGGTTATGATGATCCCCCGCTTTGTGCTCTTCGACAAGATGGGCTGGGTCGGCACATTCCTGCCGATGATTGTGCCCTCCTTTTTTGCGGGAGGCTTCAACATCTTCCTGATTATGCAGTTTATCCGCGGCATCCCCCGCGACATGGATGAGGCCGCCAAGATAGACGGGTGCAGTTGGTACGGGGTGTTTGGCAGGATTATCCTCCCGATGATTGTTCCCCCGCTGGTCACAGTCGGCGTTCTGACCTTTATCGGCAGCTGGGAGGACTTTATGGGCGCGCTGCTCTACCTGAACAAGCCGTCTATGTACACTGTCGCCTATGCCCTCAAGATGTTTAACGACAGCTCCCAGGCGGATTACGGCGCCACCTTTGCAATGTCCGCTCTCTCCCTGATTCCGGTGCTTACGCTGTTCTTCTTTTTCCAGAAAAACCTTGTAGAGGGGATCAGCATTCAGGGTTTGAAAGGCTAAGCCTGATGTTTCTCCCCTGCCTTTGTCCTGTTTGAAATTGTAATTTAGAGCATTCGATTGCAATTTCAAGCAGGACTTGTATAATAGAGATATAAAACTGACGAAAAGCCCCATCCAGACTGCATTTAATAGCTAAAAAATCTAAGAAAGGAATGTATCCCTATGAATCATGAACTATCTCATACAAGCTCGATTCCCCGCCCCGAACACCCCCGTCCGGACTTTGTCCGGGAAACCTTCTATAATCTCAACGGAACCTGGCAGTTTGCGTATGACGACAGGGACGAGGGACTAACAGCCGGGTGGATGAAACCAGGTTTTCGACTCCCGCTGGAAATTGTG
>Ga0073906_1002064_pt1 | contig 28088 bp, 20 predicted proteins | sample Inofromicrocosms_FD_65485 | JGI IMG/M metagenome (GOLD analysis project Ga0073906, IMG submission 65485) | Mouse cecum microbial communities from Vienna, Austria - Inoculum for glucosamine and mucus D2O microcosms | ecosystem: Host-associated > Mammals > Digestive system > Large intestine >...
GCGCACCTTATAACCGAGATGCCTGAGATATTTCACGAGTACGTCGTATGTGACCCCTGGTCTTGCGTGTCCCAGATGTGCGTCTCCGTAGACTGTCGGACCGCATACGTAGAGTCCTATATGTCCCGGATTGATCGGTTTCAACAATTCTTTTTTGCGTGAAAGCGTATTGGTTATATATAAATCTCTCATAACAATGGTGTTTCAATAATGTTGTCCACAAAACTCTGCGAAGATAGGCATTTTCACAGGGTGATTAAAATTTTTCGGCAAAAAAATAAACTGTTTCCTGTATTTGGGAACAAGGAAAATTTGACTACCTTTGCCGGTGCTTTTATCAGGGGTCAATACTCATTCTAAAGTATATATGAAAGTTGCAATTCTTATGGGTTCCACCAGCGACTACGATGTGATGTCCGCAGCGGTGGAAACGCTTGACGCTTTTGGCGTTCCTTATGAAAAGCGCGTCATCAGCGCGCACAGAACACCGGATCTTATGTATGAATATGCAAAATCCGCAAAATCCAATGGCATTGATGTCATTATTGCCGGAGCTGGCGGAGCGGCCCATGTGGCCGGTGTCATAGCAGGAATGACGACAGTTCCTGTCATCGGGGTTCCTATCAGGACGCAGATGATGGGAGGACTTGACTCTCTTCTTTCAATAGTGCAGATGCCGGGCGGAATACCGGTTGCGACGGTTGCCGTCAACGGGGCGAAGAATGCCGCTCTTCTTGCGGTGGAGATGCTTGCGATAAGGGATGAGCTTCTGACGTCCAAGCTTGAGGAGTTCAAGAGGATGCAGACTCAGAAAGTGCTTGACGCGCAGATATGATAACAGTTATTACCAAATAATGGTGGCGTGTTTTTGGGGGTCGTCGGGATTCTCCGGAAACACGCCACCTGCTCTTTGAGGGTCATCCGCTTCCGGATGACGGCATTGATAACAATATTTATTTAGTATAAGGTAAAACAGGTATGAAGAATTACCGTATTTTTGTTGAAAAGTATCCTGAATTTCAGGTGGAGGCGAGAAGCCTTCTGAACGAATTGAACGAGAGCCTCCAGTTGTCGCTGGAGTCTTTGCGCTATCTCAATGTCTATGACCTCTTCGGATTTACTCCGGAGCTTCTTGAGAAAAGCCGGTACAGCGTGTTCGGAGAAATTGTAACCGACAGGGTGACAGATGAATGTGACCTTGACGGAGTGAAATATATTGCCGTGGAGTACCTTCCCGGGCAATTTGACCAGAGGGCCGCATCCGCTGTGGACTGCGTGCGCCTGCTTGACCCCAAGGCTGAGGTCAAGATAAAAAGTTCAAAGCTTCTTATTCTTGGTCCGGAAGTATCCGACGAAGACATCGCAAGGATCAAGCATTATTTCATCAACGCGGTGGAGTCCAGGGAGAAAGACCTTTCGAAGATTGCTGATATGGAACAGGCTCAGGTGAAGCCTGTGCCGGTGCTTGAAGGATTGACCGGACTTTCGGAGGACGATCTTGCCGGATACTGCAAAAAGATGGGTCTTGCGATGAATGCGGATGACCTTCGCGAAGTGGTCACCTATTTCAGCAAAGAAGGACGTGATCCGAATGAGACGGAGCTCCGTATTCTTGATACATATTGGAGCGACCACTGCCGCCATACCACCTTCACTACGGAGCTGGAGGATGTGCAGTTTGAAGAGTCTTTCCTGAAAGATGAGATTGAAGGCACATACGCGCATTATCTTAAAATACGTGAGGAGCTCGGACGTTCAGGCAAAAGCCTATGCCTTATGGATCTGGCCACGATAGGTGCGCGTTATCTAAAGAAACAGGGACTTCTCGACGATATGGAAGTCAGTGAGGAAAACAATGCCTGCAGCATATATGTGGATGTGGACGTGGACGGACGGGCAGAGAGATGGCTGCTCCAGTTCAAGAACGAGACCCACAACCATCCGACTGAAATCGAGCCTTTCGGAGGGGCGGCCACCTGTCTTGGAGGTGCAATCCGTGACCCTCTCTCAGGCAGGAGCTATGTGTATCAGGCAATGCGCGTGACCGGTGCGGGGAATATATGGAAGGAAGTCAAGGATACCATTCCGGGCAAACTTCCGCAGAAGGTGATCAGCCGCAAGGCGGCCCACGGATATTCAAGCTACGGCAACCAGATCGGTCTTGCTACTACCCACGTGCGTGAAATCCTGCATCCGGGATATACTGCAAAGAGGCTGGAGATCGGAGCTGTGGCGGGTGCCGTAAAGGCGGAGAATGTGCGTCGTGAGTCACCTGCAGCAGGAGATGTTATCCTTCTTCTCGGCGGACGTACCGGACGTGACGGTATCGGCGGCGCGACAGGCTCGTCAAAAGAGCATACCGAGGAGTCTCTTGAGACTTGCGGCAGTGAGGTGCAGAAAGGAAACGCTCCTGAGGAAAGAAAGCTTCAGAGGCTTTTCCGCCGTCCTGAGGTGACACGCCTGATCAAGAAGTCCAATGACTTCGGAGCGGGCGGCGTCAGCGTAGCGATCGGTGAGCTTGCCGACGGCCTTGACATATACCTTGACCGTGTGCCTGTAAAATACAACGGATTGAACTCTACTGAACTTGCAATCAGCGAGTCGCAGGAAAGGATGGCTGTTGTGGTGGAAGCCAAGGACAAGGAAGAATTTGAAAAATACTGTCTCAGCGAGAATGTCGAGGTTACATACGTGGCCGATGTCACTGATACTGCGAGACTGAGGATGTACAATGGCGGCAAGCTTGTCGTCGACATTTCACGTGAATTTATTGACAGTGCCGGAGCGAAGCATTTTGCCAAAGCCGCAGTGAAGGCATTGGATTTCAAGAATCCGTTTGAATACGGTGCGTTTGCGGAGGACGGGGAACTTTCTCCGGTTTCATCAGAGGGTACTGTCAGGGACAGGATCTTTGCGGAGATGGGTTCTGCCGGTGTGACTTCCCAGAAAGGTCTTATAGAGATGTTCGACTCGACTATCGGACGTTCTACTGTGCTTATGCCTTTCGGAGGTGCTCTCCAGACCACTCCGGTGCAGGTTTCCGTACAGAAGCTGCCTGTCGACGGATATACTGACACGGCAAGTATGATGTCCTTCGGGTACAATCCTTATCTTTCTTCATGGAGCCCTTACCACGGAGCTGCATACGCAGTGGTGGAATCCTGCGCGAAGGTTGTAGCTGCAGGAGGATCATACGAAAAGATGAGATTCTCATATCAGGAATATTTCCAGAGGATGACATCGGATGCCCGTACCTGGGGACTTCCGTTGAGCGCGCTGCTCGGAGCATTGAAGATGCAGCTTGCGCTGGGGCTTCCTTCAATAGGCGGAAAGGACTCCATGAGCGGAACTTTTGAGGATCTGAATGTACCTCCTACTTTGGTGGCGTTCGGCATAACGCCTGTGAATGCGGAAAATGTAATCTCGCCTGAACTGAAATGGGAAGGAAACAAGCTGTATCTTATCAGGCATACTCCTCTCGGGAATATGATGCCTGACACGGACCAGCTCAAGGAGAACTGGAAATATGTAAATGACAGGATTCTTGACGGAACTATAGTGTCTGGATATGCCGTAGGCCAGGAGACTGTCGCAGGAGCTATATGCCAGATGGCATTCGGAAATGCGTTCGGAGTAGAGGTGAAGGCTTCCGAGGATATCCTGTTCGGGAAATATACAGGCTCCATTGTCGTGGAGTCGGAGGGTGAACTTGATTTTGCGAATGCTGTACTGCTCGGAGAAATAACCTCAGGAGAAGACGGAATGCTTCATGTCAACGGTGAGCAGATTGACCTGTTTGAACTTATGGAGCATAACGGGGCGAAATTCGACAAGGTATATCCTTCTGTCTGCGAGGCTCAGCACACCAAGCTTGTACCGGATGGCCTTGAAGGCATCAAACCTTTGAAAGTCAAGAAGTCCGAGATGAGATACAAAGGCGAGCCGGTGCAGAGCCCTATCGCTTATCTTCCTGTATTCCCTGGTACCAACTGTGACTACGATACAGCAAAAGCGTTCCGCAAGGCCGGAGCGCAGGTACGTATGAGCGCGTTCTGTAACCTCCAAAGCGAGGATATATTCCGCTCTATAGAGGAGATGAAGAAAAATATCTCAGAATGTCATATACTGGCCCTTTGCGGAGGCTTCTCTGCAGGGGATGAACCGGACGGAAGCGGCAAGTTCATTGCAAACGTGCTGAACAACAAGGAAATAGCTGATGAAATCCACAAATTGCTTGACCGTGGTGGACTTATCCTCGGTATCTGCAACGGATTCCAGGCCCTTGTCAAATCAGGACTCCTTCCATACGGACGTCTCGGCCAGGTGACAAAGGATTCTCCGACATTGTTCCGCAATGATATCAACCGCCACATTTCTCAGATGGTCACAACAAGGGTATCCACTACGAATTCTCCGTGGCTTGCGGGATTCTCTGTAGGTGATCTCCATACCATCGCTGTCAGTCACGGTGAAGGTAAATTCGTTGTCAATGAGGAACTTGCAAAAGAACTTTTCGCTAATGGGCAGGTGGCGTTCCAGTATGTTGACCCTATTGAAGAGGAAGTTACGATGGTTTCGCCTTACAACCCTAACGGTTCGTACTATGCGATCGAGGGAATAGTGAGCCGCAGCGGACAGATTCTCGGAAAGATGGGACATACTGAAAGGTATGAACACAATCTGTTCAAGAATATTATGGACGACGGTCTGGAGCAGCCGCTCTTTGACAACGCGGTAAGATATTTCAGAGGTGAATAATCAATAATGGGATTCAGGACGGTCCGGGTGACCATAAATATGAAAAATGGAAAAGAAAGCGATAATATATAATGGAGAGTCTGTGAAAATATATGCCACAGAAGATCCGGAGCTTGTGCTTCAGCAGTTTACGGACAAGATAACTGCTTTCAGCAAAATAAAGCAGGCTGCAATCAAAGACAAGGGCAAAGTCAGCTGCGGCATAGCGGTGATGATTTTCCGCCATCTTGAAGCTGCGGGTATCAGGACACATTTTGTAAGACAGGTGTCCGAGACTGAAATCCTTTGCCGGAGGACAGAGATAATTCCCATCGAGATGATCGTCAGGAATGTAATCGCCGGATCTATGGCCCAGAGGCTCGGCATCGGAGAGGGTGTCAGACCTTCCAACACCATATTTGACATCTGCTATAAGAATGAGGATCTAAATGATCCTCTTATAAATGACCACCACGCCGTGGCTCTCGGTCTGGCTACATACGGAGAGCTGGAGAAGATGTATTCTCTGACAGGGAAGATCAACGAGGTGCTTACCGGAGTCTTCCGTAAAGCCGGGATAGATCTGGTGGACTTCAAGATAGAGTTCGGAAAGCTGCCTGACGGGGAAATAATCCTTTCTGATGAGATTACTCCTGACAGTGCACGCTTCTGGGATATTGCTACAGGTGACCGTCTTGACAAAGACCGTTTCCGCAGGGATCTCAGCCGTGTCGGCGAGGCCTACAGGACAGTTTACGAGAGACTCGAAAATGTAAAATAAAGGAATTATGGAAGAAATTTTCGATAAGAATATTCATGAGGAGTGCGGAGTGTTCGGTGTCTATGGTGTACCGGACGCTGCAAATCTGGCATATTACGGTCTCCATGCACTCCAGCATAGAGGACAGGAAGGCTGCGGTATCGTTACGGTTGATGACGACAGACAGCTGAAAAGGATTAAAGGTGAAGGTCTGGTCACCGAAGTCTTCAATGAGAGCAAGGTGGCTTCCCTCAAAGGATCTATGGCTATCGGACACGTCCGTTATTCAACTGCCGGAGGTGGTGGAATAGAGAATGTGCAGCCATTCCTTTTCCGTCACAACACTGGTGATTTCGCTACGGCCCATAACGGCAATCTCGTCAACTCTCTCCAGTTGAGGAAATATCTTGAGGACAAGGGCAGCCTTTTCCAGTCTTCTTCAGACAGCGAAGTGCTTGCGCATCTTATAAAGAAAGATTCGGTAGACCGCAACAGACCGAGGATTTTTGCGATTATAGAGGCTCTCAATATGATAGAGGGAGCTTTTGCGTTCATTATAATGACAGCCAACCGCATCTATGCCTGCCGTGACAAATATGGCCTGAGGCCTCTTGTGCTCGGACGTCTTGGGGACGGATATGTGGTCGCAAGCGAAACCTGTGCATTTGATGTGATAGGTGCTGAATATATCCGTGATGTAGAGCCTGGTGAAATCATCACTATAGATCAGAAGGGAGTGCGTTCCCGCAGGTATTCAGAGTATCAGCGTCACGCGATGTGTGCGATGGAATATGTGTATTTTGCACGTCCGGACAGCGATATAGAGGGATGCAATGTCCACAACTACCGTAAGGAATCCGGCAAGATCCTCTTTCAGGAATCCCCTGCAGACGCAGACATAGTGGTAGGAGTTCCTGATTCAAGCCTGAGTGCCGCTGCCGGCTATGCCGAGGCAAGCGGGCTTCCTTATGAGATGGGGCTTATCAAGAACAAATATATAGGACGAACTTTCATACAGCCTTCACAGGCCCTTCGTGAAAAGGGTGTACGTATGAAGCTCTCCGCCATCAAGACCATTGTCAAAGACAAGAGGGTTGTGCTTGTGGATGATTCTATCGTGCGCGGTACCACATCTTTGCGTATCGTGAGGATGCTTCGTGAGGCCGGCGCGAAAGAAGTACACGTTCGTATCGCTTCAGCTCCTCTCAAGACACCTTGCTATTACGGTGTGGATATCACAAATGAGGATGAGCTTATAAGCGCAAGGTTTAATGTGCAGCAGGTGTGTGAAGCCATAGGAGCAGACAGTCTGGCATTCCTTTCCGAGGATGGCATGATGAAGGCAGGAAACCGTACGGACCTGTGTCTTGCATGCTTCAATGCCAAATACCCTACTGAACTGTACCGTGATCTGGGAGGAGAGGAGAAGTGATTGTAAAAGTTTAAACTATTTTATTTATGAACAGCAATCAGCGATATATGCAGCGTGGTGTGTCAGCATCGAAGGAAGATGTCCACAATGCCATAAAGAATATTGACAAAGGAATTTTTCCGCAGGCATTCTGTAAGATAATTCCAGACATACTCGGTGGAGATCCTGAGTACTGCAACATCATGCATGCTGACGGGGCGGGAACTAAGTCATCATTGGCATATCTGTACTGGAAAGAAACGGGAGACTTGAGTGTCTGGAAGGGCATTGCCCAGGACGCGCTCATAATGAACATAGACGACCTGCTATGTGTCGGTGCGGTGGACAATATCCTTGTGTCATCGACAATAGGGCGTAACAAGATACTTGTGCCCGGGGAGGTGATCAGCGCGATTATCAACGGTACGGACGAACTTCTGGCGGAACTTCGTGACATGGGAGTCGGCGTATATGCCACAGGAGGCGAGACTGCCGATGTCGGTGACCTTGTGCGTACGATCATAGTGGATTCCACCGTTACATGCAGGATGAAGCGCAGCGATGTCATCGACAATGCGAATATCCGTCCCGGAGACGTAATAGTAGGGCTTGCATCATACGGCCAGGCGACATACGAGAAGGAGTATAACGGCGGTATGGGCAGCAACGGTCTTACGAGCGCGCGCCATGATGTGTTTGCAAAATATCTTGCGGACAAATACCCGGAAAGTTATGACAAGGCGGTGCCGGAGGAACTTGTGTACAGCGGTCGCCTCGGTCTTACGGATCCTGTCGAGGGGGCTCCTCTCGATGCCGGCAGACTGGTACTTTCACCTACACGCACCTACGCGCCTGTAGTGAAACGGCTGCTTGATGCTCTCCGTCCGGAGATACATGGTATGGTACACTGCTCCGGTGGTGCTCAGACGAAGATCCTGCATTTTGTCGGTGACAATATCCGTGTCGTAAAGGACAATCTTTTCCCTGTCCCTCCATTGTTCAGGACCATTCATGAGCAGAGCGGTACGGATTGGGCCGAGATGTACAAGGTGTTCAATATGGGACATCGTCTTGAGGTCTATCTGTCGGAGAGACATGCGGATGAAGTCATTGCCATTTCCAGGAGTTTCGGTATTGACGCGCAGATTGTCGGCAGGGTGGAGGAGTCCGACCGAAAGGAACTCATCATACGTTCCGAATTCGGTGAATTCACATACTGATTTTCATTTTTGGGTTACTTCCGTAGAAAAAAGAGTTTACTTTCGAAATTGTTTGAATTTTAATTAACAGTATAATCTTGATAAAAATGAAACGAGCGCTATTTTCAGTAAGCGATAAGACAGGCGTAGTAGAATTCGCCAGTCAGCTTGTCGCCCTCGGATGGGAAATCATCGCCACCGGAGGCACAATGAAACTCCTGCAGGACGCAGGACTAAATACAATCAATATCAGCGAGATCACAGGCTTTCCTGAGATCTGTGACGGCCGCGTGAAGACATTGCACCCGAAAGTGCACGGAGGACTTCTCGGTCGCCGCGACCTTGACAGCCACAAGGCCCAGCTCAAGGAAAACGGTATCGAATTCATCGATATGGTGTGCGTGAACCTCTATCCGTTCAAGCAGACTATCTCGAAGCCGGACGTGAAGATGGAGGACGCAATCGAGAATATCGACATAGGAGGTCCTTCCATGCTCCGCAGCGCGGCCAAAAACTGGAACGCAGTCACGGTGGTCTGCAACCCTGACAACTATCCATTGATTATCGACGAGATAAAGGCCAATGGTGACACTACTCCTGAAACGCGTCTGAAACTTTCAGCTGAGGCTTACACCCATACTGCCGAGTATGATATGATGATCGCCACCTATATGCGCAAGCAGGCGGGACTCAACGAAAAACTTTTCCTTGAATATGACCTCAAGCAGAGCCTCCGTTATGGCGAGAACCCTCACCAGGGCGCAAAGTTCTTCGCTTCATCGGAGAAAGTGCCTTTCTCTCTTGCCACGGCCGAGCAGCTTAACGGCAAGGAATTGTCATATAACAATATACAGGATGCCAATGCCGCCCTCAATATCGTGCGTGAGTTCGATGCGCCTTTCTGCGTGGGACTGAAACATATGAACCCTTGCGGAGCCGCGATGGGAAAGGATGTGGTAGATGCCTGGACAAAGACATACGAGGCTGACAAGGTCAGCATCTTCGGAGGCATAGTGGCCACCAACTGTGAGATCAACAAAGAAGCGGCGGAGCTTATGAAACCGATTTTCCTTGAGATAATCATGGCTCCGTCGTTCACTCCTGAAGCTCTTGAAGTGCTCTGCACCAAGAAGAACCTTCGCCTTCTCAAGGTGGACATGACCAAGGACAACACTCCTCGCACACAATACGTCAGCGTGAACGGAGGTATGCTCGTGCAGAACCAGGACATAGATACAGTGGAGGTGAAGCCTGAAATGTGCGTGACCAAGGCACAGCCTTGCGAAGGCTGTATGTCAGACCTCAATTTCGCTTGGCGTATCGTCAAGCATATCAAGTCCAACGCTATCGTTGTAGTCAAGGACGGAGTTACAATGGGAGTCGGTGCCGGTCAGATGAACCGTATCGGCTCTGCCGAGATTGCCCTCAAGCAGGCTGAGGCCACTTGCAGGGAACGCGGTGTGGATGTCAAGGAAATCGGCCTTGTAATGGGTTCCGACGCCTTCTTCCCGTTCGATGACTGTGTGACCCTCGCCGATTCATACGGTGTGAAGGCCATAGCGCAGCCAGGCGGAAGCGTCCGTGACGAAGACTCAATCAGGAAGGCTGACGAGTGCGGTATCGTGATGCTGTTTACAGGTGAACGTCACTTCAAGCATTGACGACTATTTTTGTCAAAATACTGTTTGACATTAGTTTCCGGAACAGTGCAATTCAAGGTTATGTGCTGTTCCGGAATTTTTTAAAATTATCAAAGATATTTGATGTAAGTCCTGTTTAACGGCTTGTGATGTAGTCTTTCAGGGCAAGCCGTAGGGTGCGCAGGGCATATTGGATGTGTGATGTCACCTGACGGACAGTGAGCCTGTAGTCCTGTGCAATTTCATTGTACGTCTTGTCGTCGAACCTGCTTGCGATGAATATCTCCCTTGTCAGTTTCGGCATCCTGTCTATCGTCTCCCTGAATATCGCTTCTACTTCTGATGCGAAAATACTGTCGGGATCGCATCCTTTCAGAGAAATTATTTCATATTTCTGCATTCTGCTGATGATATCATACATATCCTGCTTTGCAGAAGTGCGGATCTGCTGCGATTTGAGATAATCAAGACATTTGTTGATTATTGTCCTGAATGCGTATGACTGGTAGTTCTCTGTGAATATCTCTTCGCGCTTTTCCCACAGACGGATGAAGCTGTCATTGGTGATGTCTTCAGCCACGGCCATATTATGCACGTATGAGTTCGCTATCCTGATGAAAAGAGTACGGCTGTTCCTGAACAGTTCACCGAACTCCTCTTCAGAAATGATATGTTTATCATACGGTTCTGTAATCAGCATAATTGATTCTCCGGAGATGACTTTTGTTAAGAATTCCTGCAATTTTAGATAAAATTACTTAAAAACGTAAATTTTTTTGTAGAACCTGCCTTTTGAGTCGTCTATAATATGTCGTTCCAAAAACAAGAGCACAGACAGATGAAAGACGAACAGTTATACAGCTATTTCAACGATACGGCCGATCCGGAGGAAATCCGCGAGATAGAGAGCTGGCTTCAGGAAAACCCTGAGCATCAGAAGGACTATGACAATGCTCATATGGTCTATAATGCGATGCTTATAAATGAGGCCGGATACAGGCGCAGCAGAAAAGCTGTGGCAGGCGACAGGAAAAGTGCAAAAATACGTGATGTGCTGAAAATTGTCAGTGGCATTGCGGCTGGACTCGTTCTGCTTGCAGGAACTTGGTTCTCAGGAAAATATATAGGTGAGGAGATGTATTCTGCCGCGCTTTCCCGCAGGATGACATCGGTTTCCGTACCTGCCGGTCAGAGTATGTCGATTGTACTGGACGACGGGACCAGAGTGTTTCTTAACGGAGGGGCCAGGATTGAATACCCGGTGCTTTTTGCAAGAGATTTCCGAAAGGTCAGGCTTTCCGGCGAGGCTTTCCTGGATGTTTCGCACGATGAGCGGCATCCTTTCATCGTGGAGACATTCGATTCTATGATTGAAGTGCTCGGAACGGAATTCAATGTCTATGCGGATGAGGAGAACGGACATTTCTCGACAACTCTCCTGGACGGGAAGGTGAAGGTCTCCACTTTGGGTGGCGAACATTGCGAACAGGTTATCCTGAGCCCTGATGAAAGGGCCACAAAGGTCGGCAACCATCTGGTGGTGACCAAAGTCCCTGCCGTCGATGTCGTAAGCTGGATAGACGGATATATCAATATCGGAGGAGTCGGATTTGAGGAACTTATGCACCGTTTCGAATACACGTACAATGTCAGGATTATATTGGAAAGAACTGATATAGAAGGATATATGAGCGGAAAGATACGTGTTTCGGAAGGCATTGACTTCGCCCTTCACCTGCTTCAGAAGTCTTGTAGTTTTACATACGAAAGGGACAGCTCAGGGGCTATAATAATCAGATAAGTATTTATTTACCATAAACAATCACAAAATTGACTTATGTCTAAGACACTATTATCTAAAATCACGGGTTTGTGTCTTGCCGCACTTGCAGCTTTGATGCTGTTTCCGGTCTATGCTTCTGCACAGGACAGGGAGGTGGTCACCATCAATATGACGGATGTGCCGCTGTCGCAGGTGATGCGCGAGATAGAAAAGAAAACAGATTTCGTTTTCTTGAACAAGGATGTCGATGTCAACCGTAAGGTCAGCATCAATGTCACAGAAAAGCCGGTCGCTGAAGTCCTTGAGATTCTGTTTGCCGGCAAGGGCGTGGATTACAGGATTGAATCCGGCCATATAGTAATTTCAAACAGGAGTTCTGAAACTGACCGGGGGGGGTATCGGACAATAATGTTCTGAAAGGAACCGTAATCGATGCATACGGTATTCCGGTCATCGGTGTCGGTATAATCGTCAAAGGTACGACAGTAGGTACAAGTACCGATCTTGACGGAAATTTTTCTTTTGAACTCCCTGCAGGTATGGAGAATTCTGTTCTTGAATTTTCCTGCCTCGGATACAGCTCTCAGGAGTTCACAATCGGAAACAGACGGGTATTTGATGTGACTATGCAGGACGATGCCATCCTTATGGAAGGCACCGTCGTGACGGCTCTCGGTATCAAGCGTTCCGAGAAGGCTCTTTCATACAATGTGCAGCAGGTGAATGCTGATGCTATCGCTGCCAACAAGGACGCCAATTTCATCAACTCGCTTAACGGAAAGGTTGCCGGCCTTAATATAAATGCCTCATCTTCCGGAGTCGGCGGTGCCACGAAGGTCGTGATGAGAGGTATGAAATCCATATCCCAGTCGTCGAACGCCCTTTATGTCATCGACGGTGTGCCTATGTACACTTCGGCGCGTGATGGAGGTACGGAGTTCGCGTCCCAGGGCTCTACTGACCCGATTGCCGATATAAATCCGGATGACATCGAGTCGATATCCGTGCTTACCGGTGCAGCCGCTGCCGCTCTTTATGGTTCCGATGCTGCCAATGGTGCGATTGTAGTGACCACCAAGAAAGGTCAGGCAGGCAAACTTACGGTATCAGCTTCTGCCGGAGTTGAAGTGATGAATCCTTTCGTGCTTCCGAGATTCCAGAACAGATACGGTACAGGAGACCTCAGTTCATCTGTCGGTTCGATCGACCGCAGCTGGGGCAATCTTATGAATGATGCCAACAATCCATACTACAATCCGGCAAAAGATTACTTCAGGACAGGTGTGACTCACACGGAGAGCGTGTCCGTATCCACAGGTACTGAAAAGAACCAGACATATATTTCCGGTTCGGCCATCGATTCTTACGGAATTGTTCCGAACAACGGATATCACAGATACAATTTCACTTTCCGCAATACGACATCTTTTCTCAAAGACAGGATGCACCTTGATGTCGGAGCAAGCTATATCCTTCAGAAAGACCGCAATATGACCAACCAGGGTACCTACAACAACCCTCTGGTAGGAGCCTATATTTTCCCTCGCGGCAACGACTGGGACGCGGTAAGGATGTTTGAGAGGTATGACAAGACAAGAAAGCTGTATACCCAGTATTGGCCTGTGGGTGATGCCGGTATGACTATGCAGAACCCTTACTGGATCAATTACCGCAATCTCCGCGAGAACAAGAAAGACCGTTTTATGCTTAACGCATCCCTGTCATACGATATTCTTGACTGGTTGAGCGTTTCGGGCCGTGTGCGTATGGACCAGTCTGTCACTACATACACCGAGAAATTCTATGCCTCGACATTCCTTCAGCTTGTTGAACTTTCCAACAACGGACTGTATGGTGTCAGTGAAATGAGAGACCGTCAGATCTATGCTGACGCTCTTGTCAATATAAACAAACGTTTCGGGGACGACTGGACTTTCCAGGCCAATATCGGAGCATCGGTTTCCGATATGTATTACAACGCGCTCAAAAACCGTGGACCCATTGCGGACGGAGAGATCACATCAGAGAGGCCGGGACTTGCCAATGTGTTCAATGTGCAGAATCTCAGCAACTCTCCAAAGACAGCAAGACTCCAGGAAGGATGGCGCGAGCAGACACAGTCCGTATTCGGTTCGGCCGAGGTCGGATTCAAAGGTACATACTATCTTACATTGACCGCCCGTAACGACTGGCCGTCACAGCTTGCTGGTCCGCACTCCAACAGGAAGTCGTTTTTCTATCCGTCGGTCGGAGCATCTGTCGTGCTTTCCGAGATTATCCCAAATATGCCTGATAATCTTGAATATATCAAAATCCGCGGATCATACGCTTCTGTGGGTACTGCATTCGAGCGTTACATCGCCAATCCTCAGTATAAATGGAATGCGAGCGGACTCAGCTGGAACATCCAGACCCAATATCCTATGTATGACCTCAAGCCTGAGCTGACAAACTCGTTCGAGGTCGGACTGACTATGAGATTCCTCAGGGATTTCAACCTGGATGTCACATATTATCATACCAGCACTTTGAACCAGACTTTCAATCCTCAGATTTCAACAGGTTCAGGTTCATCGGAAATCTATATACAGTCCGGTAATGTCCGCAACCAGGGGCTTGAGTTTACACTTGGCTTCGGCCATACCTGGGGCAGATTCAATTGGGATTCGAACTATACGCTCTCTATGAACGGGAACAAGATCATCTCCCTTGCGAACAATGTCCTGAATGCCGCAACCGGAGAATATTTCAGTGTGGACCAGCTTGATATGAAAGGTCTTGGACAGGCTCACTTCGTGCTTAAGGAAGGAGGAACTCTCGGGGACCTCTATTCCCTCAGTGATTTCAAATATGATTCAAACGACAAGATACAGATCAATGAGGACGGTACGGTAGGCATAAGTCCGATTGAGAACGCCAGGGACTATGTCAAACTCGGAAGCGTGCTTCCTAAGGCGAATATGTCCTGGAGAAATGATTTCCGTTTCGGGAACTTCAATTTCGGTTTCCTCATTACAGCCCGTATCGGAGGTATTGTCTATTCAAGCACACAGGCTGTACTTGACTACTACGGAGTGTCGGAGGCTTCTGCCGCTGCACGTGATGCCGGCGGAGTGCTGATTAACGGCGGAGATAACCTGGTGGACGCCAACAGGTGGTACACATCCGTCGGAGGTCCTTCATCATTGCCTCAGATGTACACATACTCAGCTACCAATGTTCGTCTCCAGGAAGCGTCTATAGGCTACACGTTCCCGAAAAAGATGCTTGGCAATGTCTGTGACCTCAATCTCTCGCTTGTAGGGCGAAACTTGTGGATGATATATAACAAAGCTCCGTTCGACCCTGAATCAATAGCTACCACAGGCAACTACTATCAGGGCATCGACCACTTTATGATGCCTTCACTCCGCAATTTCGGATTTAATGTAAGAATCACTTTCTAATAACCGCCGAAAATGAAACAATATATAATAAAAGCAGGTATTATGGCGTTGTCGGTACTTCCGGTGGCGTGTACAGGCAATTATCTTGAAATCAATACGAACCCTTATGAGGTCGGCAAAGACCAGATGGGGCAGGACGGATATGATGTAAGTTCAGCAATGACAGCTGTCTGCGCTTCCGTGGTGTCTACGGATGTCAACACGGCCCAGTTCACGGACTGTCTTCTCGGCGGCCCTATGGGAGGTTATTATTCCACTACAGGTGCATTTGCCAAGACGATTGACAATTTCAACCCTTCTGACGACTGGACGAGAGTCTTTATGGAAAGCCAGAAGATAATCCCTACTCTCTATACGAACCTGAATCTGCTGAAGAGCCTTACGGATGATCCGGTCATCCTTGCTATGGCAAATGTCGTCAAGGTGGCCGCTATGCATCGTGTAACTGATACGTACGGTCCGATTCCTTATTCACAGATCGGTGTCGGAGGAAAACTGGGAGTACCTTATGATTCCCAGGAAAAGGTTTATGACCAGATGTTCATCGAGCTGGACGAGTGCATAGGAGTCCTTACCGAAAATATGAACAGTATCGTTTCATCGAATGCGGATCCTGTATATGGCGGAAATGTCGAGAAATGGTGCCGTTTTGCTAACTCTCTCAAGCTCCGGCTTGCAATGCGTATAGTCTATGCTGACAAGGACAAGGCACAGGCAAGGATTTCAGAAGTCCTTGCCCATCAGATCGGCGCATTCGTCTCCAACGATGACAATGCGTATCTGCAGCCGATAGCTTTCGGAGAGAAAGGAAATCCTATTTATACCGCAGTCAAATACAATCAGGTACAGGGCAGCAGGACAGGAGGAGATACTCACGCGGCAGCTGACATAACCTCCTATATGAATGCCTACAATGATCCGCGCCGTCCGGAATATTTCATCCCTTCCGAGTTTGCCGACAAGGCATACGAGTATGTAGGAGTGCTTGTCAGCGCGGTGAAGCCTCCGTTGAGCAAGACCGGCAGAAAGTATTCGGGTGTTAATATTTCATCTTCCGACCCTATTATGTGGATGAATGCTTCAGAGGTGGCTTTCCTTAAAGCTGAAGCTGCCGTATTGGGACTGATTGCAGGTTCTGCGGAGGAATTCTATAATGAAGGCATACGTCTTTCATTCGAACAGTGGGGTGTAGCCGGTTACGAAAACTATATCAACAATGATGAAAAGGCTCCGGTAAACTATGTGGACCCTGCAGGAGGTGAGAACAGGCCTGATGTCCTGACCGATCTCGCTGTGAAATGGGACGATTCTGCTTCTGTCGAGGTTAAGCAGGAACGTGTGCTCATCCAGAAATGGATTGCCAACTATCATCTCGGCAATGAGGCCTGGGCTGACCACAGACGTACCGGATATCCTAAATTCTTCCCGGCGTCAGCCGAAGGGAACAAGAGCGGAAACATTGTTGACAATGAACTGGGAGCAAGGCGTATGCCTTATCCTCAGTCCGAAAGCAGCAAGAACTATGACAATTACAGGCAGGCCTGCGATGAACTTCTGAAAGGAAGGGACAATATGGCTACCCGTGTATGGTGGGACTGCAAACCTATTAACAAATAATCTCGGCAACCGTTAAATGAAATCTGAAATGAAAAATATATTTATTCCGGTCCTTACGGCATTTGTGCTTTCCGTTGCAGGCTGCGGATGGACGGAACCGGAAAATCTTGATTATACACGCAAGCCTTTTGAAGAAGTCGATCCAGCCGGGTATGAAGCATATCTGCAGGGGGTCAGGGAATACAAGAAGACTGACCATAAGCTGATGATTCTGACTATGAAAGGTACTTCTGAATATCCGGTGCTCCAGTCTCAGCGCATTATGGCTATGCCGGACAGTGCAGACTTTATATGTGTCACCGACCTGGAGGACCTGCATCCTGAAGTAGTGAAGGAAATCAGCCTTGTGGAGGAGAAGAAAGGTACTGCGGTCGTCTCATATGTGGATATGGCAACAGCCTATTCAGACTGGAACGACTATAAGATCTCTTTGTTGGACCAGGGTGAAACAGAAGAGGCGGTTATGGCAAAGGCTCCCGCATTTTTCAGGGAGCATGCGCAGAAGCAGCTTTCATATTGCGACAGATACGGGTTCAAGGGCATTCTGCTGTCTGTCTATATCAGTGCAGGTCTGACAGTGGAGGAAATTGAGAAATGCCTTAATCCTTTCGCGGATGCGGCGGGTGAATGGAAAAAATCACATCCTGATCATCTTTTTTCAATCAGAGGAACTTTTCAGAATATTGCCGACAAGACTATTCTTGACGAGAGTGACTGGCTGATTATCGTTTTTGGAAAGCAGCAGGGTGTCAACGGAATGAAAGAGGAGATACGCGGCAAGTTCAGAGCATATCCTGAAACCGACCCTGTCAGAAAGAAGACCGTCTTTGAATTGACAGTACCTTCTTTGGAGAATCCTGAACAGGTAGGAGATTCCCCTTATGATGCAGCCGGACATATCTTCCATAAGGACCTGGAAAATGAAGAAGGGTATAGAGGCTGTAAGATTATCGGACTTTCCGTAGAAAACGCCCACGATGACTATTACAATGAAAAATATTATGCGGACGATGACACCGAACGGGAAAACCCGATCTATTTCGGCACCAACGTCAATGTCCGCAGGGCGATAACCCGTATGAACCAAACTGAAATACAATAACTTGAAAGATATGAAAACCAAAATAATAGCAGCGTCACTGTCGCTGTCCGCCTTTATATCATGCTCTGACGTCAACGAGTCTTTTGAAAACAAGCTCTATTTTGACGTTGACAGTATGCAGCGCGAAGTCAGGGTGGCTACGGATGAAAAAGTTGAAGAGATGACAGTGGATTTCGCAGTCGCTATGGCCAAGCCTTCCGACCGTGATATCGAATTGAGCTTCAGGGAGTCTCCTGAGCTTCTGGAGACCTATCGCATAGCGTATTATGATCCTGATGCAGAATTGCTTCCGGAAGGGCACTGCGACATTTCCTCGCTCCAGGCTGTAATCAAGGCCGGCAATGTCACAAGCGGGGACATTGCCCTTGATTTCGTTGGACTTGGAGAGGGACAGGGACTGGACTATGAAAAGAGATATGTTCTTCCGGTTACACTATGTGCGGATGGAATAGAGATTCTCGAGCGTTCCAGGACTATGTATTTCGTGGTAAGGGAAGCCGCCCTGGTAAATGTTGCAGCCGATATGACTTCCAATTGCGCATGGCCTGAATGGGGGGATTTTGAAGCGGTGAAGGATATGAAGACATTTACCTTTGAGTGCCTTGTGAACGGGCAGGCTTTCAAAAACAAGAGTTCTGTCCACACCCTTATGGGCATTGAGGACAATTTCCTTCTCCGTTTCGGGGATACAGGTCTGCCCGGCAACCAGCTGCAGGTGGCTTATGCCATATACAATGAAGAGGACAAGAGATTCAGACACAACGTAACGTCATCGGTCCTGCAGATCAAACCGGACAGATGGTACCATATCGCAGTCACTTTCGACGGTTCTGCAGAGAGCAATGAAGGAGCGGACATCAAGATCTATTATGATGGGAAACTGAAGATGTCAGAAAAATGCCTCGCGAAGGAAGGCAACAGCACTATGCCTATCAATTCCAGGAATTTTATGGTCGCGCACAGTGACGAACAGGATGGTAAGCCGCGCTGTTTCTGGATAGGATATTCCTATGACAAGGATCGTCCGTTCAATGGTCTGATTGCAGAGGTGCGTGTCTGGAACAAGGCCCTCACGGAAGAAGAACTGAACGCTCCTGCCCATTTCTACAAACTCTATCGGGACAATGATGGCAAATATCCTGAATCTCTGATTGCATATTGGAAATTCGACGGCGGGAATGGAAAGGAATTGAAGGAGGTAAAGGACCACTCAGCATCCGGAAGGAACCTGAAAGGCAACTCCAACTTCCTGTGGCGTCCTGTTGAACTGCCTGTAAAATGACAACAGAATACTAAACTATTAACTATTTTTTTATCAAAAAATCATGAAAATCAAATCATTGTTATTCGGTCTTCCGGCAATTATACTGTCGGCAATGACTTTCGCATCCTGCGAACCCAAAGAAGGGGAGACGGATACTTTGTCCGTGGAACCTTCCGATGCCATCGTATTCCAGGCTTCGGATAATGAAGATGTGCGTCTGACTGTAACCACAACTGCAAAGGATTGGGAATATACCGCTCCGGAGTGGATCAAGGCTACCCGTGAGGGTGATGTGCTTGTTGTCAATGTAAAGGAAAACAACACATCAGAAGATGCTCTTTTGGGACGTATCTCATTCACAGCCGGTACTGCAGAGCCTGTCAATGTCTCGGTGATGCAGGACGGACTCAATGGAGGTGGAACAGTTGATCCGGAGACGGTTCCGGCAACCCTTCTCGATGCTTCCGGCAATAACGATATCAGAATTGAAATGGCGAAGGAACTGCAGGTGAATGCAGAGCTTAAACTTACACTTTCAAAGGCTTCTACCGAGAATGTCGAGGTGAGAGTCGCTGTGGATGAAAGCTATATCTCAGAATATGACTATATCCATGGGACAAGCAGTGTAATTCTTCCTGCTGATGTATATTCTCTTTCAGTTGGAGGAACAAAACTTACGATTTCGGCAGGGGAGACAGAGGTTGCTGTTCCTTTCAGTTTCAACGGTGAGAGCCTTGAGTTTGGTACCCAGTATCTTCTTCCTTTGAAGGCTGAAGTCATTTCCGGAAATGCTTCATTCCTTAAGAACTCAGATGCGCGCGTGAACTATGCGGTCACAAGAAAGAGCCCGCGTTCATGCAAACAGCTGTGCGTTATGGAGTTCAACGACACCAACCCTCTTAATGTCCTCACATACAAACTTGAAGACGGTTCTTATTTCTTTGATGCGCTTGTACTGTTCTCAGGTAACATCGGATGGTATCCTGAAGAGGACCGCGTGGCATTCAACAAGAGACAAGGCGAGACATCCATCAACACCAATACCACTGCTCTTGTAAATGATGCAGAAAAATTCCTCAAGCCTATCCATGATGCCGGTATCAAGGTATATATGGGACTTATGCCTCACCACACCTACGCAGGTCTTACAAATATTTCAAACTGGGGCTGTGTCGAGTTTGCAAAGGAAATGGCTGAAATTGCAAAAGATTGCTATATAGACGGTTTCTTCCTTGATGAGGAGTACACAGGTACCCACGGAGGTCCTATGAGTTCACAATGGAAGAGGACATCTTCTGATAATACTTATGGCAACGGAGAATCCTATATGGCATATCAGCTGTGGAAGCAGGCTTCGGCGGTTTGTGACTGGCCTATAGATGTCTCTTATTTCCAGTATGGCCTCGGCTTCGGTCAGGTTACAGACCACGAAGACAATTCTGTTCACCATGTGTCGGAATTCTGTAATTGCGTGATGGCAAACTATGGTGGTGCGGGTCGCCCTTATGATGACCAGACTCTGGCGCAGTGCTGTGGTGTAAGTATCGAGTGTGCACGTGGCTATGGCTCAAGTGCATCCGCTATTAAAGAAAAAATGGATGCCGGTTACGGTTGGGGTGCAGCATGGTTTGCATGGGATCCTACCAACTACAGGGCTCTCAAGTCACTTATTTCAGAGACAGCAGAGCTCTGCTATGACAGCAAACTCGTTGAACCTACAGTCTATTACAAGAAGACAGGTCAGGGACAGTATGACGATAAACCTTACGAATATTAATTAACTGTGACATTCCTTCGGAAGCCTTTGATGGCCTCCGGAGGGTGTGTCAAAATATTATTTCTTATGAAAAAGTATTTATTGTTTGCAGCCGCATTTCTTGCATTTGTCGGCTGTGAAGAGAAAGAGAACAAGGAACCTGTAAAGGTTGATAAGATTTCTGTAACTCCGGAGAGCAAGACTGTAGGCGGAGATGGAGGAAATGTACAGGTGATGGTTACAAGCAATGGTGACTGGACCCTTTCAACCAAAGACAATCAGACTTATGATTGGATTACGGCAGATAAGGTAGCCGGTGTTGACGGCGATATCGTCAAGTTTGATGTCTTGAAGAACGCTGAAGAAAAGAAGACTGCGGAATTCGTCTTTACTTGCGGAAAGGCAACAGCTCCTTTTACTGTCATTTCTATGCCTGGAGATGTTCCTGAAATCATTTTGGCTTCCGATGCCGAAGTTAAAGTCGATTTCAATGCAGGCAAGTTCACAGTGCTTGTTGACATTAAGCATATAGATAAGGATGCCTTGACAGTAACATTGTCTGAAGGTGCGGATTGGCTTACACATGAGATTACTTTGGAGGGCGAGACATCTGACAATGCAAAGCTGGATTTCAGCTACACCAGACTTGCCGGTGCTGAATCACGTGAGGCTGCAATCACTATCGGTGCTCCGGGCGCAGAGTCTGTATCAGTAGCTGTAAAGCAGATGCCTGAGCCTATGATCAGGCCAGAGCAGGCATCATACAAACTTGGTGCAGAAGCGGGAACACTTGAGATTCCGGTTGAAGCGAATGTGGAATATGAAATCACTTACTCTGAAGGTTCAGACTGGCTCACAGGCCACAGCAAGGAAGGCAATGTGGAGAAATGGTCATACGGTGCAGTAGAAGAGGGAGTCAAGAGAGAGGCTGTCATTACCTTCACTGAAAAGAACCCTGCAGGGGGTGCAGAGCCGCTTACCGCTTCTGTAGTGGTCAAACAGAGCAATTCTGTGATCAGCACAGCCGCTTATATGAAAAAACATTCTGCCGGTGCTGCTGAATGGAATAATCCTGATGTCCTTAAGCTCGGAACGACTCTTACTATAGAATGTCTTGTAAGGCACGATGAAAACTTCACTCCGGCAAGCGGATGGGATGGTGTCCAGATCGGAACCTTGTTCGGTCTTGAAAGACGTCTTCTTGTAAGGCACGGAGACAACAGGAGCAATGTCAAAGAATGGGAGCTTGTCTATGCCCGCAATACCAAGGAGGGCAATGGTGAAAATATGGAGGTTAAAGTAAAATCCTCAAAGGATCTTCCAGCAGGAGAATGGGCACATATTGCGGTCGTATTCGACGGTACGGCCAAGACTGTGACGATTTACCAGAACGGTGAAGTTGCAGGAAGCGCTGAAATGCATTCTGATATCAAGGATATTGATTTGACGGAAACATACACTTCAAACAACAGGACTCAGAGATTCTATCTCGGACGTTCTTACAATGACTCCCGTGACTTTGAAGGACTGATGTCTGAAGTACGTGTATGGAACAAGGCACTTTCAGCGGAAGAAATCAATGCTGAAAAGCATTTCTATACTGTACCTGCTGATTCGGAGGGACTTGTCGCATACTGGAAAATGGATGACGGCCAGGGCAATATCATCAAGGACTACACTCCAAACGGCAACAACCTGACAGGAGAAGTGTTCAGCGGTTCTTCCTGGAGCGCAGGCATGGAATGGAGGGATGTCGATCTTCCATAAACGTGAAGCGTATTGACATATAGTTATCATATCAACGGGGCGGCCCAGGCTTTGGGGCTGCCTCTGTTGTTATTTGTCTTTATCCTTTTATCTTTGTATTCCTATATAAATCACATAATTATTATGAAAAGATCAGGAAAGGTAATTTTCTATTCATTGCTTGCCGGATTCGCGTTTTTTTCCTGTACGGACAAAAATATGCCCGTAGAGGGTGAAGAAAAACCCGGGTCTTCGGTGCTGTCTGTTTCGGAGACGACCGTATCTGTCGCCCCGGAAGGAGGAGACAGTTTTCTTACTGTCACTTCCACAGGCAATTTTTCCGTGGACTATGATGCGGATTGGCTCAGTGCAGGCCAGATTATCGGGGCAAAGGAGAATAATCTGAAGCTCACTGTAAAACCGAATGCCGGCAGGGACGAGAGGACGGCTGAAGTGATGCTGAAAGCCAAGAATTGTGACGATGTATGCGTTACGGTCGTTCAGGAGGGTGCAAAAAGTTCGTCCTGCGATCTCCTTTCGTTTTCTTTGAAAGCTTCTGCAAACGGTCTGGACAAAGATGTGAAGTTTGCCCTTGATCAGAAGACTGACACCTGGTCAGCTCAATATCTCAAATGGATAAAACGTGCAGATCCTGAGATGATGACTCCTGAGTTTGAGACAAATGGAGCCAGGGTGCTTGTGGGGAGCGAAGAAATTGTTTCCGGTGAGGCGTCAGTTTCTTTCGCGGAGGATTTTACAGTTGTAGTCGAGGCCGAAAACGGCAATGTCAAGGAGTACACGGTAAGTCTGAACTGTCCTCAGATCAACACGGAACTTCCTGTTCTCCACGTCCGTCCTGATGAACTTATCACAGGAAAGGAGTATTATGTGAATACGTATGTCGAGCTTTTTGACAAGACTCCGGGATCTTCAGGTGAAGGCTGGTGGGACAGTGCGGAGAAGGGCAAGATAGAAATGCGCGGACGAGGAAACTCCACCTGGGGACTTCCAAAGAAGCCTTTCCGTCTGAAATTCCCTGAGAAATTCAGTCCGATAGGTCTCAATCATGCGAAAGACAAAAGCTGGGTCATTATGTCCCAGGATATGGACAAATCCCTCATCCGCAACTGTATCGCATTCGAGTATTCGAGAATTCTGTACAATGCCTCTGACAATTATCATCATGAAAAGGCATTGAACTTCACTCCTTGCATGCAGCTCGTCAACGTCTATTTCACCGGTCCTTATTATTATTGTGATACAGGTCAGACAAAAGTCCTTGACGGAGAATATTTCGGCGTGTATCAGATGAGCGACCAGATGAACTGCAAGAAAGGCCGTATCGCGGTGGATGAACTTGTGGGGGCCGACGGAAGCGATCCGGACAAGATTTCCGGGGGATATGTCATCGAGACGGACATACACGATGGAAACCATTATTCTTCAAGAGGACTGAAGATGACCTATAAATATCCTGATGACGAAGATTTTGCCCAGGCCCAGTATGACTATATAACCAATTTCATAAATCAGGCTGAATCGGTCCTTTATGGCGGCAATTTCAAAGATCCTGTAAACGGATGGCGCAAATATTTTGACGAGAAGACCTTGGCTGACTTTATTATTATAAAGGAACTGGCTCAGGATATGGACGGCTATACCAGCACTTATATGTACAAACGCCGCGGAGTGGACAAACTTTTCTTCGGTCCTATATGGGACTGCGACAAAGGTTGGGACAATGAAAGACGTACAAACGGCTATGATCCGAAAAAGAATCTTATGATTGATGCCGGCTTCGGTATGCCTGGAATATCCGGTACGGACTGGTTTGAGCGTTTCTGGCAGGATGAGACATTCCGTGCTTTTGTGGCACAACGCTGGTCTGACAAAAAGGCGTCATTGCTGACCGCGACTGATAAACTTTTGGATGAGATTCCTGCGGAAGCGGCAAAAAGCATAGATGCAAACTTTACGGTCTGGAGATTCTATTATCAATATAGTTCCGAAGCCAAGATGCCGGCCGCTACTTATGCATCGGAGATAGAAAGGATACGTACTCTTACCAGAGAACGCGCAGATCTCCTTGACAGGCTTTTCAACAAATGATAATAATCCAGAAGACATCGGGACAGCTCTGATCCGATACATCCCGAATGGCTGGTGCCTAAAAAGACAGATTGCAACCTGAAAACCGGTAGATGCCTCTGAAAATTGAATGTCTGGAACAAGCCTCCGTTATGGCTGGCTGCAGACAGGAGAGGACTACTGACGACATTTCCCCCGGAAGTTTTTTTGAACTCCCGGGGGAAATATCATTTTGGCAGACTTCTTCTTTTTAGCCTCGTCCGTCCATACTGTCTACAGAAGGATTGATGGCTGTGACTTCCTGGTTCAGCTGCTGATCTGTCGGCTCTCCGTCTGAACCTGTACTTGAGTTCATAAGGCATCCGTCCGTCATAAGGTCGTCAGGTGTCAGCTGTGTAACTACATGTCCGGCTTTGCGTTCTGTTTCCGGATTACATTGACACTGTTGCGTCTTTTCAGACTGCTTCTGTTTGTTTTCTGGTGTTTTCATAATTCTGCGTTTTTGTTTAATATTTTAGTTTTACAACTGCAATAGTTGCGTGCCCCGGCATAACCAAAGTAAACTTTGTTTCTGCATTTGACTTGCAAATTATTTTATGATAATCACTCTCGCCTCGGCATAGCTAAAATAAATTTTTCCTCTACTCCAGGCTTGATCGTTTATTTTGTATTCTGCTCTGAATAATACAAACGCTGTTCCGTTTTTCTTCCAGACCGTATGGCAATTCGGGATATCGTTTGTCTTTTGGGGTGTTGTTGGGGCTGTTGGTGGTGTTTTAGTTTTTGTGGGAAATGATGTTTGAGATGTTTTTTGTGCTATGGCTGTTTTGGTTCCCAATGTCCGGTTTGGTGTTACATTGGGAACTCTCCTGTTTGTTAGTTGGTTGATTGTCAGAGATATGCTGATTGTTTTGGTTCCCAATGTCTGTTTTTTTGTGACATTGGGAACTCTCCTGCTTGTTAAGTTGCTGTCTGTCAATGGTGTTTGAGTCGCTGCGGTTCCCAATGTCCGGTTTAATGTTACGTTGGGAACTTTTCGGTTTATTAATCGGTTGATTGTCAGGGATATTTGAACAGATGCGGTTCCCAATGTCCGGTTTGATGTTACGTTGGGAACTTTCCGGTTTGTTAGTTGGTTGATTGTCAGTGATATGCTGGATATTGCCATTCCCAATGTCTGTTTTTTTGTGACATTGGGAACTCTCCTGCTTGTTAAGCTGCTGTCTGCCAGTGGTATCTGAGTCTCTTCGGTTCCCAATGTCCGGTTTGATGTTACGTTGGGAACTTTTCGGTTTATTAATTGGTTGATTGTCAGTGATATGCTGGATATTGCCATTCCCAATGTCTGTTTTTTTGGTGACATTGGGAACTCTCTTGCTTGTTAAGTTGCTGTCTGTCAATGGCATTTGAGTTGCTTTGGTTCCCAATATCCATCTTGATGTTACGTTGGGAACTTTCCGGTTTGTTAGTTGGTTGATTGTCAGAGATATGCTGGATATTGCCATTCCCAATGTCTGTTTTTTTGTGACATTGGGAACTCTCCTGCTTGTTAAGCAGCTGTCTGTCAATGGCGTTTGAGTTGCTGCGGTTCCCAATGTCCATCTTGATGTCACGTTTGGAACTTTTCGACTTGTTAATTGATTGATTATCAGAGATATGCTGGATATTGCCGTTCCCAATGTCTGTTTTTTTGTGACATTGGGAACTCTCCTGCTTGTTAAGCTGCTGTCTGTCAATGGTGTTTGAGTCGCTTCGAGTCCCAATGTCCGGTTTGGTGTCACATTGGGAACTCTCCTGTTTGTTAGTCGGTTGATTGTCAGAGATATGCTGATTGTTTTGGTTCCCAATGTCCGGTTTGATGTTACGTTGGGAACTTTCCGGTTTGTTAGTTGGTTGATTGTCAGTGATATGCTGGATATTGCCATTCCCAATGTCCGGTTTGATGTTACGTTGGGAACTTTTCGGTTTATTAATTGGTTGATTGTCAGGGATATTTGAACAGATGCGGTTCCCAATGTCCTTAGTTTTGCCGTATTGACAACCCTCTTGTTTGTTAATCAATAGTATATGGATAGTCTCATTTCCCAATGTTCACAGAAAAGTTACGTCGGAAATTAACTTGATGTGCAAATAAATTCTGTAAAAATGATAATAAAATTTGCTGTAATGGAATACTATTTCTAATTTGCGATGTAAATTAATTGTGTAGATATGAGGAGGGAGGATGATTCTATTGCTTATGAACCTGTCGTTCAGGCATTTCACGTTTGTACAAAAGGGCTCGAGGACCGTATGGCTTTTCTTGATGCCAGCGACTATCAGTATGCGGTCAAGATTATTGCTGTTGCTGCTTTTTGCAATGAGGTTACCATTATTGCGTATTGTATTATGGGGAATCACGTGCATTTTCTGCTGCTGGCCGAAGAGCAGGAACGAGCCAAAAGTTTTATTGAGCGCTTCAAAAAGGAATACTCACGGTATTTTTCCCGAAGGTATTCTGCAAAGAAGATTTTCCGAAATCTTGGAGCCAGCATAAAAGAGATATGCGAAGTGCCTTATATGAGGAATTGCGTAGCATATATTCTCCGCAATCCTGTTGAAGGGGGATTGGTCAAAGATGCCGGACAGTACAAGTGGTCAAGTATGGAATGCTATTTCTCAAAATGGCCGGACTGTTCTTTCAGGCGTGTATCTTCGTTGAAGGTCAAGGAACAGAAATTAATGCTCTGTACTCATTGCAAGCTTTCCGGCAGTGGGCTTTTGGTTGATTCCGATTATAATATACTTCCTCAGTCGTTTGTTGACAGCAAGTTTGTAGAAAAATTGTTCAATTATTCCCAAGAATTTTTCTGGAACCGGATTTCTAAAGTGAATTCAGCCCAAATGGAATATGATCTTGCTTTAAATTGTTGTGTCCGTCATAATGATTACGAAATGTTGGTTAATATTGAGGAAATTATCAGGAAATATTTTGACAAGGTTTCTCTCACGCAGTTGAATTTAAGGGAAAAAAGTCTGTTGGTTACTCATATGAGTAGATATTTTAAGGTGGGAGTTCCTCAGATTGCCCGTCTCCTCGGCCTTGACAGGAAAACGGTAAGTTCTTTGCTTGGCAGATAATATATAAGGTAATACTAATATGATACTATATAATAATGTGTCGGTTCTGTGAAGTATAACGATTGCACTGATGGTTTTCTGTCGCTTTGTCCGGAAATGTTTGGTTGTCCATACCGTAATTTTCCCGAGCTCTTCAGTCCTCTTCTTCCTCTGTCCTGCCTTCCCTTTCTTTCCCTGTATGCCGCGATGGGGGCTTGCGGTCCTTTGCGCCGCCCGGCTCCCGCCCCCTCCTTCGGTCCCTCTGTCTGCCGTTTTTTTTGTGTGAAAATTTCTGTTTTCTCAACCTTCTGTCCTCCAGTGTGTTGCGTGTCTTGTCTGTGTTTTTTCGTCCTGTGGGGTTGAAAAAAGTTTCAAAAAGATTTGGAGATACGGAAAAAAGCAGTACCTTTGCAATCCCGTTTGAGAAATGGGCGTCCCTG
>Ga0073906_1002069_pt1 | contig 28012 bp, 26 predicted proteins | sample Inofromicrocosms_FD_65485 | JGI IMG/M metagenome (GOLD analysis project Ga0073906, IMG submission 65485) | Mouse cecum microbial communities from Vienna, Austria - Inoculum for glucosamine and mucus D2O microcosms | ecosystem: Host-associated > Mammals > Digestive system > Large intestine >...
GCTTTCTCTGCAAAACTGCCGCAAGGTTCACCTGGTTCCCCTGCTGCTGACAGCAGGAGTCCATACCAGGGAAGATATGGCGGGAGAAGAACCGGTAAGCCTCCGCAGCCTGCTGGAAAAGGAGGGCTTTGCGGTCAGTTGGTCAATGAGGGGGCTGGGAGAAATTCCCGCCATTCGGGAGATGTATATCCGGCGCGTCAAGGACGCTTATCGTTCTCTGGAAAATACGAAGGGAGGGCTATTTTGAATAAGCTAAGCGTGGTGGGCATCGGCCCTGGAAATTATGAAAACATGACGATACACGCCGATAAAGTACTTCGGGAGGCAGAGGTAATTATCGGCTATACCGTTTATATAGACCTTATCCGCAGCTATTACCCTGATAAAGGGTAACGCCCAGAGGTTACAGGGGCATACAGCCTCCTGATGAAAACCAGAAAGAGAGGAAGCCTTGAACGGCAAAGAGCAGGATATTCCAAGATTCATGGTTGCGGGGACAAACAGCGGCTGCGGCAAAACCACTGTAACCTGCGCCGTTTTGCAGGCGTTTGCCAACCGGGGGCTGAATGTGGGAGCCTTCAAATGCGGCCCCGATTACATTGACCCCATGTTCCACAGCAGCATTACCGGGACAAAAAGCACAAACCTTGACGGCTTTTTCTTTGACGGGAACACGATGAATTATCTTCTGGCACAGGGCGGAGCTGGGCGGGACATCTCTGTCATAGAGGGCGTGATGGGGTATTACGACGGATTGAGCCTGACCCGGACAGAGGCAAGCTCCTATGAAACGGCGCTGGCCACCAAAACCCCTGTGGTTCTGGCGGTCAACGCCAAAGGCGCATCCCTTTCGGTGCTGGCTGTCATTCAGGGGTTTTTGGAGTTCCGCCCAAACAGCCAAATACAGGGGGCTATCCTCAACCAATGCAGCCCTATGAGCTATCCCGCCCTGTCAAAAGCAATTTTGGAATCCTTCCAGGGGCGGATACAGCCCTTGGGGTATCTGCCCAGGCTGGAAAACTGCGCCCTGGAAAGCCGCCGCCTTGGTTTGGTGACAGCCAGGGAAACGGCAGATTTAAAGGAAAAGTTGCAAAGACTGGCAGAACAGGCAGAGAAAACCATTGACCTTGACGGATTACAAAAACTGGGGGAATCCGCCGCTGCCGTTTCCTGCGAACCTGTAAATCTTCCCCGGTTTGAACCTGTCAGAATCGCCCTGGCAAGGGACAAGGCGTTTTGTTTTTACTATGAGGACAATTTGCGGATGCTTCGGGAGATGGGCGCGGAGCTGGCGGAATTCAGCCCCCTTTCGGATGTAAAACTCCCTGAAAACATCCATGGACTGTACCTCGGCGGCGGATACCCAGAGCTGTACGCCAAAGAGCTGAGCGAAAACCGTTCCATGCTGGAATCTGTTCGCAGGGCAATCCAAAAAGGGCTTCCCTGTATTGCGGAGTGCGGCGGGTTCATGTACCTGAACAGGAGCATTGCCGGGTATCCTATGGCGGGTGTTCTGCCGGGGGAATGTTTTGATACTGGGAAGCTGACGCGGTTCGGCTATGTGACTTTAACGGCAAAGAAGGACAGCCTGCTCTGCAAAGCCGGGGAGGAAATCCGCGGCCATGAATTCCATTACTGGGATTCCACCGCCCTAGGCGGGGATTTCTCCGCCGTCAAGCCGTCGGGGAAAAGTTGGGACTGCGTAATTGCGACAGACCGGCTTTACGCCGGATTTCCCCATTTTCATTTCTACGCCAATCCTTCTTTTGCAGAGCGGTTTTATCAGGCTTGTTTAAAGGAGAAAAAAGCCAATGTTTGAAATTGTAAAACCTATGGACATTGAAAAACGCAGTTTTGAGATTATCACAGAACTTTTAGGCGGGCGGAGCTTCCCGCCGGAGCAGGGGCCAATTATCAAGCGTGTTATCCACACTACCGCCGATTTTGACTATGCCGATAACCTGGTTTTCTCCCCCGGCGCGGTGGAAAAAGGTCTTGAAGCCCTGAAAGGCGGCTGTCACATTGTCACCGACACCACCATGGCAATGGCAGGCATCAACAAAACCGCCCTTGGCAGGCTGGGCGGGCAGGTTCATTGTTTTATTGCCGACCCCGACGTAGCCGAGGAAGCCAAAGCCCGGAATGTCACCCGCTCCATGGTGTCCATGGAAAAGGCCGCCCGGCTGGAAAAGCCCTGTATCTTTGCCATCGGCAACGCCCCGACAGCTTTAATGGAGCTTTATGAACTGATTCAGGCCCAAAAAGTGAATCCTGTCTTGATTATCGGCGTACCTGTGGGGTTTGTCAACGTGGTGGAAAGCAAGGAGCAGATCATGACCGCCCCAGTCCCCTATATTGTGGCGCGGGGGCGGAAGGGCGGGAGCAGCGTCGCCGCCGCTGTCTGCAACGCCCTCCTTTACCAGATTTCCCGCTAGGTAAGGCCATATGGAACAATACATTGAAAAGGACGGCAAACGCCTGCGGTTAGGGTATACGACAGGCTCCTGCGCGGCGGCAGCGGCAAAGGCCGCGGCCTGGATGCTGCTGACCGGAAAGCCCAAGGAAAAAATCTCCATCCAAACGCCAAAGGGGATTCCCCTCATCCTGGAAGTAAAGGAAATCTCCATAGAAGGAAGCCGCGTCTCCTGCGCTATTGAAAAGGACAGCGGCGACGACCCCGACGTTACCAAGGGAATGTTGATTTTCGCATCTGTTTCCTATGTGGAGAAACTCGGTATTTCCATAGACGGCGGGCAGGGCATAGGCCGCGTGACAAAACCTGGTCTGGATCAGCCGGTGGGCGCGGCTGCCATCAATTCAGTCCCCCGCCGGATGATACGGGAAAACGTGGAGGAGGTCTGCCGCCTGGCGGACTATTCCGGCGGGATTTCTGTGGTGATCTCCGCGCCGGGCGGGGAAGAAATCGCCCAAAAGACCTTTAACCCCCGTTTGGGCATTGTGGGGGGAATCTCCATCCTTGGCACAACGGGAATTGTCGAGCCCATGAGCGACAAGGCCCTGGTTGACACCATCCGCGCGGAACTGAACCAGCGGAAAGCGCTGGGCGCGGAATATGTCCTGCTGACCCCTGGCAATTATGGGTATGACTTTATCCGTGACAGCCTGCATATCGACCCGGAAAAGGCGGTCATGACCTCCAACTTCATTGGGGACGCCCTGGACATCTGCAAGGGCCTGGGATTCAAGGGCGTTCTGCTTGTGGGGCACATCGGGAAGCTGGTCAAGCTGGCTGGGGGGATGTTCAACACCCACTCGCAATATGGGGACTGCCGCATGGAAATTTTGACCGCCCAGGCGGCTTTATGCGGCATCCATGCCAAAAGGGCAGCGGAAATTATGAACGCCGCTGTCTGCGACGACGCCCTGCGGGTTCTCAGCGGGGAGAACATCCTCAAAGAAATCATGGAACGGCTGGCACAGCGGATAGGATATTATCTGCGCATTCGGGCGGGTAGTGATATGGAGACAGGGACAGCCTTTTTCTCCAAGGTCTATGGACTGCTGGGAAAAACGGAAAATACAGATGATTTGATTGATAAAATCAGGAAGGGATAATACATATGGTACATTTTGTAGGCGCGGGCTGCGGGGCGGCGGATTTAATCACCATCCGCGGGGCGCGGCTTCTGGGGGAAGCAGACATTCTCATTTACGCCGGTTCCCTGGTCAACCCGGAGCTGCTGAAATACGCAAAGCCCGGCTGCGAAATTCACAACAGCGCGGAAATGAATTTAGAAGAAATACTCGCTGTAATCAAATCCGCCGAAGCCGCCGAAAAAACAACTGTCCGGCTCCACAGCGGGGATTCCAGCGTCTACGGCGCGGTGCAGGAGCAGTTTGCCGAATTGGACAGCCTGGGGATCGCTTACGATGTATGCCCCGGCGTCAGCTCCTTCTTCGGGGCGGCGGCATCCTTAAAGGTGGAGTATACCCCACCGGAGGTTAGCCAGACGGTAATCCTCACCCGAACCGCCGGAAAAACCCCTGTCCCGGAGCGGGAGTCTATCCAATCTTTGGCGGCGCACCAGGCGACAATGGTCTTGTTCCTGAGTACCAAGCTGACTGAAAAACTTCAAAGGGAGCTTTTGGAGGGCGGCTATCCGGGAAACACCCCTGCCGCAATCGTCTATAAAGCCACCTGGCCGGATGAGAAGATTTTCCGCTGTACAGTAGAAACCCTTCACAGGACTGTAACGGAAAATAAGCTCACCCGGACAGCGTTGATAATCGTGGGAAACTGTATGTCAGAGAACCCTAACCGCTCCTACCTATATTCCCCGGAGCGCTGTATGGGATACCGGAGGGACAATCCATGAAAACAGTCCTTTTTGCATACAGCCGCCGGGGATGCCAAACTGCCCAGAGGGTAAAGGCGTTTCTTTCCGGCGGCGAAATCCGCGCCTATACCATAGAACGCTTTCAGGAGGAGGGCTTTGAAGCCCTTCCCAAGACCAGCCGCCCCCTTTACGGCGAGCTATTCCAATGGGCGGAGGCTATGGTATTTGTCGGCTCGGCGGGGATCGCCGTCCGGGAAATTGCCCCCTTTGTGCGGGATAAGCGCACCGACCCCGCTGTGATTTCCATTGACGAGCTGGGGCGGTTTGTCATTCCCCTGCTCTCCGGGCATATCGGCGGGGCAAACGAACTGGCTTTAAAGCTGGCGTATGCCCTCGGCGCGGTGCCGGTGATTACCACCGCCACAGACATCAACGGGAAATTCTCTGTTGACGCATGGGCGGCAAAACAGGGGCTTTTTATCGACAATATGAGCACAGCCAAAGCGGTTTCGGAGGAAATCCTGGAAAACCCCGTCCCCCTGACCAGCGATTTTCCCATTTCTGGGAACCTGCCCAATGGCGTTGTGAAGGGTGACAGCGGAAAAATCGGCATCTGTATTTCCTGTTATCCAAAAAAGCCCTTTGAGAAAACCCTGCTTCTGGTTCCTCCTGTCGTCCATCTTGGCATAGGGTGCCGCCGGGGAACCCCTGCCGAAGCCATCAAAGGCGCGGTGGAAACGGTGCTTTTGGAAAACAGCATCCACCCCAAAGCGGTTAAATCGGTGTCCTCCATTGATTTAAAGGCAAACGAGGAGGGCTTTCTGGAATTCTGCCGGGGAATGGGGATTGTCCCCTCCTTCTACACGGCGGAGGAGCTGAAAGCCGTTCCCGGCGAATTCACCGCGTCGGAGTGCGTATTGCGGGCAACCGGGGTGGAAAACGTCTGCGAGCGCGCTGCCATGATAGGGGCGGACAAGCTTTTGGTAAAGAAAACCATCCGCAACCATGTGACAGTCGCGGCAGCGGCGGAAAGCTGGGAGGTTTGCTTTGAATAAAACAAAAATCTGCGTATTTGCCGGAACAACCGAGGGCAGGGAGTTAATCGAGTTTTTATCCGGTCAGGAACAGGTTTCTATTACTGCCTGTGTCGCCACCGGCTATGGAAAGGAACTTCTTTCCCCTGCCGAAAACCTGACAATTTCTTCCCGGCGGCTGGACGAGGGGGAGATGGAACAACTGATAAAGGAGTCCGGCTTTGACCTGGTAATTGACGCAACCCACCCCTACGCGGACGAAGCGACAAAGAACATCGTCAACGCCTGCTCCGCTGCCCAAACGGAATACCTCCGCCTGCTGCGGGAAAACGGCTTTGCCCCGGAAGACGCGGTGGTTCTGCCAGACGTGGAAAGCGCCGCGGATTTTTTGAAGGATACCGAGGGCAACATCCTTCTGACCACCGGGAGCAAGGACTTATCCCTGTACGCCAAAATCAACGGCTTTTCGGAGCGCGTTTATGCCCGCGTCCTGCCGATGGAACATTCCCTGGAGCTGTGCCGGAAGGCTGGGCTTCCTTCAGCCCATATCTTTGCCATGCAGGGCCCCTTTTCGGCGGAAATGAATATTGCCCTGCTCCGTGCCGCCGCCGCGAAATACCTTGTCACCAAGGACGGCGGCAGCTCCGGCGGCTTTGAGGAAAAGGCCATTGCCGCCCGCGAAACGGGGGCGGTTCTTGTGATTATCGGCAGACCGCCCCAGGGAAAAGGGCTGAACCTCTCCGATACCATTGACCTGCTCTGCCGCCGCTTTGGGCTGGAACGAAAACAGCGGGTAGATATTGTGGGAATCGGGCCGGGCTCCTTTTCCGCTGTCACAGAGGAAGCCCGGAAAGCCATCGAAAGGGCGGATTGTGTGATTGGGGCGGAACGGATGATAAAGGCAGTCGCCCGCCCCGGTCAGGCGGTTTTCTGTACCATCGCGCCAAAGGAAATTCGGGACTATATGGCAAAGCACAGGGAATACCGGCGGTTCGCGGCGGTCATGTCCGGGGATACGGGATTTTTCAGCGGGGCAAAAAAGCTGATCCCCCTGCTGGATTCCTATGAAGTCCATGTCATGCCGGGAATCAGCTCCCTGTCTTATCTGTGCGCCCGCCTTGGCACATCTTATGAGGATGTGGTTCCGGTCAGCCTCCACGGGCGGAGCCACAATATTGTTCCCGATGTCCGCGCCAATCCCAGAGTATTCGCCCTGGTGGGCGGGGAAGATGGAATCTCCCGTTTATGCCAAACTCTGGCAGATGCAGGGCTTGGCAGTGTCCGGGTCAGCGTGGGCGAAAACCTCAGCTATCCTGACGAGAAAATCACCGTTGGAACAGCGGCGGAATTAACCGGGAAAAAATTTGCCGCATTGAGCGCGGCACTGATTGAAAACAATTCCCCGGCGGCAATCGTCACCCACGGCCTGCCGGACGGTTTGTTCCAGCGGAGCGGGACGGAAAATCTTGTCCCTATGACCAAAAGCGAGGTTCGCTCTGTCTGCCTGTCCAAACTGCGGCTGACAGCGGACGCGGTTGTCTGGGACATTGGGGCCGGTACCGGCTCTGTTTCCATCGAAGCGGCTTTGCAGGCGCGGCGGGGGCGGGTTTACGCCATTGAGTATAAGGAAAACGCCCTTGCCCTGCTGGAAGAAAACCGTTCAAAATTCGGGGTGGAAAATCTAACCGTTATCTCTGGAAAAGCCCCTGAAATCTGCCGGGAGCTTCCCGCCCCCACCCATACCTTTATCGGGGGAAGCTCCGGCGGGATGGGGGAGATTATCGCCCTTCTGTTGGAAAAAAATCCCCATGTGCGCATTGTGGCAACAGCAATCACCCTGGAAACCATCGGCGAACTGACCGGATGTTTAAAGGAGTTTCCCTTTACCGAAACAGAGGTGGTATCGCTGACTGCGGCGCGGGATAAACCGGCGGGCAGGTACCGCCTGATGATGGGACAGAACCCCGTTTATATCTTCACCATGCAGGCGGGAGGGAACCAAACATGGGGTTTTTAAAGCGTTCCCTGCTGGCGTTGATCATCGGCTTTGCAATCGACCTGTTGGCAGGCGACCCCCACAGTATCCCCCATCCTGTTATGATAATCGGAAAGCTGATTTCCTTCCTGGAAAAGACCCTTCGGCAGGTTTTCCCGAAAACGGAGCAAGGGGAGAAAATCGCCGGGGGCGTGCTGTGGGCGGTGGTGGTTTTGGTTTCCTGGGCGGTTCCGGCGTTTGTCCTGTGGGGATGTGAAAAAATCAGTCCTTGGCTTGCTCTCGTTTTGGAAAGCGTCATGTGCTGGCAGATTTTAGCCGCAAAATCCCTCCAAGACGAAAGCATGAAGGTTTACGCTGCCCTGGAAAGCGGCGACCTGGAAAAATCCCGTTATGCCGTTTCCATGATTGTGGGGCGGGACACCCAGCGCCTTGATGAAGCGGGGATCACCCGCGCCGCAGTGGAAACAGTGGCGGAAAACACCTCCGACGGGGTGATCGCGCCCATGCTCTTTACCGCCGTTGGCGGGGCGGCTTTGGGATTTCTGTACAAGGCGGTCAACACCATGGATTCCATGCTGGGATATGTGGAGCCGCCCTTTAAAAACATCGGCCTTGTACCCGCTAAGATGGACGATATTTTTAATTTTGTTCCGGCGCGGCTTTCTGCGCTGCTGATGCTGGCAGCAGGGACGCTGTTAAAGCTGGATGTGAAAAACGGCTGGCGGATTTTCCGGCGGGACAGGCGAAATCACGCAAGCCCCAATTCCGCCCAGACGGAATCGGTCTGTGCCGGGCTGCTGGGGCTGAGACTGGCGGGGGACGCCTGGTATCACGGGGTGCTGCATCAAAAAATGTACATCGGGGACACGGCAAGGGAGATTGAATACCAGGACATTCCCCGCGCCTGCCGGCTCATGTATGTGACAGCGTGGCTTTCGCTGTTTTTGTGCTGTGGTATCAAAATGCTGTTTTTATGGATTTGAAGGGGGATTTTATGCTGTACCAAAGGAAAAACCCTCACGGCGGGGACACCTACGCCTGCCCTGGCGCGCTGGACTTTTCAGCCAATACCAACCCTCTGGGCACTCCTGATGAGGTCAGTAAGGCGGCGGAGGAATCCCTTTCCCGCATGGACAGGTATCCCGACCCCTACTGCCGGGAGCTGGTAAAGGCGATTTCCCGCTTTGAAGGACTGCCGGAAACCTTTATTCTCTGCGGGTGCGGAGCGGCGGAGCTAATTTTTTCCTATTGTTATGCGGTCAAGCCGAAACGCGCCTTGGAGCTTGCGCCTACCTTTTCAGAGTATTCCGCGGCGTTGGATGCAGTTGGCTGTCAGATAGATCGTTGGACATTGAAATGGGAAAACGGCTTTGCGGTTGACAGCTCCTTCTGCGACTATCTCCAAAATGGGCAATGGGACGCGGTTTTTCTCTGCAATCCCAACAACCCAACGGGGCGGCTGATCGAGCCGGAGCTATTGGAAAAAATAGCTGAAACCTGCCGCCATAAGGGAACCCGCCTGTTTGTGGATGAGTGTTTCCTTGACCTGACTGATTCCTGGCGGGAAAACAGTTTAAAAGGGATGCTTACCCAATATCCCGGTTTGTTTATCCTGAAAGCCTTTACCAAAAGCTATGGCATGGCTGGGCTTCGGCTGGGATACTGTCTCAGCGGGGACAACGAGCTTTTGTCCGATATGGCGGGATTCTCCCAGCCATGGAACGTGTCCATTCCCGCTCAGGCGGCGGGGGTTGCGGCGTTGAAACAGTCGGATTTTCTGGAACAGACCCGGAGCCTGATCCGGCGGGAACGCCCCTGGCTGGAACAGAGCCTTTCTGCCTTGGGGCTTGACGTGTGTCCATCCTGTACAAATTACCTCTTGTTTTACAGCAAAATCTCCCTTTTGGAAAAACTGGCAACAAGGGGAATTGTTATCCGAGACTGTTCCAATTATAAGGGTCTGAAAAAAGGCTGGTATCGTATCGCGGTTAAGCGGCACAGGGAAAACGTCCTTCTGGTTTCAGCCCTGAAAGAAATTCTCTTGGAGGAAAAATGAAATGGCGAAATGTATCATGATTCAGGGAACCATGTCCGGGGCAGGCAAAAGCCTGCTGGCGGCGGGGCTGTGCCGTATCTTCAAACAGGACGGCTATAAAACCGCGCCCTTTAAAAGCCAGAATATGTCCCTCAACTCCTTTATCACCTCATCCGGCCATGAAATGGGCCGCGCCCAGGTGGTTCAGGCAGAGGCGGCAGGCGTCGCCCCTGACGTGCGGATGAACCCAATTCTCCTAAAACCCACCACCGATGTAGGGAGCCAGGTGATTGTCAACGGAACACCCCAGGGGAATATGCGGGCAATGGAGTATTACCGGCGCAAGCGGGAGTATATCCCGGCTATCCTGGAAGCGTACAACAGCCTTTCAGCGGAATACGACATCATAGTCATAGAGGGAGCCGGAAGCCCTGCGGAGATCAATTTAAAACAGGAAGATATTGTAAATATGGGACTTGCCAAGCTGGTGGACGCGCCGGTTCTGCTGGTGGGGGATATTGACCGTGGCGGGGTGTTCGCCCAGCTTTACGGCACAATCGCGCTTTTGGAATCGGAGGAAAGGGAACGGGTCAAGGGCGTTGTCATCAACAAATTCCGCGGCGATAAGAAAATTTTAGACCCCGGACTGGAAATGTTAGAGAACCTCTGCGGGGTTCTGGTCGCCGGGGTAGTGCCGTATACTTACGCGGATATTGACGATGAGGACAGCCTGACCGACCGGTTCCGGCGGAATCACGTTCAGAAGCTGGTGGATATTGCGGTGATCCGCCTGCCGCGCATCTCCAATTTTACCGATTTCACCCCCTTTGAGCAGTACGAAAACGTGTCCCTGCGCTATGTGGAGCGTCCCGCCGATCTGCGACAGCCTGACATGATTATCCTGCCGGGAACCAAAAGCACCGTCTCCGACCTGCTCTGGCTCCGCCAAAGCGGGCTGGAAGCCGCCATTCAAAAGCTGGCGGCAAAAGGAATCTTGGTATTGGGCATCTGCGGAGGTTATCAGATGCTGGGAAAAACCATCTCAGACACGGAACAGACGGAATCCAGCGGCATAACCCAAATCAGCGGTATGGGTCTGTTGGACACGGAGACAGTGTTCCGGGAGCAAAAGGTTCAAACACAGGTGAAGGGCTCCTTCCATTCCATAGAGGGGCGGCTTTCTGTTTTAAACGGGCTTTCCTATGAGGGCTACGAAATCCACATGGGCAGAAGCGAAGGAATCCAGCTTCCTTTGTTTGGCGGCGGGAATGTTTACGGCAGCTACATACACGGATTTTTTGACGTGCCCGGTATATGCGGTGCGGTTTTAAAGTCCATCTGTGAAAACAAGGGAGTTGATTTCGATACATTGGGGACATTTGACCTAAAAAAATACAAGGAACAGCAGTATGATATGTTGGCGGATACGGTGCGGGCTGGATTGGATATGGACTATGTATACCGTGTCCTGAACCGGGAAGTTTGAGGGGGCATTTTCAGTGAACTTGCAGGAGATGGTTTCCAAAATCAAGCCCGCAGACTGCCGGGCGGCGGACGCCTGCGCTGCCCGCTGGAACCTGGTGGCAAAGCCCCTCGGCAGCCTTGGCAAGCTGGAGGAGCTTTTGGAGCGTATCGCAGCCATTACTGGGGATTTTCATATTGATATAGGAAAAAAGTGTGTCCTGGTTTTCTGCGGCGATAACGGCGTATTGGCCCAGGGTGTGGCACAAAGTACAAGCAGTGTTACGGCCTCCATCTGCCGCTCCCTGGCGGCGGGGACGGCAAGCGTCAGCGTCATGGCGAAAGCCTGCGGCGCGGATGTATTCCCCATAGATATGGGGACGGTGGAGGCTGTTCCCGGCCTGCTGAATCACCGCCTTGAAGCGGGAACCGCCGATATTTCCCAAGGCCCCGCTATGTCTTATGAGGAAGCGGAAAAGGGGATTTTAACCGGGATTGAACTGGTGAAGCAGAAGAAAGAAGAAGGATACTCCATCATCGCCACAGGGGAAGCTGGGATTGGCAATACCACCACATCCAGCGCGGTTGTAAGCGTCCTTTTAAACCGTCCCGCCGAAGAAGTCACCGGGCGGGGCTCCGGGCTGTCGGACGAGGGGCTTTTGCGGAAGCTGGGGGCAATCCATCAGGCAATCCAGATAAACCAACCTGATCCCAGGGATCCCGTTGATGTTTTGTCCAAGATAGGGGGCTTTGACATTGCCGGGATGGTGGGGGCGTTTCTCGGCGGGGCAGTTTACCGTGTCCCAGTGGTGATGGACGGCTTTATCTCCGCGGCGGCGGCATTGTGCGCGGTGCGGCTTTGCCCGGCTGCACAGGATTACATCGTGCCCTCCCACATTACGGCGGAGCCTGCCGGAAAGCTGCTGATGGAGGAAATGGGCTTTGACCCGCTGATACACGGCAATTTCCGGCTGGGAGAAGGGACAGGGGCGGTTTCCCTGTTCCCCATGCTGGATTTAGCCGCCGCCGTCTACCACAACGCGGCTACCTTTGAGAAAATCGGGGTGGAGGAATATCAGCCATGGGAAAAATAATCCTGATTTCCGGCCCTAACGGCAGCGGGAAAAGCCGGTTTGCGGAAGGGCTGGCTGAAAAATTTCCCGGCAGGCGTTATTATATCGCCACTATGAAGCCGCAGACCGAGGACAACCTGCGGCGCATCCAAAGGCACCGGGAACAGCGGAAAAAGCTGGATTTCACAACGCTGGAACTGCCCTACCAGGTGGGAAAGGCGGATATTCCCGATGATTCCGTCGTTTTGCTGGAAGACGTATCAAATCTGCTTGCCAATACGGTTTTTGAACACCATGGAACAATGGAGGAGGTATTCCGCGATATTTCGGCTCTGTCGGAAAAGAGCGAAACCTTAATTGCCGTGACCATTTCCGGCCTGGCTCCCGACGGATACGAGGGAGAAACTGCCGCTTACATCAACGCGCTGAACCGCCTGAACCAGCAGCTTTATGAACGTTCGGCAGCGGCGGCGGAAATGGAAAGCGGAGTCTCCAAATGGAAGAAAGGTGATTTAAATGAAATGGTTAGAATCCCTGGGTGTGGCGCTGTCCACTTACAGCGCGATCCCCATGCCCCAGTTTGAATGGAACCGGGACAACATGAAATATGCCATCTGCTTTTTCCCGGCGGTAGGGATACTCTGCGGCGGCGCGCTGGCGGTCTGGTGCTGGGCGGGTTCCGCTTTGGGGTTCAGCGGCGTTTTGTTCGCGGCTTTTGCCGTTATACTGCCGCTGCTGGTTACAGGCGGCATCCACATGGACGGCTTTATGGACACAATGGACGCTTTGTCCTCCCACCTGTCCAGGGAAAGAAAGCTGGAAATTCTGAAAGACCCCCATTGCGGGGCGTTTGCGGTAATCTGGTGCGGGGCGTATCTGCTGGGCAGCTTTGCGGTTTTTTGTGAGCTTTGGGGGATGGGGCTTGTATATGTCTGCTGCCCTGCCTTTGTCCTTTCCAGGGCGCTGTCCGCTTTCTGTGCGGTGACAATGCCTAACGCCAAAAAAACAGGGATGCTCTGCGCCTTTACCAAAGACGCAGAGAAAAACAAGGCGGCGGTTTCCATGATGCTTTTAGCCCTGCTTGCCGCGGCGGGGATGGTTTTAATTTCTCCGGTTTCCGGGGCGTTGGGGGTTGCCCTGGGGGTTGCCGCTATGCTCCGTTACCAGGCAGTGGCGAAAAAAGAATTCGGCGGGGCCACTGGGGACACCGCCGGATTTTTCCTCCAGGTATGCGAACTGTCCGCCTTTGCGGGAATCCTGATTGGAGGGATGATATGAACCATATTTATTTTATCAGACATGGGGCAACGGCGGGCAACCTGGAAAAGCGCTACATCGGCAGGACAGACGAGCCTTTATGTGAATTAGGCATATCCCAGGTGAAACGCCTGCGGACATACAATATTCAGGCAGATCATGTTTTTGCCAGCCCTGCCCTGCGGACACGTCAGACAGCCGCAATCTTATTTCCACAAATCGAACCTGAAATTGTGGAAAACCTGACAGAAACCGATTTTGGAATCTTCGAGGGAAAAAACGCGGAGGAGCTATCGGGCAGTTCCGAATATCAGGCATGGGTAGATTCCGGCTGTCTTGCGGCCATCCCAGGCGGAGAAAGCGTCTCTGATTTTAAAAAAAGGTGTTGTGAAGCATTTTACAGCGGGATGCAGAGAGTTCCTGACGGAAAAACCGCCGCGTTTGTGATTCACGGCGGGGGGATTATGGCTATTTTAGGGGAATTTGCCCGGCCTAAAAGGGATTTTTATGATTACCATATCGGGAACGGAGCTATTGCAGAATATGCGTATCAGAATTTGACCTTAAAATTGATAAAATCAGGCTAATTGGCATTTTTGACCGAACACACCACGCTGTGGGGAAATGCTTTTACCCGCGGGGCATAGCCTTAACAATTTCATCGTATCTGCTGATAATTTCCCTGTAACTTTCCCGCCGGTGCGGAAACAAGCATCTGCTGCAATCCTTTCGGCCGTCCGGACGGATCATAAAGTTTCCTCCGCATTTAGGACCTAACAAGTAAAGAGGACAGTAACAGAAAAGACAGTTGAAATTTTCCGGGTCCGCTCCCTCATGGCAAGGAAAATATTCACATTCACGGTGGGAGAAATAGGAATATCTTTTTTTCGCAGTCAATGATATCATTCCTTTGCATATGACAATGGAGATACATAATATAAGCAAGCTGTAAGATATGATTTGTTATAAGACTATCTAAATATTTCTGGTAAATTGATTCTTTATAGAATTGTAGCACATCCTCCCTCAAATATCAACTATATAAGGTCTTTTTGAATTCCCGCAGAATTATCAATAGTGGAGAGCCCCATTCCGGCAAAGGGACGGTCATAACTGTGCCCCGGCTTTCTTAGTTGTAATATAACTCTATCAAGAGAGCGCATCTGTCTTACAGTACAAAAGTCATCCTCGCTGATTCGGCACACGGATTTAATCAAGGCTTCCCTGGAAAGCTTATGTTACATCAGGAAAGGACGCCGCATAATTTTTTCGATATTGTAAAGGCGTACATTCTGTCATACGCTTAAAGATTTTCCTTCCTGATACGGCAGACGGTCAGGTATTCTATGACTGACTTTTAAATGTAAATATGTTTTATGCGCCTAATCTGTAACATTTTATGTTGTGGATTAGGCGCTTTTTATTGTCTGTAACATGGGGTAAAAACCCTCGTCCTTATTGGACAGATAAAAGCGAAATTTTTTTATAAAACTAGGCTATGTAAAATGAAGTGTAAATTTTCTGGATTAATTCATTTATTCAATGTGTTATAAATCGTATCAACTCTAAAAATTACCGATTGCCGGAATACGTTACTTTTTCGTCTTGAAGAGAAGCGGAGAGGACTGTATAGTAAAAGCAGATAAAAATTTGCGGCAGTCCAGCTGCGGCTTCAATGGAGGGAAAAACGTGAAAGTATTAGAACAGCAGCCAACCACCGGCGGACATTCCAAACCAAAACATTCCAGCATCAAATCAGGAGGGCTTTGGGGAAACCTGAGATATGACCTCAGATTTAATCCCTGTCTTTGCTTTTTATGCCTTCCAGCCATTATATGGTTCTGTGTATTTGCATACAGTCCCCTGATCTATTTGCTTGCAGCATTCAAGAAGTACTCCCCCGCAAAGGGCCTATGGGGAAGCGAATGGGTACAGCTTGAGAACTTTAAGGCGTTCTTTGGCTCAGACGCGTTTTTCCGGGTTACATTTAATACCTTTTTCTTAAATGTCCTGTTTATTGCGTCCAGTACCATTACCTCTATCCTGATTGCCATCGCTCTGTCAGAAATCGGGAACCGGTATTTCAAAAAGGTGACCCAGTCTATCGTCATTCTGCCCCACTTTATTTCCTGGACAGTAATCGCCCTGCTCTGCGAGGCGCTTTTAAAGACCCAGAACGGCTTTATTAACAACTTCCTTGTGTCCCTGGGCATGGAAAAGATCAACTTTTATCAGAATGCCGATGTGTGGCCTGCGCTGTTGGTCTGCCTGCGTATCTGGCAGGGTGCCGGGTATGGCTCCATTGTCTACCTGGCCACCATTGCGGGGCTGGACCAGTCTATGTACGAGGCCGCCCGCGTTGACGGCGCCACCAGGGGCCAGTGTATCCGCTACCTCACCCTCCCCCTGCTGAAGACAACGGTCGTCATGCTGTCCATTATGAGCATCAGCAAAATCTTCAACGGCGATTTCGGCATGATCTACAACCTGGTCGGCAGCAACTCCATGCTTTACCGCACCACAGATGTTATTGATACCTATACTTACCGTATGCTGGTGGAATCAACCAATATCGGGCAGTCGGCAGCAGTCAGCTTCTATCAGTCCCTTCTGGGCTTTATCATTGTTATGCTGACTAACGCAGCCACCAAGAAGCTTGATCCCGATTCCGCTTTGTTCTGAGAAGGGAGGTCTGTTTACTATGGCGAAACAAATTTCTGAAGCTGCTCTTGACGCAAAGTCTAAAATCCAGATGACCACCGGCGACAAGGTCCTCAACGGCATTTTCTATGCCTTTATCGCCCTTTTTGCCGTCATCTGCCTGGTTCCCTTTATTTTGGTCGTGTCCGCCTCCTTTACCCAAGAACAGGCCCTCACAACCTACGGATACGCCCTTTGGCCCAGGGAATTTTCTCTGGACGCCTACCGCCTTGTTGTTGCGGGCTCGGATATTCCCCAAGCTTATTTGATTACCATTTTTACCACAGTATTTGGAACCTTCTTATCCATGCTTGTCACCTGTATGGTAGCATATGCCCTGAGCCTGCAAAGCTTCCGCAGCCGTTCGGCGCTGGCGCTGTTTATCTACTTTACCATGCTCTTTAACGGCGGTCTGGTTGCCAGCTACCTTCTGATCACCAAAACCCTCCATCTGGAAAACTCCATCTGGGTCCTGATACTTCCGTCCATCTGCAACGCATGGAACATTATCCTGATGAGGAACTTTTTCAACGGAATTCCGGCCTCCCTTTCCGAGTCCGCCAAGCTGGATGGGGCAAACGATATTGTCATCCTCTTTCAGATTATCCTGCCGATTTCCCTTCCCGGAATTGCAACCGTTGGACTGTTCTATGCCCTCAGCTATTGGAATGAATGGTATCGCTGCCTGTTGTATATTGATTCCAGCCACAGTAATTTATATACCCTTCAATATTTGATTCAGCGCATTTTAAGGCAGGTAAACTATGCTGCAAGCCAGCCTTTGGATCAGGCGGGGTTAGCGGGAACGCTTCCGACCTATGCCTATCGTATGGCGACCATTGTTGTTTCTACCGGGCCGATTGTTTTACTGTATCCTTTCCTGCAAAAGTATTTTGTACAAGGTTTGACTGTGGGCGCAGTCAAAGGCTGATTTCAGGTTTTGAGTCCTTCCTGGTTAAGAGGACAGTAAAAAAGTGCGAAAATCTGGAGGAACTCAAGGTTAAGCAGCCGCCTCCTCCAGTTTTTTGCGCAAAACTCGATTTTCAGCTTCCAACTCACGCAGACGTTTAGCGTCGCGACTCTGGCGGTCTGCCTGTCCGGGCGACGGCGCTCCCGCCGCCTTGAGACAACTGCGCAGCGTATCAATGCAGATGCCCAATGCTTTGGCTACCTCATGGCTTGGTCGTCCCTGTTCGATAATCATCCGCACTGCTCCCGCTTTAAACGCCTCTTTTAAGCTAAGAAAACGTTTAACTATATAAATAAGTGCATTGGCAGAATCAAAACAATAATTAAGTATAAAATATATAAAATTCAATGTAATTTAAGAAAAAAGTATTACAATTAAGCGTGTTCTAGACATCAACTCTGATACGGAATTCAATAAAATTAAGCATTTTAATGAGGTATTCCGCAGGACGACAGGGCTTACCCCGCTCCAATACCGAAAACACAATCAGAACATTGGATGAAAAAGGGAATATAAAAAACTCTCAAATTCAATAAAGCTGTCAATCAGGGTAAAATACAACACTATAATTCATGGCTTTCTGCAATTTTACTTTTCACTTTTTGGGTTTGTTTCCTTCCAAACTTTTATGATTCTAGTTTCATTGAATAGAGTTGACCTAAAGGCAAGGTTTTTACCCATGATACAAACAATAAAACGCCTAACCTGCAACGTAAGGTGTTACAGATTAGACGTATGTTTCTATCACAGTTTTTAAGAAAGCTAATGCCCGCTCAATCCCTGTCTATGGTTTATCGGATTTGGCATATTACACCTGTGTTACCAGGGTCTGAACCTGCCCCTCTAATTTGAACCGGCCGCTTCCGGCAGGCAGAAAAAAGTTGTCGCCTTTCCGAATGGCAGCCGTCTTCCCGTTACAGGATAGGGTTCCCTCTCCGTCTACTATAAGCAGGGAGAAAAAAGAGGATTCGTCAACTGTGCCAGTAAAAAATCCGGAAACAATGTCAACAGTAAAATATTCGCATTGGGCGAGATGCCCATCAAAATCGTATTTTATTGGCGGCTTACGGCTGACAACGTCAAGGGCTTTTTCTACATGAAGTTCCCGCTGTTTTCCGTCTGCTCCCACGCGCCCATAATCATAAACCCGGTATGTGATATTAGAATTTTGCTGAACTTCAGCGATAACAATCCCCTTACAGATGGCGTGCAGTGTGCCGGAAGGAATAAAAAAGCTGTCCCCCTTATGCACTGGCACGGCGTTGAGTACCTCTGTCAAGGTATTATTTTGAATCCGTGAAACAACCTCCTCCCGGCTTATTTCACGGGAAAAGTCGTAATACAGGTATGCCCCCGGCTCGCAGTCCAGAACATACCACATTTCAGTTTTGCCATACTCCCCTTCATGGGCAAGGGCGTATTCATCCGAAGGATGCACCTGAATAGACAGGTTTTCCTTTGCGTCAATTAATTTTACCAAAACCGGAAACTGCTTGAATTTCGCGCAGTTGGTTCCAAGGCATCCAGGATGCGTATCAATATATTGCTGCAAGGTTTCGCCGCTTTCCAGAAAGCTTGGCCCGCTGGGATGGCAGGACAATACCCAGGCTTCCGCCAGGGGGGTTAAATCGCTTTGTATGCCGAAATCTGTACGCAGCTTTTCGCCGCCCCAGAGGTAATCTTTACAGCTTGGATTTAGTTTTAATACAGGCATTTTAAATATTCCTTCTTTCTTATGCAAAATACAGTTCCGGTCGTCTGCCGTCAAGACGTTCAACGCGGTAACATTCAGTTTGGGATAAATCCAGCGTACATTCCACCAACGCGGCAGCATCAGCGGAAGCACAAGCCAGAAAATCCCCAGAAGGAGAAATCACGCTGCTAGGGGATGGTAAGGCTTCCATCCCGGCAGATGACAGGCAGGATGGAATAGCCGGATTCCCTTAAATTGTCCGGGTTCCAGTGATCCAGCAGCAAGTACCATTGTCCCTTTGCCTGGAAAACCGCCGCACTCTACGCCCCGAAGGTAGTATGGGAGTTTGGCCCAGTGCAGGGATCGTCAATCAGCCGCCAGCTTCCAAGCAGAGAATCAGCCACTGCAAACAGCATTGTATTAGGCTTCCATCCAGTACAGCCGCTGGGGCCTCCCGCGCCTAGTCAATTAAAATTTCCTTCCCGTTCCCTGTCAAACAGGTATAATCCCCATCCAATTCCCAGATACGCATAGTGGCGTTCCAATCAGAGGAACAGAAAAGATAGGCTTTCCCGTTTTCGTCTATAAAGGCAGCCATATCCCGGCTGTCATGGTTTCCGGGGCGCTGGCTCCCCTGGTAGAGAAAGGGCCCTGCCTGGGAATCGCTGACCGCCAGCCCCACCCGCGCACGGGTGTAGTCGGCGCTGTCCTGATGGAACCACATCACAAATTTCCCTGTTTTTGCATTGTAAAGCACTGTGGGCCTTTCCCCGACAGAGGCGGGAGAAAGATCGTGCCCCTCTTCCCGGACAGCGGACAGCACCAGCCCATGATTTTCCCAACGGATCAGGTCGCGGCTGGAATAGCAGGAAAATCCCACAAAATCCACCCGGCGGTTTTGGGTTTCTGTATCCTTGTTTTCGCCGTACCAATAATAAGTTCCCTCATGCTCTAGGATACAGCCGCCGTGGGCCTGTATCCCTTTGCCGTCCGTATCTGTCCAAAGGGTTCCGTTTTTCATGTCAATCCCTCTTTTCTAATGAATCAACCGCGCTGGAACAGCAGCACAAGCCCGTCGAAATCTTCCATATTGTCAATACAAAGGATTCCCTGTTTCAAGCAGGGTTTTATGTTTTTATCCCCCAGCAGTCTGCAAGCCGGAAGCCGCCCAGAACTGGGACGTTCTCCCGAATTTTCCCGCTGTATTCAAAGGTATGTACAACCACCATTGCCCTGTTCCCTGCAACGCAGACAACGATCTGATACCCTTCCGGGTGGGCGTAGGACAACACCTCCGGCCCATAGCGATAGCTTACCCCGTCCCGTATGATCCCGGCACATTCCCGGTAAAAGGCAATACTGCCATCAACCAGCTCCCATTGTCTGTCCGACAGATTGTCCACATCCCCGGAGTTGAAAATAATGGGCATATCCCTTTCAGCAACAGGGGAATGTTCCAGGTTTTCCCGCTGGCGGCTGGTCAGCCGGACACTGCCGGACGGTTGTCTTCACTGAAAATCTCCATCTGCCAGGAAGAAGGAACCGCCAGGTTCCCTCCTATGATACACCCATTTTTCACATCTTCAACCATAAACCACGGAAAAAATTTTCTCACCGGCATGGAGCCCACCTGTCCATAACGGATGCTCTGGGCTCCGTACACCTGCCAGGAGGGCTCCAACTGCAATTCCAGAAAATTTCTGGTTTCTAACCATCCTTCCTCACTCCATTTGCTCCGCAGGCGGTGGAGCAAAAAGTCCCCTGTCCGCGCTTCTTCCGAGAATCCGAACAAGCTGCATAGGGAAAAGCTGGACAGCATTTCCAGCCGTTCTTCCTTTTTGCCGGTGTTTTCGATTTCCGTATGGACGATGACGCTTACATCCCCCGGACGGAAGGAAACAACATGCTTTCCCCGCAGCTCCGCGCTTTCCAGGCAGGTAGTGACAGTGAAAAGACCGTCCTGTTCCGCTGCCGTTTGCCCGGCATATTTCATTCTGCCGCAGGTTCCGCTGTTGCGCATGGTATGGCCGTTGGAAAAACCGATGGGGTAATTGTCCCCAATGCGTTTGAGCTGGATCAGGGATTCCACCCGCCAGTTCCCCTCCAGGGTGAATTCCCTTTCCAGCGCAAGGGGAAAGATGGTAAAGCCCACATTTTCCGTTTCCGTATCCAAAAGGTAAAGCAGCACCATGCCGCCGGTTTCAAAGCGGCTTAAAATCTGTTTCATCCTGATGATTCTCCCTCACTGTTTTCCATTCCCTACCACATCGGTTTTCCAATGCCTTTCAGCCTGTAAACCGCCTCTATAAAGTAATAATCCGCATAGCTCATGGTAATATGGTGTACCTGGTTATGGTAAGATGGGGAACAATTCTGTACAATGGCGTCGCAGCTTTCGCTCCAATCCGCCCGTTTTTCGTCAACAGCCTTTAAAATCCTGACTGCGGCATTGCGGTAAAGGTCTTTTTCCAGCTCCGGCACAAGCTCCGCCAGCTCCAGCAGCCCGGAGGCAATGACACAGGCGGCGCAGGAATCCTCATAAGCCGGCTCAGGGGGCTGACGGAAATCCAGCGGGACAATTCCATCCGCCCCGATATTGGCAATACAGTAATGGGCGACCTTCTTCGCAGTGTCCAGGTATTCCTGCTTTCCGGTGTGGCGGTAAGCCAAAGCAAAACCATATAAAGCCCAGCTCTGCCCCCGGCTCCAGGAGGAACCTTCCCCATATCCCTGCCCGCCAAGGCTCCGAATCACCGCCCCGGTATCGGGGTTAAATTCCACAATATGGTTTACAGAACCGTCGGGACGGACAAAGTGTTCCATCACCGTGTCGGCGTGGAGCATGGCAATCTGTTTAAACCTTGGGTCTTTGCTCTCCTCGCTGGCCCAGTACAGCAGGGAAAGGTTTATCATGCAGTCGATAATTGCCCATCCCCTGGTATCTTCCGTCAAATCATTCCAGGCGCGGATGAATTTTCCAACGGGATTAAAACGCCCCGCCAGAAGGTTTGCGGCGTGCATCCCGATTTTCCGGGAATTTTCATTGCCGGTCAGGCGGTAGTCCGCCACCGCGGTGGGCACGAACATAAACCCAACGTCATGATGCAGCCCGTAATAATCCGCAAAGCATTTTTCCATTTTCTGTTCTGACTGCCGCGCAATGTCCAGATACTTTTTCTCTCCGGTATCCTGGTACATCAGCCACATCATGCCGCCCCAGAAACCGTTAGTCCACCAGTTCAGTCCGTTGTCAATATTCCAGCTTTTGGAGTTGTCGGAGCGGTCGTCATAATTTCCCGCTTCATCAGTGGTGTATGGGATTTTATCCTGGTTTTTTTCACTGACCCGCGCCATTTTGCAGCGTATTTTTTCAATTACCTGCCCGGCCCAGGCTTCATATGTACTCATTTTGATTTCTCCCCTTCTGTTGTCCATGATATAGATGGATTTTCCTTTTCAATGTCTGAAACGGCAATGGTTTGGACAGTCCCGTCTTTCAGCGTAACGCGAACGCTGTCCGGCCCTTCCGCCGTCACCTTTTCAATGACGGATTCCTTCTCATAGGGTTCCACTACTGTCAGGTAACGCCCAATTTTCCCAAAGCTCCGCACCGCGTAGGTTTTCCGGCGCTGCCATTCATCCCCCTCGAAAGCGTCCACCCCGACACAGGCGGTCAGTTTAACCGCGTGCAAACCGGATAAATCCAAACAGATACGGCTTTCCTCTTTGTGATCCACTGGGCTTGCCCCCAAAGAATACAGGTATTCCGTCCCGACAATCGTCACCCTGCCATCCTTGTAATCCCGTCCAATGCCAAAGCCTTCATCCACGTTTTCCATATGAACCCAGGGAAGGTTCCCGTCTTTCAGGCATTTTCCCAGATTCAGGGTCGTTCCATCCTCCAGTTCCAGGCAAATCTCTCCCCAGAAAACCCCTTGGGGCGTTGGGATAGGATTGCCAATTTCATTTTGGCTCCCTCCCTGGCGCAATGCCAAAACCGCTTTGGAGATTCCCCGCACATCGGCGGAAACCTCCCCCCGCCCCAGAATCCAGCCGTCAAATTCGCCGGAATCTGCTGTCCTTCCGTCCAAATCCAGGCGGTAGGAAAGGGGGATGGCGTAGCCGTTGCCGTCTGTGCGGATACCGTGGAGCTTGACGATTGCCACATTATCTGTTACAGCTTTACACTGGGCGATAGCGGTTGAAAGCTCGGTATTCGTTGTATCAAAGTGGAAGCCCAGAACCGGGAAGGCGGTAAAGGTATCGGGCTCATACTCATATTTGCGGTAAGCAAGGGCTTCCTCTGTATAAGCGGCAGAAATCAGGGCGTATTCAGGGTTCCAAGTCCAGCCGTAGCCGCCGAAATCAGCGCTGTAAGAGGTCAATGTCTTGTAACTGTTATCGCCGACATATTCAAAGTCTTTGCCCTCAATGCCCAATTGGAACAGGTCGTGGGCCTCCTGGGAGCCGAACAGCCAGTCAAGGAATTTCATGGTAGAATCAATCTTGGTGGAACTTGCAGGAACCGCCAGACCATTGTTGCCCTCATAGTTGACGGGGATAGCGTTCTTCTTCATCTCGCGGACATCGTCTACATAGACAAAGAACCCGATGGTGTCTTTTCCAAGGTTGTCTTCAAAGCCCATGTATTTCACGTAATCATCCAGGGTGCCGACAACGGAAGCGCTCAACCCGCCAGAGAATGGCGTTTCATAGTCGGTGCAGCTCATGGAGTCAGGGTCTATGTAGCCTGCGTCCTGCCATCTGGCGAAGTCCTCGTAACGGTCGATACCGAAATCCCTCTGCCATCCTTCGGGGAAGTTGGCGAAGCTCTCGTCGCCTGAACCTTCTACTGCAACGGCAACCAGCTTGTTGTCCTTGGTATAAGTCCACATGGTCAGCCCGCCTGCGGAGAACTGCATCAGCCCTGCCTGTGCGGAACCAGGATAGGCTTCGCCGCGGAGGGATTTCTGCTGGAAGAATCCTCTTGCCTGGCTTGCGCCGTAGCCGATTTTGCCGTGGTCAAGGGCTGCCTGCCAGAATTTTTCCATTTCCTCATAGCTGTTGATCTTGCCGTCAGTGCCAACGCCCCATTCCTTTGCCCAGTCCTTGCGATACCAGACTACCGGGATGCCGTTGCCGTAAACTTCATATAAGGGAATATAGCACATTTTGCCGTACCAGGTATTGGCGGTCATGGTGTCGGCGGTAAATGCCTTGGCAAGTCCGGGGTATTCGGAGGGATTGTTGAAATATGCGGAAAGGTCTGCATAATATCCTTCTGGGGCAAGGTTTTTCAGCTGTACCCAGGAGGCATCAAAAACCAGATCCCAGTCAGAACCGGAAGTAATTTCCAGGTTCAGCTTCTCTTTATAGTCCGCGTGTTCCACCCAGTTAATGTCCAACTGGATATTCAGGGAGTCCTTGGTCATCTCCAGGTATTTGGCGTATACATCATCCCAGCCGTCGGGCTTGGGGCCTTTGTGGAGGAATTTGATGGTTACAGGCTCCGCGCTGGGGGTTGTGTTGTTAGCCGGCGCGCTGTTGTTTGTCCCAGTGGAGGACGGGGCATTGGAACTGCCGGAGCCGGAGTTTGTCGAAGGGCTGCCGGAACTGCTGCATCCTGCAAGGGCGCTGGTCATCATCACAGAGGCTAATGTTGCTGAAAGCACACGTTTCATTATACGTTTCATAATGTATGGACTCTTCCTTCCTGTTTCATTTTGACGGCTTTGCAGACGATTCCGTTTGCCGCCTGTCTGCCCGCCGTTCGATGAGTCTATTTTATACGATTCCTGTTCCGCTTTTCAACTCCGCATAATAACGACCAGCCCGTTTCTTAAATTTTTGCACTTTTTAGGTGGCCTGCTCTAAAAAATAACACATCCTGTTCATCGTTACAATTTAGAGTGTACAAAAAATTTATTGCCTTTTATAGTTTTTTATGATATTTTTTAAGTAGGGGGCTTGTTTACCTCTGTGACATGTGGATAGGAGGAACTTCACAGGCATGAATTTCAAAAATGTGTTCCAGATATTCCAGACAGAATATATTAAAAGTGAATATTACAAAAAAGTAATCAAATCATTTCTCTTTATTTCCTGTGTAATATTGTCTGTCTTTTCCATGTTTTACTGTTATCCGCCAACAGCGAATACAGTGAAGCCTTGGAATCTATGCAGGAGCAGACCATTACTCAGGCCCAGTATGTCAATCAAACTTCTATCAAGGATATTTACACCCATTGCTACCAGATTCAGCAAAATTCCAATATGAACAAGATCCTGTATGGGGATTCCTTTGATCCTGCCCTGAATATGGAGGCTTTGGAGATCAATAAAAATTTCTGCATTAGCAGCTCCCTAATCCATTCCTGTTACTTTATCAACTTCCGAACCGGAACGGTAATAGACCAATCCGGGCGGACAGATATTGATTACCATGCAGACAGCGGTATTTATGAAATCCTGGGGGGACTTTCCCCCAGCAGGTCGCCGGTATTCTGTTATCCCAGGATGTGCAGGCGGCAGCGGAACAATTCTTACAGCGAAATCCCTGTACTCAGCATTATATTTTATGAAAACATGTCCGGCGCAGTAGTGATAAACCTGGATTATGACGCTTACCGCCAGATGTTTTCTTTAAAGAAAGACGGGCATATTTCCACCACCATGATAAATGCCAACGGCCAGGTCATCCTTTCGTCAGATTCCCAGATATTCGGACAGGATTATTCCCAGGATCTGCTTTATTTGGAGGTTTTGGGAAAAGGCAGGAACCATGGCAGCTTCCCCTTTTCATCTGATGGGGTAAATTATTCTGTCAGCTATATCAAAAACGAGGGAATGGGCATTACATACATCTGTACCAGGGAAAACCGCCTGATCTATTCGGATAATAAAAAAATTATAAGCCTGCTGAAATATACAGCGGGATGCCTGGCAATCGGGCTTTTGCTGTCGCTGCTGTTAAGCTGGCTCCTTTACAATCCCCTCAAACAGTTAAAAAAGTCGGTTGCAGGGGTCAGGGCTTCCGGCATACCGTCCCATTCGCAAGCTTTTCCGAGCCCTTCCAAGGATTTTGATTACCTTTCCCATATCTATAAGGAAATTTCAGATATGAACGACCGTCTTCTCCAGGACAGGAACGCCCAGCAGAATACAGAGCTGTTTGCCCGCCTGCTGAGGGGAGCGGAGATTCCGGCCTCCAAGCTGGAAGCCCTTGATGCAGATTTCCCTAGCAAAAACTATATGGTAGTGCTTTTGGAGCTTGCCCCTCCCCTTCCAGGGACAGAACTGCTGATGGAGCGGGAATTGATGAGGTATGCTATCCAAAATGTCACGCAGGAGCTGCTTTCTGAGGCTGCAAACGTCCACCTGGTTCGGATAGAATCTGCTTTTTCTGTCTTCCTGCTCAATTTTGACACGCTGGACATCAAGAAAGCCCTCCAGGCAGTTGAAAATGCCCAGGCGTTTATTTTAAAGCATTTTGGCGCGGAATTCTCCGCAGGGCTTGGGGATACGGTACAGGATATCAGCGAACTGTCGCAATCCTATAACAGCGCTTTTGAAGCTCTTTCCCAAAGGTTCATCTCTGGGCGCGGTTCTGTCCATACGGCGGAGGAGCTGCGGCTTACGCCGTCCGGCACGCAGATATATCCTTATGAAACTGCCCAAAGCCTGCTGGCGGCAGTGAAAGCAATTTCCCGCGACGACGCCCAAAGGTTTATCCATGAATTCTTTGCCTCTGTTCGGCATTTCGACATTGATAAAATACTTAGTTTTGTTTTGCAGCTCCATTTCTCCCTGCAAAAACTGGAAACAGAGAACTATATCCAGATTTCCTGGGACTGGGATTATAAGGAACTGGAAAAAAGAACGCTGGGAGAGATTGAAGAACAGCTTTGCAGCCGGTGCCTATCCGATATGGAACAGCTTGCATCTATCTGGGACGTTTCCCCTAATTCCTCTAACCGGAAGGATTTGATAGAACAGATACAGGTTTTGATTGAAGAAAACATTTATAAACCGGAGCTTTCCGTCACCTTTTTGGCGGATCAGGTTCATTTATCAGTGAATTATCTCAGGAATATTTTTAAGGACAGTACCGGAAGCTCATTGTCTAATTACATCAATAACCGGAAAATTGACGTGATCTGCCGCCTGCTGCTGGATACAGATATGACTTTGACGGAAATTAACGATAAATTAGGATTTTCCACACGGAATTATTTCTATACCTTTTTCAAAAAGCACATTGGCATGACGCCGGGGGATTACCGGAAAAAGATGCGGGGTTCAGAGCAGGATCATGAGCCTTCGGAAAGCAAGTAGACAGGCAGCGCTATTCATGATAAAATAAAGATATAAAATCAAAGCTGAAGAGGGTGTACAATTTGGAAGAATTTTTAATGAAGCCCAAGGTAGATTTTGCCTTCAAGGAAATTATGTATGATGAAGATGCTTTAAAAGGATTTTTAGCGGCAGTCCTGGTGCTGGATGTGAAGGAGATCAAATCTGTTGTTATACAAAATACAGACCTGCGGAAAATCCATTCCGAGGATAAACAGGGCATTTTAGATGTCAACGTTATCATGAACGATAATACAGAGATTGACATAGAAATCCAGCTTTCGGAAATGATGATCTGGCCGGAACGGTCAACCTTTTATCTGGCAAAAAAGTATGTAGACCAAATTAAAGAAGGGGAACCGTACAGTGTTTTAAAGAAGTGCGTTAGCATCAGCATTTTAGACTTTAAGCTGTTTAAAAATGAGGAACCCTTTTATTCAAGCTTCCACATTATGGAAGACACGCGGCATTTTATCTACACAAACAAACTGGAATACCATGTCATAGAGCTTCCAAAGCTGCCGAAGGAAATCCAGGAAAACAGCAGTGACGTATTATTGTGGGCGAAGTTTTTCGCCGCAGAGAAGAAGGAGGACTTTGAGATGTTGGCAGATATGAACGAAGGGATTAAGCACGCATACAAAAGGCTCCAGGTCATCAGCCAGGATGATGAAAAACGCCGGGAATATGATGCCAGGATGAAAGCCCTCCGGGACTACAACCAAGGGATGCTGGACGCAAGAGAGGAAGGAAGAGAAGAAGGAAGAGAAGAAGGGAGAAAAGAAGGCAGCAATAACCGGGCTTTGAATATTGCAAAGAATCTTGTCCTAGCAAATATACCTATGGATATTATCATTAATAGTACAGGTTTATCTGAAAAAGAGATAAACGCATTAAAATAATGAGGTATGACCTATGCTGGATTGGAGCATCAGCCAGGATAACGAGTCTTACCGAAAGCCAGATAAAAGATTTATGTGATTAAAAGAGAGCGCCGAAAAATTTGTGTAAAAGAGAATAAAAGGCATCCTTTCAGTCAAGAATCGGAGCAAGGAAAAACTTGATTGAAAGGATGTATTTTTATGGAAAGCACACCGAAGGAAATGTTGAAGGCCTACGTGGACAGCCAGAAATTCAGCAGCA
>Ga0073906_1002080_pt1 | contig 27831 bp, 24 predicted proteins | sample Inofromicrocosms_FD_65485 | JGI IMG/M metagenome (GOLD analysis project Ga0073906, IMG submission 65485) | Mouse cecum microbial communities from Vienna, Austria - Inoculum for glucosamine and mucus D2O microcosms | ecosystem: Host-associated > Mammals > Digestive system > Large intestine >...
GACCGGGCCAACCGGCTGGCCTTTGACCGGGATTCCTCCTACTATCTGCTCTGCTCCCTGGAGGTGCTGGACGATAATGGCAAGCTGAAACGGAAAGCGGATATGTTCACCAAGCGGACCATCAAGCAGAATGTCCATGTCACCAGCGTGGACACGGCGATGGATGCCCTGGCAGTATCTATCGGGGAGCGGGCCAAGGTGGATATGCCCTTCATGGCCCAGCTCACCGGAAAATCGGAGGCCGAGCTGGAGCAGGAGTTGACCGGCGTGATCTTCCGGGACATCCGATGCAATGAGAACCCGAACCATATCCCCAAAGCCTTTCTGGATATGGACCGGTTTCCTCTGGTCACGGCGGACGAGTACCTCTCCGGCAACGTGCGCCAAAAACTCCGCATGGCTCAGGCGTTTCATGCCGCGCTGCCGCCGGAACAGCAGGACCGCGCCAAGGCCAATGTGGATGCTCTGACCGCCGCCCAGCCCAAGGACCTGGACGCTTCCGAGATCGAGGTCCGGCTGGGGACGGACTGGATCGACAAGTTCTACATCCAGCAGTTTATGTACGAGACGCTGAAAACGCCCAATTACCTGCGCGGCAAGATTGTGGTCAACCATTCTAAGGCGACAGAAGAGTGGTTCATCAGCGCGAAAAACAGCGTTGACAGCAAAGATGTTGCCGCTTACACCACCTACGGCACCAGCCGCGCCAGCGCCTACCGCATCCTGGAGGATTCTCTGAACCTCCGGGATGTTCGCATTTATGACACCGTGGAGGACCTGGACGGCAAGGAAAAGCGGGTTTTGAACGCCAAAGAGACCACCCTGGCGGCGCAGAAGCAGCAGGCCCTCCGGGATGAGTTTAAGGACTGGATATGGCGGGACCCCCAGCGGCGGCAGGCCCTGGTGAAGCAGTACAATGAGGAAATGAACTGCATCCGGCCCCGTGAATACGATGGAAGCCGGATACAGTTTTACGGCATCAACCCGGAGATCAAGCTGCAACCTCACCAGATCAACGCCATTGCCCACGTCCTCTATGGCGGCAATACCCTCCTGGCCCATGAGGTGGGCGCGGGCAAGACCTTTGAGATGGTTGCCGCCGCGATGGAGAGCAAGCGCCTGGGACTGTGCCATAAGTCCATGTTCGTGGTGCCCAACCATCTGACCGAGCAGACCGCCTCCGAGTTTATGCGCCTCTATCCCTCCGCCAACATTCTCGTCACCACTGAGAAGGAGTTTGAAACCGCCCGCCGCAAGAAGTTCTGCGCCCGCATCGCCACCGGCGACTATGACGCAGTTATCATCGGACATTCCCAATTTGAGAAAATCCCCATCAGCAAAGAGCGGCAGGAGCGTCTGCTGCAAGAGCAGATTTGGGAGATCACTGAGGGTATGCAAGAGGTGAAAGACAGCGGCGGGGAGCGGTTTACAGTGAAGCAGCTGGAGCGGACCAAGCGGCAGCTGGAGGCGCGGCTGGAGAAATTACAGGCCAACCACCGCAAAGATGATGTTGTCACCTTTGAGCAGTTAGGTGTGGACAGAATGTTTGTGGACGAGTCGGATAATTACAAAAATTTATTCCTTTATACAAAAATGCGCAACGTGGCGGGCCTCGCCACCACCGATGCGCAGAAGTCCTCCGATATGTTCGCAAAGTGCCGGTATCTGGACGAAATCACAAAAAATCGTGGCGTTATCTTCGCTACAGGTACGCCAATCAGCAACTCCATGACAGAGATGTATACCGTCCAACGATACCTCCAATATGACCGTTTGCAGGAAATGGGCATGACCCACTTTGACAGCTGGGCCTCCCGCTTCGGGGAAACCACTACCGCTTTAGAGCTGGCCCCGGAGGGCACCGGCTACCGCGCCCGGACCCGCTTCGCCAAGTTCTTCAACCTCCCGGAATTGATGAACATCTTCAAAGAGGTGGCGGACATCAAGACCGCTGACCAGCTGGACCTTCCCACGCCGGAGGTGGAGTACCACAATGTTGCCGCAAAGCCCACCGTGATCCAGCAGGCAATGGTGAAGGACCTGTCCGAACGCGCCAGCAGGGTCCACTCTGGAAGTGTGGATTCCAAAGAGGACAATATGCTTGTCATAACCAGTGACGGGCGAAAGCTGGGGCTGGACCAGCGCGTGATTGACCCCACCCTCCCGGACGAGCCGGGAACAAAGGTCAACCTTTGCGTGGAAAACATTCTACGGTATTGGCGCGAGGGAGACAGTCAGAAATTGACACAGCTCGTTTTCTGCGATGTCAGCACGCCGAAGGCCGCTCCCTCCAAGAAGAGGGGCATGGGAGATAAGCTGGATAATCCCACGCTGCATATGCTGGAAAACGCGATTCCTCTGGAGCAGGAAAAGCCCTTTACCATCTATGAGGACATCCGGCAGAAACTCATCGCCGGAGGGATGGCACCGGATCAGGTGGCGTTCATCCACGATGCAAAAACCAATGTTCAGAAAAAGGAGCTTTTCGCAAAGGTGCGCTCCGGCCAGGTGCGCGTCCTGCTGGGCAGTACGCAAAAGCTTGGAGCTGGCACCAATGTCCAGGACAAATTGATCGCACTCCATGATCTGGACTGCCCGTGGAGGCCCCGCGACCTGATTCAGCGCAAGGGCCGCATCGAGCGTCAGGGCAACGGCAACGAAAAAGTTCATGTGTTTCGTTACGTCACAGAAGGAACTTTTGACGCCTATTTGTGGCAGACAATCGAGAAAAAGCAGCAATTTATCTCACAAATCATGACAAGCAAGTCACCAGCCAGAACCTGCGAGGATGTGGACGAATCCGCCCTTTCCTATGCGGAGATCAAGGCCCTGTGCGCCGGGGACCCGCGCATCAAGGAGCGCATGGAGCTGGACGTGGACGTTTCCAGGCTCAAGATCATGAAGTCCGCCCATCAGAGCAAGCAGTTTCAGATGGAGGACCAGCTGCTGAAATATTTCCCGGAGCAGATCGTCCAATATCAGGGCTTTATCAAGGGGCTGGAGGCTGACATGAAAACTCTGGCGGAGCATCCTCACCCTATGGTGGTCAAGGAAAAGCCTGTTCTGGCTCAGGAGGCAAAGCCGGACACAGCAGATACTCCTGCTCCCGCCGCTGAGGTTACACAGGGCTTCGCCGGAATGGTGGTGCAGGGCATCACCTTCACTGACAAGCAGGAGGCCGGAAAGGCCGTCCTGTCCGCGCTGAAGGAGATCACCAGCGGTGAGCTGACAGAGATCGGCAGTTACAGAGGATTCACCTTATCAACGGAGGTCAGCGGTTTTCAACGTGAACTGGTACTAAAAGGGGAAATGACCCACCGGACACCGGTAGGGACCGACCCTGTGGGCGCTCTGGTCCGCATGGACCACGCGCTTGATAAGATGCCGGAGCGTTTGAAGATGGTTCAGGCCCAGTTGCAAAATCTCTATGAGCAGAGGGAAGCAACCAAAGCCGAGGTGGGTAAGTCCTTCCCACGGGAGGACGAGCTGAAAGAGAAGTCCGCCCGCCTCGCTGCGCTGGATATGCAGCTCAACATCAGCGGCGGTCCGCGTCCGATGGAGGACATCGCCAAAAGCGAGCGTCACTCCGTGTTGGACAGCCTGAACCGGCCCAGACCGTCCAGAGAGCGGTCCGCTGACAAGGATAAGCCGAAACGTTCCCGGCAGGAGCGGTAACGGTCAGGCGGGGTTACTCCCGCCTGACTTCTCTTTTCTCCGCTGTTTTTGCGCCGATTTCTTCTGACGCTTCGCGTCGATCTCATGCAGCCAGTCCTTGACCGGCGCTTTCCACGGCTCACTTTTACTCGGAATATTTTTGATAAGGCTTCGGGGATTCAGCCCCAGCCGTTTGGCGAGGGCAATGTCTTCATTGTTCAGATGGCATTTCTGCTTTGCCTCCGCCCACTGCTGTTCACTGTATGCCATGCCGTTGTCCCTCGCTTCCGGTTTTTCCCATTATAGCACAGATTTTATCGAAATGGAATGGAGGAATCTCAACATGAAGAAAAACCTGATTTACCAGCACTCCGGCCAATATGCCCAGGAGCATGACGAGCTGAAACAGTATTTCGCCTCTTTCAACGCTCTGCGAGACTGCAAGGAGGCCATTGAGCAGGCCATAGCCGATCACTACCACGACAACCGCCTGAACGATGGCGGGGCGAGGGAAGTGATCGCGCAGTTTGGCCTTGAGCGCACCATGTACGTCCTCGCTGCCACCGTCCAGGCCAAGGACAGCGATGGGCGCATTGACCAGGACAACAAGGCATGGGCGCGGGCGTTCCCGCTGGTGGTGGATGTAGATACCTTTGGGCGGGACCGGACAAAGGAACTGGAGCTTTACCGCGCCCACCCCGGTCTCATTGATCTGTTTGTGCATGAGGTCCGGGATGAAGCGGCTATCTCCCGCCCCGTTTACCGGGGGACCTTCGATCAGGCAAAAGAGGCCGGGGAAGTACCGGAGTACAGAACCTCCCTTCGGGTCAATAAGCTCTGCCAGCGGGAGATCGAGCAGGCAGTCACCGAGGGCTGGGACGGGACGCACGTTGACCCGGATGCCGTCAAGGGAGTGCTGGAGCGGTTTGGCCCGGAACGCCTTTCCTATGTGCTGGCAAACACCGTCCAGCAGAAGGAGTGGGAGGACCGCTTTTCCGGCGCTAACGTGTCGTGGGCCAAGACGGTCCCTATGCACATCTCCCCGGAGAAGCGCACTTCCTGCATCGTGAACAGCCACCCCGCCAAACTGGACGATTTTATCTCGACAGCGCGGCAGGAGATGGGGCGGATGGACAAGGAGCGTGGGCAGTCCGTTAAAGTCAAGCGCCCCTCCGTGCGGAAAAAACTGAGCGAGAAAGCGGACACATCCGCCACCCCCAAGCCGCCCGGAAAAAGCAAGGCCAAAGGGCAGGACCGCTGACCATGGCGAAGCGAAAACGGGATGTGCCGCTCCTGTTCTGGGTGTCCCCGGAGGAAAAGGCTCTGATTCAGAAGAAAATGGAGCAGATCGGCACCACCAATCTCAGCGCCTACCTCCGCAAGATGGCCATTGACGGCTATGTGGTCAATCTGGAGCTGCCGGAACTGGGGGAGATGGTCTCCCTGCTGCGCCGGTCCAGCAACAACCTCAACCAGCTCACCCGCCGCGTCCATGAGACGGGCCGGTTCTATGACGCTGATTTGGAGGACCTGCGCCAGAGCCAAGAAAAGCTCTGGGATGCCGCCAGCTCCATCGTGAAATCGCTGGCAAAGCTCCAGTAATCAACAACTTCAATACCGACTTCCAGGGGAGCGGCCATCGCTCTCCTTTTTCATTTCTCATTTCTGACAAGTTTGGAGGGAACTGCCATGCCTCCGCGCATCCGTGGCCCCCCTGGGGGAGCTACGCCCATTTCCAAACCCTATCAAACATCAAATTTTAAGGAGGAATTTCCATGAAAACATTTCAGCTCAAAAAGAAGCTGTCCCTGCTGCTGGTCACGGCGCTGACCCTGGGCCAGCTCAGTGCCCCCGCGCTCGCCGCCGGGACTGCGGAAGCCGCCGTCAGCGAGGACGGCAAGATCACCACCATCACCACCGAGATCACCTGGACCAGCCCGGAGGGCGAGGACCCCGTGGTGGAGGGCGCGGTGGTCACGACCGAGACCACCGTTGTGGACGATGAGGGCCGCGTGGTCCAGGAGAGCGGCAGCGAGACGGGCACTGAAACCACCGTCACCACGGACACGCAGACCGCCGCCCCCGTGGTGGAGGAAAAGGAGGCCGTAACCGAGACGGAGACCGGCGAAACGGTCACTTCCGGGACCACCGGCGAGTTTGAAACGGTAGACAGCTCCACATCCTCCACCAGCGAGGCGGTTGACCGCGTTTTTCCTGGCGGGAGCGACATCACGGTTGACCTGACCCCCGGCAGTACCGCCACCGGGACAGCCGTGGTAGACCGGGAAGCTCTGGCGGGGCAGCTCGTCCGCCCCGATGCCGGAGACTGCGACATCACGGACCCGGAGACCGGGGAGACCATCGGCCACAAAACTGTGACGGTGGAGGACGTTCTGGATGAGGACGGGGCCGTGATCGGCTATACGTCTACATCCACCGTGGAGACCTCCGCCACCACCGCCCTCCCGGACAACATCTTCAGCGCCGAGCCTCCCGTGATGCCGGAACCCCAGGAGCCGGTCACGGACGCGGACGGCGTGACCACCAAAGTGGAGGTCCAGCCGGTCTATGATGATGCTGGCACCCTCACCGGCTACCAGACCATTGAGACGAAAATCAGCAGCACCGAGGCGGCAGCTTCCGAGATCGTCCTGCCCGACCGCCCCATTGAGGGCGAGACCACCGATGCGGAGACCGGAGAGGCCACCGCTGTCACGGTGACGGAGCTGTACGATGCCTCCGGCACCCTGACCGGCTATGAGGTCACGACAACCACCACTGACAGCGAGGGAAATGTCCGTACTGCGGTGGAGACCCTGCGCGGCACAAAGACCACCAGCACCCTAACCGAAGTGACCGATGTGACGGTCACCACCGTGACCTTTACGGAGTTCACAGGCGGGGCCGTCACCACCACGACCAGGACCACCACCACCGAGACGAAGCGGATCGCCGCCAGCGACCGCACCGTTACCGCTGGAATGGGCAGTGTCACCGCCGGTAAAAATGACGGCATCCTTGAAACCAACGGCGTTCAGGCGGACGTGAAGGAGCCTGACGTGGGCAAAACGGACCAGAAAACCGATCTCTACCACCGTGCGGATAAGGACGGCGTGGAATTTGACCCGGACGGCTATGGCTTCCAGTGGCTGGGCAAGTACGGCCTGGAGAGCGCCATCCGGGTGGATGCGGTCAAGACCAATGAGGACGGCACCGCTTCCTCCAGCGACCGCTGGCAGGCCCACCAGTATGTCCTGGTGGACAAGGACGGCAACGAGCACTACGTCTACTGCGCCGATTTCGCCGTCAGCCCCCAGGCGGGTTTCCGCTATGACATGGAGAACGTGGAGGATGCCGGGTACTATGACAGCGAGGCGGCGGCGCATATCCGGGCTATCGCCCAGAAGGGCTACTGGGGAACCTCTGATGGGGCCGGGAGCCTGGACGCTGTGAAACAGATGATGGTGAACGCCTACAACAACGGCGAGATCGACTGGGGCAGCTATAACGGTATGGCTACCGCGTGGGGATTCAACACCTATCTCACAGACGGTATGGCCCTGGCGGCGACTCAGGCGGCAATCTGGACCTACGGAAACAGCGGCAGTCTGGCGATCGACCGGGAGGACCCCTTCACCAGCTACTATCAGGCTACAACCGGAAAGAACTGGCGGGACCTGGACAGCCGGGAGTGGGCGCTGACAAAGGCACTCTACGACTACCTGATCGCTCAGACGGAAGCGCCCACCAACAAAAACACCCTCATCAATGAGAACAATTTTGCTGCCAATGCCAGTCTGACTGTGGGCCAGCGTGATGAGGATGGCAAATATGAGGCCGACCTGACCTTCACCCTCGCCGTCATGCCCGACACGGAGAGTGACGATCTGCTGGTCCATGTCGTTGTGGGCGGCGAGATCGTGGAGACGCGGCGGCTGGCCGGAGACGATTCCGAGACCCAGTACGGCGTGATCCCCCGGAGCGAGGACGGTAGCTATACCCTCTCCGGGCTGAAGCTGGCGGACGGCGTGAATATCGACCTTCAGCTCACCGGGACCCAGAACATCGGCGAGGGCGTGTACCTGTTCACATCCGAAGTCCGCACAGACCCGGTGGGCACTGATGAGAACGGGGAGCCGGTCTTTTCCTCCCAGACCTTTGTGGGCATCGAGAGCGGCAGGCAGTCTGTGGACCTGTCCGTCTCCCTCCATTTCACCGTCAATGAGGCCAGCGCCGAGATCGTCACGGACAACATCAGCGTGACCGAGCAGAAGGTGGATACCACTGAGACCAGCCGGACGGATACCTCCACGACCATCGAGGGCTGGACAGAAACCGCCGTGACTGTCACCACGGTTCAGCAGAGTGACCGGGAGTGGGAGGTCACTTGGGAGAAGAATGATACTTATCCCGAGCCGGTTACGCCCGTTGAGCCGGAGGACCCCCAGCCGCCCGTGGACCCGGAACTGCCCGACACGCCGGATGTTCCCGATGTTTCGGAGAACCCCCTGGTTGTGGATATGCTGGGGCCGGAGGACCCCGTGGAAACCCCCGATGAAGTGGAGATTCCCGATGTGGAAGTGCCCGCTGCGGACGTTCCCGATACGCCCGATGAGAACATCCCCGTTGAGGAAATCCCGGATGATGACGTGCCCCTCTCCGATGTGCCGCAGACCGGCGACGCCTCCGGGATGTGGTGCGTCCTCCTGACGGCCTCCCTCGCTGGGCTGGGGATCATGATCTGCCTGGAAATTCGGGACAGAAAGAGAACGAGTAACTGACCGCACAGCCGGGGCCGGGTTATCTGGCCCCGGCGTTTTTGATAAGGAGACTGACTATGCGTATCAATCCCAGAAGATTTTTTGAGATTTTCTTCCTCGCGCTGCTGTGTGTCTGCCTGCTGATGCTCTGGTGGTACGGTACAGAGTGCTGGAGGGCGGGACAGCTTCACCAGGAGGCGGCGCTGCTAGCAGGCATCCCCGACCGTGCCTCCGATACATCAGAGGTGCTGTCTGACGGAACAAGCGCCGGGGCCGTCTCCGTTGGCCTGGACCTGTCCCCGCTGCGGGAGGTCAACGCCGACGTGGTGTGCTGGATCGAGATTCCCGGCGTTCTCTCCTATCCCGTCCTCCAGGGGGAGGACAATGCCTACTACCTCTCCCACGCCTGGGACGGCGAGGCGAACGCGGCGGGGGCCGTCTTCCTGGACTACCGGGCCAGCGCCGGTCTTACAGATTTTCACACGCTCCTGTACGGTCACAGGATGCGAGACGGGTCCATGTTCGGCAGCTTGAAGCAGTACAGTGATGTCGGCTTCTGGCAGGAACATCCCAGCGTCTGCCTCTCCGATGAGGACGGCATCCGGCGGTATGATATTTTCGCCGCCTACGAAGTGGGGGTGGCGGAGATCGTCTACCGGCAGGACCTCTCCAGTGCGGAGGACCGGCTGGAGCTGATCCGGTTCGGCCTCGACAACTCCGTCATTGAGACGGGCATCGTGCCAACCGTCACGGACACGATCATCACCCTCTCCACCTGCACCGGCAGCGGACACAATGCCCGCTGGGTGGTCCAGGCGGTGCGGTGCCAGGAGGCATGACCGCCGCATCCTTGCAATTTTTCCGATGCTCCTGTATGCTGATCTCAACAAATCGACAAGGAGTGATTGGAATGAGGCTATTGCTGAAGGTCCTGGCTGCGCCGGTGATTGTGGCGCTGACGGTGTTCGTCTGGCTGTGCGTGGGAGTAGTCTACTGCGCCGGGATGGTGATGAGCGTGGCGGGGTGGATAGCGGCCCTCCTGGGCGTGGCGGTGATGCTGACCTACTCCGTCAAAAACGGCATCGTCCTCCTGGTGATCGCGTTCCTGCTCAGCCCCATGGGACTGCCTGCGGCGGCGCTGTGGCTGCTGGGGAAGGTCCAGGATGTGCGGTACTTCATCCAGGATGCAGTATACTAAAAACAGGCTGGTGGGAGCATTTCTCACCAGCCTGCTTTCTGCCTATTCCTTTTGACTGGGCGGGATAAACTCCAGCAAATCGCCTATCTCGCACTCAAGGACTGTGCATAACCGAGCCAACACATCAATGTCCAGCCGGGTCACAGAGTTGTTGCAGTAGTGGTTGATCTGTGTTCTCTGCATCTCCGCACGGTGGCTGAGTTTGTTCTTGCTCAGGCCGCTTTCCTCTATCAGTTTCGCAAGATTTATCTTGATCGTGCCATACTGCTCCAAAAAGATACCCCCTGTCTAAATAGTATTTGACAAAGTCAGTGTATCTTTGTTAGAATGGTTCTGGAAGTTCTAAGAAGTCTTGTCTGTTTAGTTGCACACCCCCGGTTATAGAATCATTCCCGAAAAAAGTTGGCGGGATCAGAAATTCCCACCAGCTTCTTCTAATCAGCCTATATCCTCTAAATCAAACCTCTTAAACACATCAGAATCAAAGAAATCATAAAGTGAAATCTCCAGTCCATCGCAAATCAGCTTGATCGTAACGATACCTGGGTTGCGGCTGTTGCCGTATACAATGTTCTTGAGCGTTGTGGGCGGGATGCCAGATTTTCGGGCCAAAGAATTGATGTTATAGCCGTGTGTTGCGCACAGCTGTTGAATACGCAATGATACCTGCTTCCTCGTATCCATCTGTGCGCCTCCTGTCCATATATAGTCTATTTTAGTTTACCCTCTCAGAAAAACCAGACAGACTATATATGGACTTTCAGCAGTAAATGAGCTATAATGAAACAGACTTTATATGGTCTTTCTCAAATAACTCGTTTATCCCATGGCCTTAATCAGTTGTATGACAGACTGCAACACTCTTTCGGCTACCTCCCTGTCCTCTGGCAGCATAGAAACCAAGGCTTCTGTCGCCAGCGTCCGATTGAGGTCCGTATCATCCAGGCCGAAGAGAAGGTAGTCTGCGGAAATGTTGAGTGCTCTGGCTAACTTACAGATCGTATTGCAAGTCATACTCTTCGTTCCATTTTCGATATGCACCAAAAACTGCGGGGAGATACTTGCCATTTCCGCAAGCTGCTCACGGGTCAGTTTGTAATGCTCCCTGGTCTTCCGAACCCGCTTTCCAATTTCAATCAGCGTATCCATGTGCTTTACCGCCTATAAACAATAGTGTATGTTGTGGTTAGTCTACTGTTTATCTTATGGTTTGCATCCCACACTGAAAATAGTCTATAGGATAAATATAATTACGCCTATTGACTAAATCAGAAAGACGGGCTATTATTGAACTAGGAGGTGTCACATAATCGCAACCACCCGCATCATGTCCCTGCACACCGGCAAGGACCGGACTATGGGAAAGGCAATCAGCACCATCATCGACTATGTGGAGAACCCGGACAAGACGGACGGCGGCAGGCTGATCTCCAGCTACCAGTGCGACAGCCGGATCGCGGACGCGGAGTTCCTGATGTCCAAACGGCAGTACGCCGCCAAGACCGGACGGCGGCGCGGGGCCGATGATGTGATTGCCTACACCATCCGGCAGTCCTTCGTCCCCGGCGAGATCACGCCGGAGGAAGCGAACCGCCTGGGCCGGGAGCTGGCAATGCGCTTTACCAAGGGCAACCACGCGTTTATCGTCTGCACTCACATCGACAAACGGCATGTTCATAACCACATCATCTGGAATTCCACCGCTCTGGACCACTCCCGGAAGTTCCGGGACTTCCTCGGTTCCGGGAAAGCGGTGCGGCGGCTCAGTGACACCATCTGCGTTGAGAACGGCTACTCCATCGTGGAGAATCCCCAGCGGCGGGGCAAGAGCTACGACAAGTGGCAGGGGGACAAGCCGCCCTCTCACCGGGACCGGCTCCGCATGGCGATTGATGCCGCCCTCGCACGGAAACCCGCTGACCTGGAGGCGCTGCTGAACCTCCTGCGGGAGGCCGGAATCGAAGTGTCCCCACGGGGCAAATCCATCCGGCTGAAAGCGCCGGGACAGCAAAAATTTGTCCGCCTGGACGCGGACAGCATGGGCGAGGACTACGGCATTGACACGCTCCTGGCCGTCCTTTCCGGGGAGAAGAAGCATACGCCGCGCACAAAAAATATCCACCGCGCAGACCCGCCAAAGGTGAATCTGCTGGTGGATATTCAAGCAAAGCTCCAGGCCGGAAAGGGCGCGGGGTACGCACGGTGGGCCAAAACCTTCAACCTCAAACAGATGGCCCAGACCCTCAACTATCTGACGGAGCACGGGCTTCTCAACTACGCCGATCTCTCGGCAAAGACCTCTGCGGCTACCGACCGATACCATGAGCTGTCGGATCAGATCAAGGCGGCGGAAAAGCGCATGGCGGAGATCGCCGTGCTGAGATCGCACATCATCAACTACGCCAAGACCCGTGATGTATACGTGGCCTACCGTAAGGCCGGATACTCTAAAAAATTCAAGGCGGAGCATGAGGCGGAGATACTGCTGCATCAGGCGGCAAAGAGTTTTTTCAATGAATCCGGGCTGAAAAAGCTGCCCACAATCAAGAGCTTGCAGGCCGAATACGCCGCACTCCTGGCAGAAAAAAAGACGGCATATGCCGACTACCGCAAGGCGCGAGACGAGATGAAGGAGCTGCTGACCGTCCAGGCCAACGTGGACCGGCTGATGGGCTACGATGAACAGAAGCGGCAGCAGGAGGCGGTCCGCCAGGAGGAACACCGCTGACCGTTTCCCTTGTTCCGCTGGGCTCTGACCAGCAAAAAGCGTTCCGTAGGAACGCGCAGCCAGCCCCCGTCAAGGGGGCTGTTCATCAGGGGTTTGGGGAAGTCTTCCCCAACAAGCAGATGCGAGTGTATTGACACTCGCCCTGCTTGCCCGTTTCCGGCCCCCGTCCTGCCGTCCCCCGTCCCTTGCAGGAAAAAAAGGGACTATTTGCTGTCCAGAACCAACGAAATAGGAGAATCTGACAGATTACGGATTGCTGAACCAGAAAAACCTCCTGTGCCAATTTCGAGCATCGGAGGTTTTACCGTTGTTTGGATGCGTCAGCGTATAGCCGCAGGATTTGGCAGGCATCCTCCCGTTGACGCGGCGACAGCGAGTTGATGATTTCTGCAATCGGGCTTTCATGAGCTGTCACAGTTCCAAACAGCAGATAATCTATGCTGATGGTAAGCGTCCGGCTCAAGCGAATTAGCGTGTCCAATGATACGCTCTTTTCTCCGCGTTCAATCATCTGATAAAACCTCAGACTGATGCCAATCTTTTCCGCGACATATTCCTGTGTAAAGGCGAGCTGGTTTCGTCTGTTACGGAGGCGTTCACCGAATAACAGCAATTCCTCATGTGTCAAACATCATCACCTCTCATGGTTCGTAGTTTACACCTGTTAGTTCGTTCCTGAAACGAAATGTTAGTTGCTATTACGAACTATGAGTAGTATAATGGGAATCAACAATATACAGACACCCGACAGAAAAATATGCGTCAGCTAGGGGAAAACTATGCCAGAACAATCTAAAAATGACATCCCGGACGATGGACTCTTCCTAAACCTATTGACCAGGGTTTTAGAAATCATAAAATCAAAACCCTTTGCAAACATGGACGAGGACGAGTTAAGCCTTTATGCGGACTACGTGCAGTACAGAGCACAGAGGGACCTCTTTGAACTGTTCGAGGATGTGTCGCCGGGTACGACCACCTGGGAGAATTTTCGGCTGATGATGCGCGGCACACAGGAACTGCGGGACATCTGTATGGCGGTCATCTGCCGGAAGATAGGGACCGCTCTCTGTGATTTTAATTTTACGGAAAAAGAAATTCCTTTTTGCAGAGAAACTGACGAGCCAGCGGAAAATATGCTTTATGCGGCCCGGCTTTTTTCAGAAAGCGAGGGGGTCATCCTCATGGCGCTATTTCTGTTGTTTGCAGAACTGGCGCACTTTATCCATTTGCGGGACACGGTATGTCCCGGCTACAAGTGGGAGGACTATTATCACGATCTGTTTCATGGCGGCAAGCTGTGGGATGCGGTGAGGATCGCTTTTCGGGGAGCAATACAACGTTTAGATTTTAAGCCTGACTGGTTGGAGGTTGGATTCAATGAACTATGAAAATACTGCGGCCTTTACCGGCCACCGCCCCAGCAAACTGCCCTGGCGTTATGATGAGGCTGATCCCAGGTGCATAGCACTGAAGGAGGTCCTTACGGAGCAGATCAGACTGCTGGCAGACAGGGGCGTGACCACATTCCTCTCAGGTATGGCCCTGGGGACCGATCTCTGGTGCGCCCAGATTGTTCTGGACCTTCGCAAAGAGAATCCCGCCCTACAACTTCACTGTATTCTTCCCTGCGAGGGGCAAAAAAATAAGTGGCCTGCATCAGAACAGGAGCGGTATCGCTCTATCCTGAAGCAGGCCGATGATGTGGTTTTTGTAGAACGGGAGTATACCCGGAACTGTATGCTGGAGCGGAACAGATATATGGTTGATAACTCTTCGATTCTTCTTGCCGTCTACAACGGAGTTCGGCGCAGCGGCACGGGGGCAACCGTGAGCTATGCAAAAAAGTGTGACCGGGAGATCATTGTCATTGAGCCTGCGTCTCAAAGCATCTCTTCTGTCGGAGGAAGGTATCAAGGCCAACCGTCTTAGCCCTCTGCAAACAGTTTGCTTTTTTTACAATCTTATGCCACAATGGCTTTGATCTCCATTGAGGGCAGGAGAAAATTAACGCCTGTCCTCTGCAAAGGAGGCTACCATGAAGATCGTGAGCTGGAATGTAAATGGAATTGTCGCCTGCCGGAGAAAAGGCTTCTTGCAGTTTCTGAGGGACACACAACCGGATGTGATGTGCTGCCAGGAAATCAAAACCCGCTGCGTACTGCGCACACCGGGTTATCATCAATTCTGGAATCCCGCAAAACGTCCAGGCTATTCCGGGACGCTTACTCTGACAAAACTGCTGCCGCTTTCTTGTTCGCTTGGTATGGGCATTGAAAAGTTTGACGATGAGGGAAGACTAATCACGCTTGAATACAAAAATTTTTTTGTTGTCAATGTATATGTCCCCAGTATTCATACCGGCTCAAAGCCGGAAAGGCCGGATTTTCGCTTGGAGTGGGACAATGCGCTGCGGGAGTATGTCTCGAAACTGAAAAAGCCCGTAGTCTTAGCGGGGGACTTTAACGCTACACGCAGCTACATAGACACCTATCCTGAGAACGGGAAAAATGAACCAGAACCGCCCTTTTTTTATTCAGAAGTGCGGGAGGGACTGGAGCGGCTCCTATCTACTGGATTAGTGGACGCTTTTCGGGTACTATACCCACGGCGAACGGGGGCCTATACATGGTGGGGGCCGAAGAACAACGACCGGGCCGAAAACCGTGGTTCGCGATTGGACTACTTCCTTGTGTCTGGTGAAATACTTTCTTCTGTGCGAAGCGTTAAGTTTCACAAAGATACTCACGGTTCGGATCACTGCCCGATCTCTATGCTTTTCAATCCGGTTACGCCGAAGCTGGAAATGAGCGACAGAGATATGGTGGCAATATGGGCCTCCATCAACTGGGATACGCTGGAGGAAGTTCTTCTTTCGATGCAGCAGGATTTGGCCTATGCCGCATACAACCGGGAATGGGACAAGGTTGACCGTCTCCAAAATGAGCTGGTCCGCTCCTGGGCGGCGCGGGCGCTGGCTGTTCGCTCTACCCTGGACAAAAGCACCTTCCCAGGAGTTGACGGTGTTCGATGGACTACGGACGCACAGAAAGCGCGGGCCGCAGTGTCCCTGACCTCCAGAGGCTACCGCCCACTCCCATATCTGCATATGGAGCTGGAAGAAAACGGGAAGACGCGAACAAATCTTCTTCCCGCAATGCGGGATAAGGCCATGCAGATTTTATATTCCTACGCCCTTGACCCTGTTGCGGAATCTACAGCGGATCGCAAGTCCTTTTTCGCAAGAAGAGGACGCTCGGCGCTGGATGCACACGCATACCTCAGTCGAGACTTGAGTGGTGATAATCCACCAGACTATGTAGTCCTTATAGATGTACAATCTTTTTACGACACGGTGGTTCATGACTGGCTGATAAAAAACATCCCAATGGATAAAACGATGCTGCGGAAGTTTTTGAAGGCTGGCATGGTAAAAGAGGGAGAGATGTTCCCAACGGACAAAGGGATGTCCATGGCCTCCAGTCTATCGTCTATCCTGGGGAATATGATCTTGGACGGTTTGCAGTCTTATCTCTACGACCATCTTTACCCCTCTGGGGGCGTTGACTATAGAAACGGAAATCTCCACAGATTCGCTGATGATATGGCTATTACCGCATATGGCTATGAACAGGCGGAGAAGATTATGGCGATTACCTCTGAATTTCTGGCACAGCGGGGCCTGCGGGTACACCCTGATAAATCCTGCATTGCAAATGTCAATGCAGGATTTGACTATATCGGCCGGAACTATAAACGTGTTGACGGCGTTCTGACAGTGACACCGGCAGACAGCTCTATCAGGAAAATAGAACATGAGTTGGAAAAACTCATCATGAACTTTACAGGAACCCAGAGAGCTTTGATTGAGAAGATCAATCAAAAGCTGAAAGGATGGGGGAGCTATCACCGCGTGGAGGATTCCTACATGGAATTCCGCCATATTGACGCTGTTGTTGAGGGGCTGCTGGTGAAAAAGATGTGTGAAAAATATCCCAGCTGGCACCGGCAGACCGTTTTGAATAAGTTCTGGACAAAAGATGGAATGACATATGTTTTTATACTGCCGACCGACCCGTCCGTCAGGGTTGTTCAGCTAGCGCAGTTGCCGATTGTGCGTCACAAACCATGCAGAGTTAAGTTCAACCCCTATTTGGACCAGGATTATCATATCTACCTCAAGCACCGGCGCGATGCGCAAAAAAGCAACGGAGCTTATCGGGCGGTATGGACCCGTCAGAGTGGACGCTGTGCCTATTGCAATCAAAGGATGCTTGCCGATCAAGAGATAGAACTTGTAGAAAAAAACATTGGGCAGGGATGGAAAATAAAAAACCTGATCTACATACACCGGCGTTGCAGCTATCAGGTATGTTTTTCTTCAAACGGAGCGGAGGGAGATCCTATTGACGCAGGGAACTTATGAATGAGGATATAGCCTGAGTTTCGGTATATATCATCTCGCATATTCCCCGAAACCGTTGGAAATTGTGCGCTCAGAGCAAAAGCGGGCATGTTTGGAAATAAGGCCGTAATCCCTTGCAAGATAACGGATTCAGAAAAAACAACGAAACTCGGACATAGGTCTTGACTTCCAAAGTAAGTTCTGATAAAATGATACAGAAATTTACAGAAGAGTATAATCAGCACAAAATATCCACAGTAAAACACAGTGCAAGAGAGGGGGGGGTATAATGAAATGTCGTATTGATTGCAAGGTATGTTGGCAACGAATAAAAAGTCAAATTTATATCATCCGGGATGATAAGTTTATTCTTTTGAATGAATCGGCTTCATTGATATGGATGGGGATTTATCAAGGAAAGACTACTACAGAAATCGCCAAAGATTTATACAACCTCTATGGTACTGATTTCTCTGTTATTTTAGATGATGTAAGTGGAACAGTAAATGATTTAATTTCTGCCGGGGTATTAACTTATGGAAATGTTCAATTCTCTTAAGGAGATATCTAGTTATACGCAAGCTCACCAAGTGTTATGGAATGCGCAAATTGAACTTCTTACATTGTGTAATTTTGCTTGCCAACATTGCTATATACCTAATAGAACATCCAAAGGACTTCCTTTGTTGGTAATTAAAGACTTAGCTACTGCATTTTTTAACATGGGTACATTTAATATAACATTAACCGGCGGAGAGCCCTTATTGCGAGATGATATATTCGAAATTATTGAAGAATTTCGGAATAAGGGATTAAGAGTTAAGCTTTATAGCAATGCGTCTTTACTAGATAGAGATAAATGTATACGATTAAAGGAATTGGGAATTAGTCAGTTTTCAACAACTATATTTTCCCTAAATCCTCAAATTAATGATTGTATTACATGCAAAAATGATTCTTTAAATTTTATTCTACCTAATATAGCATTGTTGGAAGAATTATGTGTGCCAGTTCAAATAAAAATGCCAATTCTGAAAATGAATTACGAGTCTTATGAAGAGCTTAAAACATTCTGTGGTGCGCATAATTATAGCTTTTTTCCAAGTCCTAATATTTCCCCCAAAACCGACGGTGATTCTTCACCACTGAAATTTGAACTAGCTGAACGAGAATTTGCGAAAATGATTCGCAAAATAGATGCAGAACACACAAAAAATGTGACTGGGGATCAAAATGCTTTTAGAAAAGAAGATATCATTTGTCATTCGTTGAATAATTCGGTTTTTATTAATAGTATCGGCGATGTTTTTCCCTGTATCTCATGGCCAGTAAAGTTAGGGAATATTTTTGAAAAGTCAATAGCGGAAATTTGGAACACTTCTGATGTATTACAATACTTAAGGAGCCTAAAGAAATCACATATGAAGTTCTGCGGAAAATGTGAATATTCTACGCATTGTACAGTTTGTCCGGGAGATTCCATGATGGATGGTGATATGTTGGGGTGTTCACATCTACAAAAAAAATGTGCAAAAGCCATTATGGGACTTATATAGGAAATGAAAGACGTAAGTTCATTTTACAAATCTTAAGTCCCAAATAGCAAATAATTTGGAAAAGGGAGAGAATGTGTAGATTAGAAATTTTGGTACAGCTATAGTAACGTTAGTCCCTCTATAGAACTGATCTTGGCCTTCAACCACGACCGAAATTTCTTGCCATTTCGCTTTTTCTGAGCTTCTCGTAGTATATTATAGGGATGAGCAAACGCGAGTTTTGCAAAAGCACAGTGCAGTGGTGTTTATTTTCTCTGCAAGTGCTATATGTCGTATCATATCGTAAGCAAATTCTAGTTTTGCCTGTCCCTATAAAATTTTAAAAGGAGGTGTAAAACATGAAGTATGAAAAGCCTGCAATTCTCGTCAACAAAACGATGCCGCGTGCGGCTGTTGGGGCCGATTGTGGTCACGGCAACAAGTGCAATGGCCCGAAAGATGATCATGACTAGGTAAAGGAGATGGCAGTCAGTATATAAAATACTGACTGCCAGTTTTAAATATGATAAAGGTTGTACTTAAAAATCTTCGCTATGTTCGCTATGCGATACAAGCTGACAAAATCAGTGCCTGGTCAATTATTTTGCTGAGTATGGCGATAAGCAGTATGTCAGCAGCGAAAATACTTGCAATTGGGCAATTACTTGATGATGTTGCCTTGTCACAATCCTTTGGATTCAGACGCATGATTGTGAATACGTGCCTCGTCGTTTTCGTTTATTTGATGGAATACGTATTGTCTGCACTTCAGAACTATCTAAGGTTCAGAATTTGCATTCGCTTGAACAACCAGATGGAAGATAAATTTTTCCTCAAGCTATCTGTTGTTCAGTATTCTTTACTGGAAGATAAAAAGAACAGCGATTTGATTTTTCATGTAAAAGATGGCATTGAAAAAAGATTTTCGGACGGGTTTTCGCATGTGATAGAATTCTTTTCTTTTGCTTTTAGAGCTGCAGGAGTACTTGGGGTAATAATCACAAAGAATATAAGCACAGGTATGATTCTTCTGCTACTCTTTGTTAGCTTGGGCCCCTTATATCAAAAATTAGGGGAGGTCAACTATCAAGCATATGCGGAAGCGAATAAAGCATTTCGCCGTGCCAAAAGCTATCTCCAAATCCTTTCAGACCGGGAGTACGCGAATGAGCGAGAAGTATTTGGCTATGATGCCTTTTTTAATAAAAAGTGGAGAACTTACTATCAAACCGCAATCGAAAAAGAAAGAGGTGCATCTAAACAGAATCATTTTAAGATTCTATTGGTAACTATTACCATAACATTTATGACTGCATTATTGAGTTGTATCATGATTCCTGCATTGCTCAGAGAATCGCTCTCTCTTGGAGTTTATGTGCTGGTTGTGACACAATTGTTCAATTTGGTACATTTTATGTCGTGGAATTTTTCTGATATCACGGAAAATCTTTCAGAAAATGCATTATATCTGGACGATTTTGATCGGTTTATGGATTTGAACGATACTACGCGGGCGGAGGGAGGAATCCTGCCTTCTCAAAAGCACATAAACATCCGAATCGAAGACCTGTCCTTTCGTTATCCAGGCTGTACGGACTATGCATTAAAGAACGTTTCTTTTGAATTCAAAGAGGGAGTACATTATGCCATAGTCGGAAAAAATGGCGCTGGAAAAACTACGCTTGTAAAATTGCTGTTGGGTCTATATGACGAATATGACGGGCAGATTCTGATCAATGGCGTAGACATCCGAACGCTTTCAAAGGCCACTCTCTCTTCCGTTTTTTCCGTAGTATTCCAGGATTATGGGAGATACGCGCTGACACTAAAAGAAAATGTTTTTCTGACGGATTTTGACGATCCACAGAAAGCGGCACAAGCGGAACGTATTTTGTCTCAACTGGGCTTTTGGGAGGGCCTTTGCCATCAGGAAAACAGAATGGATATTAGTCTCGGTAAACTTGACGAGGGCGGTATCGACTTATCGGGAGGACAGTGGCAAAAGCTTGCTATTGCAAGGGGGCTCCTGTCCGATGCTCTTGTATACATATTGGATGAGCCCTCCAGTTCGCTGGACCCAATCAGTGAAAGGCATTTATACGATCTATATGACAAGGTTTTTAAAGAATATACAACCATTACGATTACCCATAGATTAGGAAATACAAAGGGGCAGGATGAAATTTTGGTTTTAGATGGTGGAACGCTTGCGGAATTTGGGTCCCATGAAGCATTGATGAAACGGCATTCCATATACTATGAAATGTTTACCCACCAAAGGAGTTGGTACCATGCGGAAAGTTCATAAGAAGACGTATAACATACGAAGAGTGTTTGGGGAGGTTGTGAGGGTTTCCCCTCTTCAATTTTTTCTACAATACGTCCTGGCTGTTGTGAGTTCTGTCTTCCTAGGCTTATTTATCGTACAATTGCAAAATGTATTTGATCATGCGGCAATCGTAGTTGAGAGCGCGTCTGCGGATGGCGTCTGGAGCCTGCTTTGTTCCTTACTCATCCTGTTCCTGTACAAAGCTGGCTCGGAGAGCTTGGAAATCGCCAACGGATATCTTGGAAATGATTTTTATAACCGTTGCGCAGCATATTTTCTGGATCTATATAATCAAAATATCGCCAAGATGCGCGCAATCACATTTGAAGAGAATGACAATTTAAAGCTCTATCGCAACGCATTGACGGGAGCAACTTCAGCTAGAGGAATGTTGCATGTCATCATGGATATATTTACACTTTATATCCCTTATTTCCTCACGATCATTTTCTATTTGGCAAAACAGGACGCCAGCCTGCTTGCCATTGTCCCACTTGTCGCCATACCGATCTTTATTACGAATCAAATTAAGAAGAAGAATTACCAGAGACTACATAAACATACGATCCATCCAAAACGGAAAAAAGAAGAATACACAAAATACCTTTCCGAATTTCCGTTTCTTAAGGAAGTTCGTGTCAAGGAGGCGTTCCGGTTCTTTTATGGAAAATATCTGTGCGCAAGGTCAGAATACAACAAACTTTGTCTGTCCACAAATGATCAAGAATTCATGCTAAACCTTGGCACAAAAATGATTACCTTGCTTGGTTTTATAACGATTTTGGGCCTTCTGATCGAGCGGCTAGCTACAGGGGCAATCAGCATTGGTGCCTTTGGCGCTATCTTTTATTCGTTGGACGACATGTATAGTTTGATGGAAGAAATGCTTATATCGAGAATCGAAACATATCATAAGGGGCTACCTGCTTTGAAATCATTTATTCAATTTGTGAATGGCGCATATACAGAGCAGGGGGAAGCAACAGGAACGGCGGGGCGCATTCCCTTTAAAAAGATGTCGTTGGAAAGCATTTCATTTATTTATCCAAATACAACTCGAATGGTCCTCAAAAATATCAGCTTTACCATTCATCGGAATGATAAAATCGCAATCGTAGGCTATAACGGGAGCGGGAAGAGCACATTGGCCAAAATCTTGCTTGGGCTATACAGTCCAACCGAGGGCACCATTTTGATAAATGACGACCCGGGTATAAGATCCGGCCCTCAAAATGCCAGCGTCATGTTTCAGCAATTTAATCGCTACAAAGAGACAGTTTTTAATAATATCTGGATCAGTGAGGCAACGGGCGATGAATCGGCTGGGGAGCAGGCGAAAAAAATAGCTTCTGAACGATTGAGGCAAATAAACCTGAATCATTCCGTGCACGTAGAAGATACGCTGGACATATTATGCGCACGTGAATTTGGAGGCATCGACCTTTCCGGTGGACAATGGCAAAAATTAGCGACCGCGAGAATGCTATATCGCGACCGTGACTTTATAGTATTGGACGAGCCGACAGCTGAAATCGATCCAGTATCAGAATCTCAGATGTTTCGTCTGTTTGAGAGCGAAATGAGGAATCGGACGGCAATCATTATTACGCACAGAATGACCTCCATTCGTTTCTGTAACAAAATAATTGTCTTGCGGGATGGAGCGGTCGATGCCATCGGAGACCACGAAACTTTAATGAAAACTTCAGACCTTTACTACGCGTTGTATCACTCGATTGAGGAGAGATACCATTGACTTTCTTTGATTAGAGCAATCGACGCAATATCCAACATCCAGCGCAAGTGAACGAGGAATGACAATCGGAAGGAAAGACCATGCCGAGTGCCTTATGGACAACCAAGATCAGTTTTTCTTTTACGCGAATAGTCACTTGCGGAGGGTGGATTTCATCTTGGTCCACATCTCTCAATGGGGTGAGATACGGATGGCTCACTATATGAAAGTCAGCACGGAAATCTACCAAGTGTATCTCAAGTATATAGCTCCAGAGGACATACACGTCTATTCTATTGACGAGGTGTTCATGGATGTTACAAACTATCTTGCCACCTACGGCCTATCACCCCGGCAGCTTGCAATGAAGATGATTCTTGATGTTCTTGAGACAACCGGCATTACCGCTACAGCGGGCATCGGGACGAACCTATATCTCTGTAAGATCGCAATGGACATTTGGGCAAAGCACATTCAACCGGACGAAAACGGTGTCCGCATTGCTGAACTGGATGAGATGAGCTATCGCCGCAACCTGTGGGACCATCGGCCACTCACCGACTTCTGGCGTGTAGGCAAAGGCTACGCAAAGAAGCTGGAGGCCAACGGACTTTACACGATGGGGGACATTGCGCGGTGTTCCACCGGCAAGCCTACGGAATATTACAATGAGGATTTGCTATATAAGCTCTTTGGCGTGAATGCAGAATTGTTGATAGATCACGCCTGGGGATGGGAACCTTGTACTATTGGTGACATCAAGGCATATAGGCCAGAGAGCAGCAGTACCGGTTCAGGGCAAGTATTACAGTATCCATATCCGTTCGCAAAGGCCAAGCTAGTAGTACATGAGATGGCTGACCAGCTATCGCTTGACCTTGTAGACAAGGGCCTTGTGACCGATCAGTTGACGCTGACCATTGGATATGACATTGATAATTTGCGAGATCAGGAGATCAGTAGCACTTATCAGGGAGATGTAACCGTAGACCGGTATGGTCGCGCCGTACCCAAACAGGCCCACGGAACAGAAACTATGGATGTATACACGTCCTCTACCAAGCAGATCGTTCGTGCGGCACTGGCGCTTATGATGATATTATCAACCTTCCCCATCATGTCTCAGACCGGCATCCGCAAATGCCAATTAGGGATAGGGCGGCGCAGTTCTCGCCGTTTGCGGCGCTAACCGGATATGAGAGAGAAGTGAAAGAAGCCGCAAGGCTTACTGAAAAAAGAATTGAGCTCAGTTCGGAGCAAAAAGAAATATTGAATGAGCAGTTGCGCCTGTTGGAAGACGGGGCGCTACAAGGGACCGTTGCATCATTTACGTTCTTCAAGCCAGATGATCGGAAAGATGGTGGAGCCTATGTTACTGTAGCAGGGAGGATAAAGAAAATCGACCTGGTAGAACGTAATATCATTCTTCTTGATGGAACCATAGTCCCCATTGATGCACTTTATCAAATTTACAGCGAGGCGTGAAAAGGCCCCAGTTCAGCAGGTAACTGACCAATATCGACCTATAATGAAAAAAGGAGCAGAAATGCTCCTTTTTTTCTTTGTTCGACAAAATTTGACAAAAGAATTCAACAGAATCATATATAATGTTAACAAGTTTAGATGCTAATCTTTCACAGAAATAACGCTTGCGTGGTTTCTATGGCCGATCAGTTCTTCACTAGATCCATTAGTGTGTAGGCCATAACCAGCAGGACGTTTTTCAAAACAGAAAGGTTTAGCATGAGCTTGTCCCCTCTAGGTCAGGGGCAATATGCCGTTGATCTAATCGCGTACACTCTTTTCAATAGAATTCAAAAAAGGAAAAGGCCACAAGAGACTAGCAGGTCTCTTGTGGCCTTTTCCTTTTTCGACATTTACTTCCGAAATTTGACAGCATTCGACAAGCAATGCTTCTGTAAACCGGCATACAACGGCTGTTGTTTTCCCAGAATATGCTTGTGTTGTAGACGCACGGCAAAAAAAAATAATAGAAGACAGAAAAATTTGCATTCCTGCGGAGATTGGTATCTCTGCCGTGGCCCTCCTGATTGTTGATGCTTCACCCCGAACACAACCATCACACAATCAGGAGGAAATCATGTTTGATAAACATAGCGACTACGCACTGAACAAGCTGGACCCGGAGGCCATTGTCTGTCCCAGCGCCACCGGCATACATATCCGGCTGACCCGTGAGGACTTCGCCAGCGAGGAAGACTTTCTTTACTGGAAAAAACTGTCCGACGGAGACTACAAGGACATTGAGAGTGCGGGGCGCGGCTATTACGATTACTGCATTTCCTTGACCGAGGCCAGGAAATCGACCAGCACATCTGCCGAGGATGCGTTTCTTGCTCCGCTGATAGCAGCAGAACAGAGAGAGCAGAGGATCGCGCTGTTAAAGAAAATCAAGGATGCTCTGACGGAAACGCAGTACCGCCGCTTGTGGATGTACTGCGTGGAAGAAATGAACGAGGCCGAGATTGCGCAAGCCGAACACGTTGGACAACCGCGAGTTTGCCGCTCCCTCTGCCGTGCAAAAATTATTCTGAAAAAAATTTTTTCAGAGGGCAGCAAAACAGGGGATAAAAACGGCTGATTTTCTGTGTTAGGTGAAAGGCGCGTTTCCCCATAACCTTTCGAGCACCTATAAAACTGAATACACGGTATTGCGGGTACAGAAACCATGCAGCAGCGGGACAGGGCGCGCCGCCAGGACAGCAGCTTGTGAAAGGGGGACCAGATGGACAAGCTGTTCGAGCGATCAACGTGAAAGCCCTTGTAAACCGGAGTGGCATCCGGTACGCATTGACCTGTATGGGGGATAATGATACTTCCTCACGGCCTCCTGAAGACTTGGGGGGAACCCTGCGGCGCACGTTCCGAACGGCGCTGCGGAGTTATGACAGCCGCGCCAGCGGCGACCGGCAATACCCCCTCTCGCTGGGGATGTGTGACAAATACGGCGGGAACAACGCGAAGTATCAACAATCAGAACAGCCGCGCCGGAATACCGCCGCTTTATGTCATGCGGCATCAGCACTTTCCGGCGCGGCTATTTGTTTATTCTTGCGGCAGTCAAATTTTTAGGGGCAGAATACAGGGCCCAGTGCAATTTGACTGCCGGAAAAATAAACTGTCCTTGCCCAACAGGGACTATCGATTCTATGTGGTAGTGTTACCATGCGATTTCTCCGCATAGAAATTGTAGGAGGAGGTGTTTGTGATAATCGATAAAACATTGCTGGAGCACCTGGCGTGTTCCAATGTGAGTGATAGGCAGTCTGATACGTTGCAAGATATTTTGAAAGTAGAGATTTCCGGCGAAACTGCACATCAGAGGTTAGAAAGTTTCCTTTCACAAGTTGGAAATCCGTACTGTTTCCGCGTAGGAAAAACTCCGGTACGGATTTCATTTTCTGCAAGCGAAAAACCTTTGGAGGAAAAGCTGCGGTCCTATTTCATGAGTTTGAAAGTTTGATAATTCTCCCAGGATATGCTATAGTCATATCGTTATAGAGGGGGAGGAAAAGGAGGCTCCCCGAAATGGCTAGAATTAGACGGACATCGGACCCCAGAGCAAACTCCACACAGGCTATTTGGAAGATCGGCAAGTACATTCGTCTTTCACGGGATGATGGCAATGTTGTATCGGAATCTGTCGTCAATCAGAATAAAATTCTGGACGATGAAATCCCAGCTTTTTTTGAGGATGGTTTATACGAAGTCATTGATACCTATATTGACGATGGGACCAGCGGTACAACCGACTTGGAGCGGCGGGACTTTCAGCGTATGATTGGCGATATGAAAAGCGGCCGCATCAACTGCATCATTGTAAAAAACCTTTCCAGAGCTTTCCGCAACAGCGCGAACCAGGGCCACTTCCTGGAGGAATTTATTCCGCTGTACAATACCCGTTTTATCTCCTTGTATCAGCCCAGGATCGATACGTTCCTTGACCCGGAAGTTGTACATAGCCTGGAAGTCAGCATCACAGGATTCATGAATGAGCAGTATGCCTATAAAACGTCCGCCGATGTGCGCCGGACGTTCCGGCACAAGCGTGAGAATGGGGAATTTATCGGCGCGTTCGCTCCCTATGGCTATAGCAAGGACCCAGCGGACAAAAACGCCCTCGTGATCGATGAGGACGCGGCTCAGACAATACGGGATATATTTACATGGTTTATCACCGATGGCATGAGCAAGGCAGGCATTGCAAAGCGGCTGAATGAACTCGGCGTACCAAATCCTACGGCATATAAACGTAGCAAGGGATTTCGCTATGAGAATCCCCATGCCACACAGAATGATGGACTGTGGAACCCCACGACCATCACGCGTATGCTCCAGGACCCGGTGTACATCGGCGTGATGCGCCAGGGTAAACAGCGGGTCATTAGCTACAAAGTCCATAAGCGGGCCCCTGTGCCGGAGAACGAGTGGTTTGTGGTTGAAAACGCGATTCCTCCGATTATAGACAGAGAACTCTTTCAAGCAGCGCAGGATCTTCATAAGAAGGATGTCCGGACGGCCCCCGGTCAGAAAGAAGTCTATCTGTTCTCTGGATTCATCCGCTGCGCGGACTGCAAAAAGGGGATGTCCCGCCATTCGTCAAAGGGCTATGTCTACTACCAGTGCAGGACCTTCCGGGACAAATCCAAAACCCAGTGCAGCAAGCACAGCATTCGGATGGAAATTTTGGAGCAGGCCGTTTTGGCTGCAATCCAAAAGCAGATTGAGCTTGTTGATTCTCTCTCTGCAATCATTGAGGAAATCAATCAAGCTCCAAAGGTGCAGACGGAATCACTCCGGCTTACCACTATGCTCAATCAGAGGCAAAAGGAGCTTGATAAGGTGATGGGGCTCTTGGATGGGCTGTACATGGACTGGAAAAGCGGGGACATCACCAGAGATCAGTATCGCCGTATGAAGGTGAAGTTTGAGGAACAGGCCCAGCAGCTTGAAGCTACCATTGACCACATCAAGAGTGAATGCGATACACTGGCCCAAGGCATTGGGACGGATGATCCCTATTTGACAGCGTTCTTAAAGCACCGCAACATCGAATCACTCTCGCGCGGTCTGCTCATCGAGCTGGTCAACACAATTTATATTCACGAAGACGGAAGCATTGATATTGAATTCAAGTTCGCAGACCAATACCGCCGAATTGTAGAGTTTATTGAAAACAACAAAAACGAGCTCTACATTATCGGCGGTAAGGCTGTCTGAAAAGTTGCGCATAAACGACTGCACCCACCGGCCCTGCCGGCCCCACTGGTCCCACCGGACCCAATGTCACCGCCACCAACGCCTATGCCGCCAGCGCCAAGGGCGCGGCGTTCCCGGTCCTCATGTCCGGAACCAACGTGGCTCTGCCCGACGCCCAGACGCTGTCCCCCGACATCACGGTCAACGGGGCAAACGACACCTTCACCGTGGCGGAGGCCGGACGGTATCGGGTTTCCTATAATATCA
>Ga0073906_1002081_pt1 | contig 27826 bp, 24 predicted proteins | sample Inofromicrocosms_FD_65485 | JGI IMG/M metagenome (GOLD analysis project Ga0073906, IMG submission 65485) | Mouse cecum microbial communities from Vienna, Austria - Inoculum for glucosamine and mucus D2O microcosms | ecosystem: Host-associated > Mammals > Digestive system > Large intestine >...
GGCTCCCATCAGCCCGGAAATATTCGGCCGCACCACATCGTAGCCCAATTCACGCTCAAAAGCTCGCAACACTGCGTCATTCAAAAAGGTACCGCCCTGCACCACAATTCGCCGGCCCAGCTCTTGCGCACTGTGCACGCGCAAAACCTTGTAAATCGCATTTTTCACCACGCTAATAGCCAAACCGGCGCTGACGTCGCCAACCTCAGCGCCATCGCGCTGGGCCTGCTTCACGGAGGAATTCATAAACACCGTGCAGCGAGAACCCAAATCCACCGGCCGCTTAGCAAACAAAGCCAGCTTGGCAAATTCGGCCGCCGAATAGCCCAAGGCCTCCGCAAAAGCTTGGATGAACGAACCGCAGCCGGAGCTGCAAGCCTCATTCAGCGCAATGTTGTCAATCGTGCCGTTGCGGATAGTAAAGCATTTCATATCCTGCCCGCCGATGTCGATAATGTAATCCACCTGCGGTTCAAAATAATGCGCTGCCGTAAAGTGGGCCACGGTTTCCACCAGCCCGTAATCAATATTAAAAGCGTTTTTGATTAACTCCTCGCCGTAACCCGTCACCGCTGCCGCCCGCAGGCTGATATTTTCGCCCAACAGCTCATAGATATGCAACAGTTGCTGCTGAATAATCGGCAAGGGATTGCCCTTGTTGCTAGCATAATAGGTGTAAAGCAGATTGCCATTTTCGCTGATTAAAGCCAGCTTGCTGGTTGTGCTGCCCACATCGATACCCAAATAGGCCCCGCCTTGATAGGTCTGCAAATCTGCCTGCGGCACGCTGTCGCGCTGATGGCGATCCTGAAACTGGGCATATTCCGCTTCATCCGCAAACAAAGGTGGCAAAAAACGGCTTTTTCCCTGCACCGATTTCCGCGCCAGCAACAGCTTTTGCCGCAACTGGTCGTAGCTGTAAGCTTCCGGCTGACCATCCGCATAAACCGCCGCGCCCAAGGCCACAAAATATGTGCCCAGCTCCGGGAAAACGGCATTTTCCGGCTCCAGATGCAAAGTTTCAATAAAACGCTGGCGCAGGCCCAGGTTAAAGGAAAGCGGGCCGCCTAAAAACAGCACTTTGCCTTCAATACGCCGGCCCTGCGCCAAACCGGTCACCGTCTGCTCGGCCACCGCCTGATAAATGCTGGCTGCAATATCTTCCTTTGCCGCGCCCTGATTAATCAACGGTTGAATATCCGTTTTGGCAAAAACGCCGCAACGTGAAGCAATCGGGTAAATTTTTTTGTGGCGCAGGCTCAGCTCGTCTAGCTCCTCCACGCTGACGTTCAGCAGCATTGCCATCTGGTCGATAAAAGCGCCCGTGCCGCCAGCGCAGGTGCCATTCATTCGCTCCTCCACGCCGCCGGTCAGAAACAGGATTTTCGCATCTTCGCCGCCCAGCTCAATCACCACATCCGTTTCCGGCTCCAACTCGGCCACCGCGCCGGAAAGGGCGTAAACCTCCTGCACAAATGGTATGCCGCCAGATTCCGCCAAGGACATCCCCGCCGAACCGCTGATAGCCACCTTAACCTGTCGGTTTTTCAACAGCAGCGGCAAGCCGCCAATAATTTCATCCAATTTTTCGGCAATCCTGGACCCATGCCGCTGATAAGTAGAATACAAAAGGCCGCCGGCATCATCAATCAGCACCACCTTAATCGTGGTGGAGCCAATATCAATACCCAGTCTGTACATACCAACACTCCTTTTGACTTTTTAACCTATTTGGTCTTTATGCGTCGCTTTTCTACCTATTATAATAGATTTTTTTGAAAAAGTCCAGTGTTATTTTTTTACTTGTAAATTTTTCTTAACAGTAGTATAATATTTATATGTTACACTACTATGTAGAAATATTATAGCAAAGGAGTCAGCATTATGCCGCCTTATGTAAATCTTATTCTTAATATCGCCATTTATGTGGTGGTTATCGTCGCCATTGTGGCCATTGTGGTTAGCAAACTGCGTGAGAAGCCTATGGAGTGGCCGGATTTAGCTCAATATGGCCAACCGCGCGAGCTTTGGCTGGAGGGCATGGAGGATTTGGATGTTTTCCCGCAGTATGGTTATCATCGTTACCGCGATGTTTACCTGAATATGCGCCGCATTCCGGTAATCGTTCTGGAACCCCAAACCATCAACGACCAGCTTTCCTACCACTTTATTGAGGTGAAAACTGGCGCAGAGGGGTATGACCTGCCCCAGTTCGTGATGTTGCTGGGCACGGAGACCCCAGCTAAAATTGTTAGCTTTTAATTCAAAATAGCAAAGGAGGTATATTTACTACTATGAAAAAGTTTGACCCCAATTATCAAATGCTTGCTGAAATGTATCAGGACGACTATTATCCTGACTTTTTGGTAGATAAAATTTCGGCTCTGCTTCGCAAGGTAATTGCGCTGCTGGAAAACGACGAAACCGATTTGAAAGTTATTCAATCTGCACTTGATGAAGCCGTTGAGGGTATTAACGATTTACAAGCAGAATTTGATGAAAACGACAGCGAAATTGAAACCGTGGCCCGGGACACTATCGGTGAAACAGTCGCCTACATTCTTGAATGGTTCGACATTAATATTGACATTGAGGACGCTATTGGTGCGCGAGATTGGTAAAAAACACTGCAAAAGTAGTGTTACCTATTTCCTACTAAATAAAAAACCACCCGTTAAACAGGTGGTTTTTTTATTTACTTTATCTAAGCCCGCTGGCCTTGATTCGGTTAATTGCCCGATGCAATGATAGCTCAGCCCGCAGCATATCCAAATCCTTTTCCTCACTGCGATGATGCAGCCGATCCTCTGCACGAGCTTTGACAGCCTGAGCCCGGGCCACGTTGATTTCCTCAGCCCGCTCAGCGGCCTCGGCCAGCACAATAACTGTGTTGTCCTTAACCTCAGCAAAGCCGCCGCTCACCGTCAGATAATGATCCTTATCAGCTTGATTGTATTTCACAATGCCAATGTCCAGCGTTGTCATCAAAGGGGCGTGGTTTTTCAAAACGCCCATTGAGCCCAGCGTGGCCGGCAGGTTCACCGTTGCCACATTCTCTGACATCAGCAAACCGGCAGGTGTAACAATATCCAAACGGATTACATCTTCAGCCATAGCTTATGCACGCCCTTCCATAGCCTTCGCCTTAGCCACGGCGTCTTCAATCGTGCCAACCATCAGGAAGGCCTGCTCCGGCAGGTGATCATATTCACCAGCCACAATGGCCTTAAAGTCCTGCACGGTTTTAGCCAGCGGCACATAAACACCAGGAGTACCGGTGAACTGCTCCGCCACGTGGAAAGGCTGGCTCAGGAAGCGCTGAATTCTTCTGGCGCGGCCAACAGTAATTTTTTGTTCCTCGCTCAATTCGTCCATACCCAAAATAGCAATGATGTCCTGCAACTCCTTGTACTGCTGCAAAATGCGCTGCACATCGCGCGCCACCTGATAATGCTCCTGGCCCACAATCTTCGGGTCCAGAGAACGGGAAGATGAATCCAGCGGGTCAACAGCCGGATAAATACCCATCTCAGAAATAGCGCGGTTCAGAACGGTTCTGGCGTCCAAATGGTTAAACGTGGTTGCCGGGGCCGGGTCAGTCAAGTCGTCGGCCGGCACGTAAATAGCCTGAACGGAAGTAATGGAGCCGTCCTTGGTGGAAGTAATGCGCTCCTGCAACTGGCCCATCTCAGTGGCCAGGGTGGGCTGATAGCCCACGGCGGAGGGCATGCGGCCCAACAAAGCGGACACCTCAGAACCTGCCTGAGTGAAACGGAAAATGTTATCAATGAACAGCAGCACGTCCTGATGATCCTGGTCACGGAAATGCTCTGCCATGGTCAAACCGGTCAAAGCCACGCGCAAGCGGGCCCCCGGCGGTTCATTCATCTGGCCGAAAACCAGCGCTGTTTTGCTGATAACGCCGGATTCGCTCATTTCACCGTAAAGGTCATTGCCCTCACGGGAACGCTCGCCCACGCCGGCAAACACAGAGTAGCCGCCGTGCTCCTGAGCGATGTTGCTAATCAATTCCTGAATCAAAACGGTTTTGCCAACGCCGGCGCCACCGAACAAACCAACCTTGCCGCCCTTGGTGTAAGGCACCAAAAAGTCAACAACCTTAATGCCTGTTTCCAAAATTTCAGTGGAGGGGCTCAATTCCGCAAACGGCGGCGCCTCCTTGTGGATAGGCGAGGTCTGTTTGTAATCACATTGCGGTTTGCCGTCAATCGGCTCGCCAATTACGTTGAACATTCTGCCCAGCGTTTCCTTGCCCACAGGCACGCTCACCGGCGCCCCTGTGTCCACAGCCGTCATGCCACGGCGCAGGCCATCAGTGGATGAAAGAGCCACGCAACGGACAAAATCATTGCCCAAATGCTGCATAACCTCCAAAGTCAGATGAATATCTTCTTCATCAATCTTGATGGCGTTGTAAATAGCCGGCAAGCCGTCCGAGGGGAACTCAATATCGACAATAGCGCCGATAATCTCTCTAATTTTTCCCTCTGCCATAATTCAACCTCCTTAAAAGCAGGGTTCTTTTTTGTTATGATGCCCAGGCTATTCCAGCGCTGCGGCACCGCCGACAATCTCAGTAATTTCCGTCGTAATCTGAGCCTGACGCGCCCGGTTCAGGGACAAGGTCAGTTTATCGATCAATTCGGAGGCGTTGTCGGTCGCCGAATCCATCGCCGTCATCCGAGCGCCATGCTCGCCGGCTTTGGCTTCCAAAAGCAGACGGTAAATAGAAGAATCCACATATTTTGGCAGAATAACGTCCAAAATCTCCTTGCCGCCCGGCTCAAATATATAATCAGTTTCAGCCTGCACTCCACCCTCATCCGCGGCTTCGTCCTGCTTGGCCGGAATGGGCAGCACCTGCTGGCAATCCGGCACCTGCGTCAACACCGAGATAAATTTGGAATACACCACGTGAACCTCGTCAACCTCACCATCAAGGTACTTTTTGATTACATAATCACTCAGGGCCTTACCTTGGCTGACATTGGGCGTATCGCCAATATTGGTGAACACGTCCATCACACTGTAGCGCGGTCTGGTGCGGAAATGTTCCGCTGTTTTGTTACCAATCAACAGCATTTCGCCCTGCTTGCCTTCCGGCACAGAGTTCAGCTGATTTTCCGCAAACCGCAACAGGTTGATATTGTAGCCGCCGCACAACCCGCGGTCGCCGGCCACCACAATATACAAAATATTTTTCACCTCATCACGAGGCTGCAAAAACGGACTATTATAATCATCGCCGCCGCCAAGCAGGTGGTTCATAACCTCCTGAATCTTGTCTGAATAAGGGCGCACCGCCACCAGAGTGGACTGCGTTTTGCGCAGCTTGGCTGCCGAAACCATTTTCATGGCCTTGGTAATCTTCTGGGTGCTAACAACGCTCTTAATGCGGCGTCTGATATCTCGCATATTAGCCAAAGCAATCTCACCACCTTTACGCTGTAATCGAAATCAAATAATGAGGCTTCCCTCTAAGCAAAAATCTTTTTGTATTCAGCCAAGGCCTGCTCAATCATAGCCTGGTTGTTGTCGTCCAACTTCTGCTTGGTGGCAATATCAGCCAGCACATCGCTGCGCTGAGAACGCAAATATTCTACAAACCCATCAGCAAAACGGGTGATGTTCTTAACCTCAATATCTTTCAGCAGGCCGTTTACGCCGACGTAAAGCACGGCAACCTGCTCTTCAACTTTCAGCGGAGAGTATTGATCTTGCTTCAAAAGCTCCATCATACGTTCGCCATGCGCCAACGTGTCACGAGTAGCCTTGTCCATATCGGAACCAAACTGCGAGAACGCCGCCAACTCACGATACTGCGCCAAGTCGCCACGCAAGGTGCCGGCAACCTGTTTCATAGCTTTAATCTGTGCAGAACCGCCCACACGAGATACTGACAAACCAACGCTGATAGCCGGACGGAAGCCGCTGAAGAATGCGTCGGTTTCCAGGAAGATCTGGCCGTCAGTAATGGAAATTACGTTGGTTGGAATATAAGCGCCAATATCGCCGGCCTGCGTTTCAATAATCGGCAAAGCCGTCATTGAGCCGCCGCCCAATTCGTCGGAAAGCTTAGCTGCACGCTCTAACAAGCGGGAATGCAAATAGAATACATCGCCCGGATAAGCTTCACGCCCCGGCGGACGGCGCAGCAGCAGGGAAAGTTCGCGGTAGGCCATGGCCTGCTTAGTCAAATCATCATATACAATCAAAACGTGCTTGCCGTTGAACATAAACTCCTCGCCCATTGCCGCGCCGGCATAAGGAGCAATATACAACAACGGAGCCGGCTCAGAAGCCGCGGCGGAAACCACAATGGAATACTCCATTGCGCCGCCCTCCTCCAGACGCTTCACCACGGAAGCAACGGTGGAGGCCTTTTGGCCGATTGCTACATAAATACAAATCATATTCTGACCTTTTTGGTTCAGAATAGCGTCAACAGCGATGGCGGTTTTGCCCGTTTGACGGTCGCCAATGATCAGCTCGCGCTGACCGCGGCCAATCGGCACCATTGAGTCAATGGATTTCAAACCCGTCTGCATAGGCTCAAACACGGATTTACGCGAGATTACACCCGGCGCCTTGGATTCCACAGGGCGGAATTTGTTGGTTTCAATCGGCCCTTTGCCATCCAAAGGATTGCCCAGCGGATCCACAACACGGCCAATCAGGGCTTCGCCCACCGGAACCTCCATAATACGACCAGTACGTTTCACTTGATCGCCCTCATGGATGTCGGTGAACTGACCCAAAATTACGCAGCCAATGTTGTCCTCCTCCAAGTTCATCGCCAGACCCATCACGCCGTTTTCAAACTCCAGCAGCTCGCCGGCCATAGCGTTGTTTAAGCCGTAAATACGGCAAATGCCGTCGCCTACGGTGATAACGGTACCCACCTGCGACACATCAACGTCAGCCTGATAATTTTCTATCTGCTGCTTCAGAATGGAGCTGATTTCTTCTGGTCTGATGCTCAAAATTTTTCACCCCTCTAAGTTCTAAAGTTCCTGTATAACAGTCTGTTGGCTTGCCAACAGTTTTTTAACTTGCCTTACGCCTCAGCCTATTCCAACGTCAGCGATTCCTTTAAGGAACGCAGCTGTTGGCTAAGGCTTGCGTCGTACACAGTGTCGTCAATTTGCACCTTCAGGCCGCCGATAAGTTGCTTATCCAGCAGCGTTTTCAGGCGAATTTTGGCGTTCAGCTTGTCAGCCAGGGCCTTTTCCAAAGCCTGCTGCTCCTGCTCAGCCAACGGCACCGCCGTGTGCACCACAACCTGACGCACACCGGCAGCCTCGTCGCAAAGCTCCTCATAAGCTGCGGCAAATTCCGGCAAACTAGCTTCCCGGCCTTTGTCCAAAATTACAAAAATGAAGTTTTTCACCTCAACCGGCGTATCCTCTGCCAAAATCTTTTCAATCAGCTGTTTTTTGGCGGAAGTGGACATCAGCTTGCCGTAAATCATCTGGGCCAATTCCTCATTTTGCTGCAACAAAGCCACAAAATCGTGCAAATTGCGGCCAAAGGCGGCCTCTTGCTGTTTGGCCTGGGCCAATTCCAGCAAAGCCTTGGCATAGCGTTTTGTCAAACCGGCCTTAATCATTTTTTGCCGCCACCTCTGCAATATATTTATCCACCAAAGCCATATGCTGTTTGTCGGTCATATCCTCAGCCAACAAACGGCCAGCCACGGAAACCACCATATCAGCCACTTCGCCTTTAATAGCCAAAATAGCGTCGGCCTTTTCCTTGGCAATCTCAGCTTCAGCACGAGCCAAAATGCTATCCGCGGAAGTTCTGGCCTGGGCCAAAATATCTTCCTTGGTTTCCTCCGCCGTTTTTTGAGCGTCGTCAATAATAGCCTTGGCTTGGCGTCTGGCGTCGGCAATCTCCTCAGCCAGTTTAGCGCTCATCTGTTCTGCCTCACGGCGCGCCGCGTCAGCCTTGTTCAGGCTGTCGTCAATGGTTTGCTGCCGGGAGTCGATCATGCGGATAACAGGCCCCCACATGAATTTATATAAAATAGCCACGAGAACTAAAAAGTTCACCATGACAAATATTAAAGTCTGAACATCAATCTCCATTAGGCGATTGTCCTCCTCTCGGTTGCGATTGGCTCCCCACCCCCAGCGCCCCAAAGGGGAGCGCCAGGGAGAAAGCCAAACATCTGTGGCCGCTTATTAGCCGATATTGCCTACGATCATAAAAGCAATCAGCAGACCATAAATGGTCAAAGCTTCCAACAAAGCCATAGCCAAAATCATAGCTGTACGAATGTCGCCGGCAGCCTCAGGCTGACGAGCAATACTTTCCATAGCAGCAGCGCCCACTTTGCCCTGGCCCAAAGCCGGGAAAATGGTGGAGATAGCGATAGCCAGAGCGGCTGCCAATGCAATAATTGCACTTTCCATATCCATATTCCTCCTTTCCAAATCCAAACAAATCGGACTTTAAAACTTTATTCCATAATAATTAAACGAGAAAACAAATTAAATTCGGGCTAAAACTTAAAACCATCTTAATGCCCTGCGCTGGTGGCCGTATCGATATAAATGGCCGAAAGCATGGTGAACACCAAAGCCTGAATGAAGCCAAACAACATGGACAAACCCATAATAACGATTGGCGCCCCCAAGGGAATCAAACCGCTCACTTGATGCAAAACGGTTTCTTCACCGTAAATATTGCCAAATAGACGCAAAGAAAGAGATAACGGGTGAGTGACCTCTTCCAGCAGCATCAAAGGCAGCAGCGGCGCCACTGGCTTCACAAAATGCCCTAAATAATGCACGCCATGATATTTGAAACCGCCGTACTGGGTGGCTAAGAAAGTAACCAGCGCCAGCCCCACAGTGCAGCTAAGCGTGCCCGTGGGCGGCTGAAAGCCTGGCAGCTCTCCGGCAAGCGGCAGCAAGCCGCTGTAGTTTGATATGATAATATACAAAAACAGAGTCCCCAGCACCGGCAAAAAAGCCGTTGCCTTTTCCTTGCCAATAATACTGCCATAAAAATCACGCAAGCCGCCAACCACATATTCCAAAGCGCTTTGCAAACGCCCCGGCTGGCGTTCCTTCAAATTGCGTGTGCCGGCAATCGCCACCACGCTTACCACTGCCGTAATCGCCAATGAAGTGGTCATCACGCTGTTCACGTGAAATGCGCCGATTTCAAACAAAGTAGCGTTAGACATATTTACCTGCCTCCTTTCTTTGCAAACTTAATGTAAAATATTTAAAATTTTTTACACTCCTATTAAAAGAACCAAAAAAAACCTATTTCCGAATCAGCCGCTTGTTCAGGCCTGTGCAGGCCAACAGCAACTGAAAAAATACCGTTAACATTATGCCAACGCCCAGCAGGGTGAAATCCCAGCGAAAAGGCAGCCAGCCGCGGGCCAAAAACAAAACCAGCAGCAAAAGCACATCCAAAATATACTTGCTGACGTGAAATTTCAAAACAGCATTCAAGGCTTGGCGGTTCACAGCTTGTCCGTCCTCGCCAGCCTGCAAAGCGGCCGCCGCCTTGGCATCGCTCCTTTTCACAACCTGAAGAAGTAACGCCAGCGCCACCAAAACCCAAACTCCGCCAATCGCGGCGCCCATTAGCAGCGCATAAAAAATTTCCATAAAATCCCGGCCTCCTGTTGCAGCTTTTCCCCAAAGCCGCTTTTCCATTTACTATTATACAAAAGACAATGCAAAAAGGCAATAGCAAAATCCTATTTTAAGCAATTTTTTTGCAGAAAAAAATTTTACATTAAAAAATAATTGCAAATATCAACAAAAACCGCCGCCCAAAACCTGCGTTTAGCAGGCATTTAGCGACGGTTTAGCTTATTTATTCCGGTATTTTGGCAATTAACTCCACTTCCAACAGGCTGCCCTTTGGCAAAGCGGCAATCTGCACACAGGAACGGGCCGGAAAAGGTTCCACAAAATATTCAGCATAAATGCTGTTTACTTCGGCAAAATTGGCCAAATCAGTTAAAAACACCGTAGTTTTCAACACATCCGCAAAGCCGCAGCCAGCAGCGGCCAAAACCTGCTCCAGGTTGGCAAAAACCTGCCGGGCCTGAGCCTCCACCGTTTCGCCGGCCAACTCGCCGGTGGCTGGGTCAATCGGCACCTGACCGCTGGCAAAGAAGAAGCCGCCAGCCACAATCCCCTGAGAGTACGGCCCCAAAGCGGCCGGAGCAGCCGCCGTGGCAATCTGTTTTTTTGACATTACTATAAAACACATCCTTTGTTAAGTTAGAAAAATTCAGTCTATTTTAAATAGGTAGAAAATGGTTCAAATTTATTCAACCGGAGCCGATTCCACCGGTGCAGCAGCCGCAACATCGCCGCCGCCAGCCGCCGCGGGAGCTCCCTCAACCCCACCGGCCGCCTCCACGGAACCGCCCTCTTGCGCCTGCTCCTCATCCTCAAACAAGGAGTCGTATTTCTCGTGCTCCTTAGCGGACATCGCCAACGTTTTAGCCATTGTGTAAAGCACTTGGCTATATTCCAGCAGCTTTTGTTCATCAGAGCCCGGCACCTGGCCGCCGGTGGAAATGCGGCGAGCAATTTCCATCATTTTCAGCATGTAGTCCATGGCCTCTTTGGCCGCTTCCGCCTCGTCCTTGGCCGCTTCTTTCTGCCGTTGCAAAGACTCCTGCATAGCCTTGGCCGCCTGCTCCGCCATTTTCTTTTCATTCTCCAGCTTGTTGTCAGTGCCGGTTAAAGCCTGATAAACCGCATTGGCCGCCGCCAGGCGAGCCTCTGCCGAAAGCGCCACTCTGTCCTGCTTGCTCACAGCCGCATTTTGCGCCGCGGCTTGTCGCAATCCGGTTTGCGCGTTTTCCTGCACATTATCGGCCACACCAGCCACCACCGATTTGGCCTGCGCGCCCTGCCCGGCCGACGTATTCCGACGCTTGGGGCCGAAAATATTATTCCGGCCAAAAATGTTGTTTTGATTTGTGATCCTCACTTTGTTAGCCTCCTTTGCTAAGCCACGGCTAAATGGCTAAAAATTCAATTTCAGCGGTGATGCCTGCCGTGATGACCGCCCACCGCCTGGCTGGCATAATGATGTGTATGGCTCAAAGTGCAGTTCTGCGGGCAGTAACCATCCGCAGTTTGATAACAATGCGTATGGTTCAGCGAGCAATTTTGCGGACAGTAATCAGTCTGATAGTAGTGTGTATGGTTCAGCACACAATTTTGGGCACAGTAAACCGTCTGACTGGATACGCTGACCGCTTGCTGGGCGACACGGTGAGCTTGATTGTAGAAGTAATCCTGCCGTTCCGCCTGCATATCCAACACCTGACCGGTGTAGGCGTCCAACTCCAATTCATATTTCACAAAATTGTAGTAAATTTCCACATCGTAAACCCAGCGGTCATCATCATATTCCAACTTTAGCTTGGTGATATTGTTCAGGCTGGAACCCGGCACCGCCCGCAAAGCAGCCGCCCGCGCGTCATCATTGCTCATCACCTGGCTCTGGTTGGGATTTTGATTTGACTGACCGGGCTGAACAATCTGCCCCGCTTTGTTTTCTGTTTCCATCTTGAGTGTGGCGCCGGTGTAAGCATCCAGCTCCAGCTCATATTCCACAAAGTTGTAAAGCAGCTCCACCTCATAAACCGGGCGGCCATCGTCATAATCCAGCTTTAGCTTGGTAATATCACTGGCCGAAGCGCCGGAAACTATGCGCAAAGCAACCGCTCTGGCCTCATCCAAAGTCAGCATTACGCCATTGTTGTTTGAGCCGGGATTGGTTGTTCCGGGATTAACCGGCTTGTTTGAGGTGTTGGAATTAAAGCTGTCCGCATCCGTCACCGTATTGCCGGAGCCAGTACCGCCATAAATGCTGATGGTGGAAGTGCGTCCGTCCCAATCCACATTTTTACCCATAAGCTCGCCAATCGAACGCAAGGGCAAATAAACCGAACCGTTGTAAAGCAACGGATAAATGGCAGTGCCGTCGGAATTGGTGAAGCTGCGGCGCACGCCATCCATCATAATTGTAAAATCCGGGCGCAGCTGAGCCGTCACATATTGCCGGGAAGCCGACGTTACCCGACCGCTAGAGGGAGCCGCGGTGCGCTTGCCCTCCAGGCTGGCCGTCAAATTGGCCTCATCCCAGTTGACATTTTTGTTCATCAACTCGCCCATCGCCCGCAAAGGCAGATAAGTGCTGTTGTTGTAAACCAACGGATAAACCGGCTGTCCTGTTGAGTTAAAAAGATTCTGGTTTACACCATCCACAACGATTTTATAATCGGGGTTCAACTGAGCTGTCACATTGGTGACGGTGGGGGCGGCGCTTACCACGCCAGCCGCTCCCAGCAAGGCAACCAACAGCAACATCACCAGCAACAGCATACTCCTCCGGGATTTCAGAATACGCATAAGCATCTCCTCCTTATTTCTTTTTCTACCTATATATTATAAGTAATTCTCCGCCATTAAGCAAGTGGTTTTAGCTATTTTATCGCAGATTTTTTACTGGAACTTTTTGGCCCGGCTGCTGTTTTGGGCCGGCCAGCTGTGGAGCCTGCCGATTTGTAACGCCGCGGCTCCTCTGGAAAGCGCACAAAACGGTTCGATGTGCGGCAATCGTGCACCAGATACTGCACATAACGACGAATACTAGCCATAAAAACTTCATCCGTCATCCGGCCGCCCGCAATGGCGGAAAGCCCGCGTTCCCACTTGCCGGTGGTTTCCGGCGATTTCAGCTCCGGCGGCACAACCTCCATCAAGCGCTCCCCCTTTTCGGTGGGCAGCAAATTTTTGCCCTGCCGCCGGATATAGCCCACTTTCAGCAACCGTTCAATAATAGCCGCCCTGGTGGCCGGCGTGCCCAGACCGTTCTCCTTTAGCTGCTCGCGCAGGGCTTCGTCCTCCACAAAACGCCCGGCGTTCTCCATTGCGGATAGCAAACCCGCCTCCGTATACGGCTTGGGCGGTTGGGTTTTCTTACGGCTGCTTTTGACGGCCAAAACTTGCGCCGGCTGCCCCTCCTGCAAGCTGGGCAGCTGCTGGTCGTCCTCTTTGGCGCTTTTTTTGGCTGTGGCGGTCTTTTTCGGCGGCGTCTCCGCCGCCTCCCAGGCTTGCAGCTGTTGATAAACCGCCTGCCAACCGGCCTGCAAAACCTCCTGCCCGCGGGAAGCAAACAGCTCGCCCTGCGGATTGGCCTCCGTTTGCACCTGCGTCAGCACCTTTGTCACGGCATAACGATAGGGCGGATAAAACACTGCCAGGAAGCGCAGAGCCACCAAACGAAACACCCGCAGCTCATCCGGGGTCAACCCCTCCAGGCGCAAATTGCCCTCCGTGGGGATAATAGCGTGATGATCGCTAATTTTGCTGTTATCAATAATCCGCTTGCTCAGCGGCAACGGTTGGCCCAACAGCGGCGCGGCCAAATCTGAAAACTGAGCCAGACCAGCCAAACGCTGCACCCGGCTGGCCAAATGCGGCGCCAAGTCATCGCTGAGATAACGGCTATCCGTGCGGGGATAGGTCAGCAACTTGCGCCGCTCATACAAGCTTTGAGCAATATCCAGCGTTTTCTGGGCGGAATAGCCATAGCGTCGATTACAATCGCGCTGTAGCTCAGTCAAATCGTAAAGCAGAGGCGGCGGCTGGCTTTTTTCCTCGCGCCCCACCTGCAAGACATGCGCCGGCCGGCCTTTCACCGCCGCCTGCAAGGCCTTGGCCTGCTCGGCGGCCTGCGGGCCAACCAAGCGCGTTTTACCCTGTTTATCCTGCCAAACGCCCCAATAGGTTTGGCCGTCCGCCAAAGCAAAATCGGCCCTAAGCTCCCAATATTCCTCCGGCACAAAAGCGGTAATCTCCTGCGCCCGCGCCACAATAATCGCCAAAGTTGGCGTTTGCACCCGGCCAATGGAAAGCAATGTGTTATATTTCAGGGTGTAGGCCCGGCTGGCGTTAATACCCACCAGCCAATCCGCCTCCGAACGGCAGCGGGCCGAAGCAAACAGATTATCGTAATCCGCACCGGGGCGCAGGCTGGCAAAGCCCTCCCGCAGGGCCTCGTCCGTCATACTGGAAACCCACAGCCGCCGAAAAGGCTTGCGGCAGCCGCAAAGCTGGTAAATATAGCGAAAAATCAGCTCGCCTTCCCGGCCGGAATCGGTGGCGCAAATCAAACTTTCCACCTCCGGGCTGCGCAGCAGCTTTTTCAGCACCGCCAGCTGGGCCCGGCCGCTGACCACTGCTTGCAGCTGCATTTGCTCCGGCATAATCGGCAGCGTTTCCATACTCCACTTTTTCCAGGCCGGATTGTAGTCCTCCGGGTTGCAAAGGGCGGCCAGATGGCCCACCGCCCAGGATACGATATAATTGCCGCCAGCAAGCAGACCGTCTCCTTTTTCCCGGCAGCCCAAAACGCGGGCGATGTCGCGCCCGACGGAGGGTTTTTCGGCTATTACTAAAACTTTTCCCATTAATCTGCCTCAATGAATGCCTTATACCCTTTATACGCTTCATATATATCCGCCTTGCTGGTAACCTCCCACGGCGCATGCATATTCAAAACCGCCACGCCGCTGTCAATAACCTCCATACCATAAAGCGCCAGGATATAAGCAATGGTGCCGCCGCCGCCCAAATCAACCTTGCCCAGCTCCGCCGTCTGATAATGCACGCCGGCCTCGTCCATCACCCGGCGCAACCAGGCCAGATATTCGGCGTTAGCGTCGTTGGAGCCGGATTTGCCTCTGGCCCCGGTGAATTTGTTGAAAACCAGGCCGCGGCCCAGATAAGCCACATTCTTCTTCTCAAAAGCCGCAGCGTAAGCTGGGTCAAAAGCGGAGCTGACGTCGGATGAAAGCATGCGGCTCCTCTGCAACAGACGGCGCAAATTAAGCTCGCTGTAATCGCCGGTTAGGTTCAAAAGCTCCGCCACGCTGTTTTCAAAAAAGCGGGATTGCATGCCCGTGGCTCCCACGCTGCCAATCTCCTCCTTGTCCACCAGCAAGCAGCAGGCGCAACGCTCGCTTTGCTCCACGGCCAACATCGCCCGCAAAGAGGGGTAGGCACAAGCTGCGTCGTCCTGGCCGTAAGCCAAAATCATGCTGCGGTCCAAGCCCGCTTCTCTGGCCGGGCCGGCCGGCACCACTTCCAGCTCCGCAGAAATAAAATCTTCCTCTGTCAGGTCATATTTTTCTGCCAGCAAGTGCAGCACATTGGCCTTCACCGCCTCCTTAGCCGCCCCCTGGGCGTCCTTATCCTCGCCGGCCAACGCTTCCGGCAGAGCGGCGTTGCCAATCAGAATATTCAGAGCCTCGCCCTCCACCACGCGCGCGCCTTTCTTTTCCAGCTGCTCCTGCGCCAAATGCACCAACAAATCGGTGACGCAGAAAACCGGGTCGGCAGGGTCCTCGCCAATCACAATTTCCACCGTGGAGCCGTCCTTTTTCACCACCACCCCGTGCAGAGCCAGCGGCAAAGTCACCCACTGATATTTTTTAATACCGCCGTAATAGTGCGTATCCAAAAAGGCTAATTCGCCCTCCTCAAACAAAGGGTTTTGCTTAATATCCAGCCGGGGCGAATCAATATGCGCCCCCAAAATATTCAAACCGGCGGTTAACGGCTGCCGCCCCAACCGAAACAGCGCCACCGCCTTGCCCATACAAACGCTGTAAACCTTGGCCCCGGCAAGCAGCGGCCGCCCAGCCTGCGCCGCAGCCTCCAGGCTTATGTAACCGGCCGCCTCCGCCTGCTGCACAATCTCCCGCACACTTTCGCGCTCTGTTTTGCAAAGGCTCAAAAACTGGCGGTAATCCGCCGCCACCGCCTCCAGCTCTTGCCAATCAGCTTCATTATATAGCTTAAAACAATTTTCCCGTTTCAAAATTTTCGCCTCCGTTTTATCTTTTTTACCTAATTATAATGGATATGCGCCAATAAATCAACCGCAACTTTGCGTATTACCCCTTGAAAACCTAGTAAATATATGTTATTATAGGCTTTAGAAGTGCGAGGTGAAGCAAACAAGTGAAGATTTCAACCAAAGGACGCTACGCCCTACGTATGCTGCTGGATTTGGCAGAGCACCAGCAGCAGGGTTTCATCGCCCTGAAAGACATTGCCGCCAGGCAGGAAATCTCCAAAAAATATTTGGAGCAGATTGTGGCAATTCTGAACAAAACCGACATTTTGCAAACCAATCGGGGCTTTCAGGGCGGCTACAAGCTGGCCAAGCCGCCGGCGCATTACACAGTGGGCAGTATTCTGCGGCTAACGGAAGGCAGCCTTTCCCCCGTGGCCTGCTTGGATCATGACCCCGCCAGCTGCCCGCGCCACAGCGCCTGCGCCACCCTGCCGGTTTGGCAAGGGCTGGAAAAAGTTATCAACGAATATCTGGACGCCATAACCTTGCAGGATATTCTCGATGAACAACGCCAGGCCCAAAATAAAAATGACTACGTAATTTAAGCCTATTATTGCAAATTTCGGAAGATTATGCTAAAATAAGGGCTGTAACAGCGAAACATTCAGCTTAAACATTTTTAAAGAGGTGCCATATGCAGATTAGGGAATCCGCCGAGGATTATCTGGAAGCCATATTGATTTTAAAAGGCGAAAACGGCAATGTGCGCGCTATTGACATCGCCCACCACCTGGGCTTCAGCCGCCCCAGCGTCAGCATTGCCATGAAAAACCTGCGGGAAAACGGCTATATCACCGTTTCCCAAGACGCGCTAATCAGCCTGACGGCCAAAGGGCAGGAAATTGCCGAGCGGGTTTATGAACGCCACCAAGTCCTCACCGATTGCCTGCTGCGCCTGGGCGTCAATCCGGCCAACGCCAAAGCCGACGCCTGCCGCCTGGAACACGATTTAAGCGATGACAGCTTTGCCAAGATTAAAGCCTACTATCTGCAATGCTTGGCAAACCAGCCCAAGGCAAACTAAAACAATCCCAGGAATATTGGAGGTTCTACAATGGAAGAAAAAGCAAAAGAACAAAACCAAGCCACCACGGAAAACCCAACGGAAAGCCGTTTGGCTGGTAATTTTATTCATGATGAAATTGAGGCCGATTTAGCCGCCGGCCACGCGCAGGCCGTGCACACCCGTTTCCCGCCGGAGCCCAACGGCTATCTGCACATTGGCCACGCCAAAAGCATTTGCCTAAACTTTGGCACAGCCAAAAAATATCAGGGCCTGTGCAACCTGCGCTTTGACGACACCAACCCGGCCAAGGAGGAGCAGGAGTTTATGGACGCTATCAAGGCCGACGTTCGCTGGCTGGGCTTTGATTGGCAGGATCGGCTTTTTTTTGCCTCGGATTACTTTGAGCAAATTTACCAATACGCAGTGGAGCTGATAAAGGCAGGCAAGGCCTACGTCTGCGAACTCAACGCCGACCAAATGCGAGAGCACCGCGGCAGCATTGGCGTGCCGGCCACCTCTCCCTGGCGCGACCGGCCGATTGAGGAAAGTCTGGACCTTTTTGCCCGCATGCGCTCCGGCGAATTTGCCGACGGCCAGTACACCCTGCGCGCCAAGATTGACCTGGCCTCGCCCAACTTTGTAATGCGCGACCCGGTCATCTATCGTATTCAACATGGGGAACACAACCGCACCGGCAATGATTGGTGCATATACCCGATGTATGATTTTGCCCATCCCATTTCCGACTCCCTGGAGGGGATTACGCATTCCATCTGCACCATGGAGTTTGAAATCCACCGGCCGCTTTACGATTGGGTGATTGACAACACCAGTTGCCCCACCAAAAGCCGCCAGATTGAATTTGCCCGCCTGAACCTGACCCACACCGTGATGAGCAAACGTTTCCTGCGCCGCCTGGTGGAGGAGGGCCATGTGCGCGGTTGGGACGATCCCCGCATGCCCACCCTTTCCGGCCTGCGCCGACGCGGCTACACCCCGGAGGCCATCCGCGATTTTTGCGAACGCATTGGCGTGGCCAAGGCGGAAAGTATGGTGGATTCCGCCCTGCTGGAGCATTGCCTGCGGGAGGATTTGAACACTCAGGCCGACCGGGTGATGTGTGTGCTGCGGCCGCTGAAAGTGGTTATCACCAACTATCCTGAGGACGGCCGGGAAATGCTGCCCATTGAGAATAACCCGGAAAAGCCGGAGCGCGGCAAACGTCTGTTGCCCTTTGGCCGGGAAATCTATATCGAGCAGGATGATTTTATGGAGGAGCCGCCGAAAAAATTCTTCCGCCTGAAGCCCGGCGGCGAAGTGCGCCTGAAAGCCGCCTACATCATCAAATGTGAGGAAGTTATCAAAGACGAGGCCGGCAACATTGTGGAACTGCACTGCACTTACGACCCGGAAACCATCAGCGGCGGCCCCAGCACCAAAAAGGTGAAAGGCACCATCCACTGGGTGAACGCCAAGGAGTGCAAAACCGCTGAAGTTCGCCTTTATGATTATCTGTTCACAGCGGACAATCCCTATGATTGCCCTGAGGGCACCGACTTTATTGACAATCTGAACCCCAACAGCCTGGAAGTTTTGCCAGACGCTAAAATTGAACCAATTTATGTTATGCCTAACGAGCGTTTCCAATTCCTGCGCCACGGCTACTTCTGCGTCGACCCGGACACCGAAAACGACCATATGGTTTTCAACCGTATTGTTTCGCTGAAATCCTCTTTTAAGGCTTAATATAAGACCGAAAAGCAATATCCCCTGCCCATACAAGACGGGGGATATTGCTTTTTCAACAAAAAATGCTAAAATATTATTTGGAAAGAGCTGACTCTTTCAAACGGCGGTTAGCCCTCAGTCAAATTCTCGATGTAAAGGAGGAGTGAGAGAGGGCTAAGCCTTCTTATCACTTACATAAGTGTCTAAGGAGGTGATTCTATGACAACATTAGAAGTTTTAACACTTTTGATTTTGTTAGTAGATTTTGCAGGGTTACTTTTAAACTTTCGCAATAAAAAATAACCGCCCCAAATTCCACAGAGCGGCGGTTATTTTCTAAATAACTGCTGAGGGCTAACCGCTTAAAAAGCTGTTGGCTCTTTTCATTTATATTATATAAAATCCACAGCTAAATGTCAAGCGGCTATTTTCGAGCTGTTAAAAACCTGTATCAATCTCAATGCTGCTGCCATTTTTGGATTTCCGCACCCGGATTTGCTGCGGAATATTCTCCACCAGCTCCTCGCGGTGGCTGATAATCCCCACCAGCTTGTTCGCGCCGGACAGGCTGAGCAAAATATCCAGCGCATTTTCAATCGACTTGCGGTCCAGCGTGCCAAAGCCCTCGTCCACAAAAAGCACGTCCATCTGCACGCCGCCCAAATCACCGGAAACCGTGTCGGAAAGGCCCAGGGCCAGGCTCAGAGAGGCCTTAAAGCTCTCCCCGCCGGACAGGTTGCCCACCGGCCGGCGCTGCCCGGTGAAGTTGTCCTGAACCTCCAAATCCAGGCTGGCCTTGCTCCGCTTGTTGCCCGCCTCCTGCACCCGGAAAAGCTCAAACTGTCCGTCGCTCATCGGCAACAGCCGCCGGTTAGCCGCCGCGATAATATTATCAAAACCGGCCGCTTGAATATATTGCTCAAAGGTGATTTTGTTTTTCTCACTGATATTACCGCTGATTAGATTATAAAGCTGGCTGCAAAGTTGACTTTCCTGGCAAGCTGCAGCCAGCGGCTCTTTTTGTGCTGCAATATTTTGCTGCAAGCGACCGTTTTGGGTCAACCGCGTTTGTAGCAAATTGCTCTCCGTCTGCAAATCAGCCGCCAGCTGCGCCTGCGCTTGCACCTGCTGCTGCAAAGCCGCCTCGTCAACCAAAACGCGCCCCTTGGCGTCCTCCATCGACTGGGCCAGCTGCTCCTTATTAGTCTGCACCGCCTGGTGATACTGATTAAGAGTTTCCTCCGTTTGGCCGATTTCTTCCTCCGTTGCCAGTAAACTCTTAAACTGCGCCTCGTCCGCAAAACCTTTTTCTTGCAAAACCGCCGTAAATTCCGCCTGACAAGCCTCCACGCCCGTCTGCTGCTCACGTAAGCTTTGGCGCAAGGTTTCCAAACTGCCCGCCGCCGTACTTTGCAAACGCTGCACCTCTGCCGCCGCCTGCTGGGCCAGCTCAATCGCCTGTTTGACGCTGCCGGGCCGCGCCGCATTTTGCGGCAGGGTCGCTTCAATATAAGCCAGGCACTTTTGGCCCAGTTCCCTCTGTTTTTGTTTCTCGTCCTGAATTTTAGTGTCGATGTTCCGGGCCGCCTGCTGCAACTGAGCTGTGAGCACCTCCCCTTTGGCTGTCTCCTCAGTTTGGGGTTGTCCGGCCTCGGCCAATGCCTTTAACACCTGCTGTTTAAGCTGTTCACCCTGCTTCTGCAAAACCCCTTTGGCCTTTTCCACCTCCTTTAGCAGATCATACTTGGCCTGCCTGGCTCGCTCCAGCGCAGCCTTGCTCTGCTTCAAATCCGCCTCAGTCACCGCCTCCGCCGGCAACTGGGCGGGTCTGGGATGATTGGTGGAACCGCAAACCGGGCAGGGCTGCCCCTCTGCCAGCGTTTGGGCCAAAATGCCGGCCCGGCAGTTTTCCAAAATCTGCTCCTGCTGCTTATATTCCCCATCCAGCTGATTATATCTATCTCGCGCAGCTTCAAAATTTTGCTGTTTTTTTCGCCATTCTTCTACATCTTCGTTGTAAGCCGTAATAACCTGGCGCAACAGCCTATTTAGCTCCCCAGCAACACGTTCCCATTCTTTCTGCTGCTGTTGACTTTTCGCCAGCTGCACCGGCGCTTGCTGCAACTGCTCCGGCGTTAAAACTGCCGCCGCCCGCTGCAACGCTGCCTCCGCCTGGGCCAATGCCTGGCTCTGCCGCTCAATCGCCGCCGCCGTTTTGGCAGCCTGCGCCCGGGCCTCTTGCCAACGCTGAAAAACCGGCTGCACCTCCCGCCGGGCCGCCTTTTGCCGCTGCAAAAGCTGAGCCTGCGCTTCCATTGCCGGCCCTTGCGCGGCCAACTGCCGCTGCCGCTCCTGATGTTCGGCCAGCCGGGTCAGCAACCGATTATTGGTCTGGGCCTCAATCAAAGCTTTCTTACGCTCGTCCAAAAGCTGATTAGCCGCCTGCAAATCTGCCTGCACCAGCACGTTTTCCGCCTCATCCTCAGCCAGCAAGGCCGCCAGCAAATCCAACATTGCCGCCAAATCCCAAGCGCCGCCGCTGGCCGCCGTCTGCTCCTGCAACTTTTGCAAATCCTCAGCCAGCTGGCTTTTCGGCCCTGCCGCCGCCTCGTTGAAATATTGCACCACGCTGTTTTCCAGCCGTTTCTTCTCATTCAAGCCAGCGTTACGCCGCTCCCGCAACTTTTGCTCCAAGCGTTGGTAACGCTCCGTCATAAAAATGGTGCGCAAAATCTCCGTCCGCTCCTGAGTAGAGGCGTTCAGCAACTCCCAAAATTCGCCCTGGGCAATCATGGCAATTTGCTTAAACTGCTCAAAACTAATACTCAACAGCTCTTTTATTCGCCTATCGACCTGAGTTTTTCCCTCCTGCGGCGTTTCCGCGCCGCAATAAAGCACCGCTTTTTCCTTTTCCTCAATCAGTCCCTCGCCCCGCTGTTTAGCCCGCAAATAACCCGGTTGGCGATAAATGCGATATTCCTCGCCCTGGTGTGTGAAATAAAAATCCACATAGCTTTTGGTGCCCGGCGCAGCATACTGACTGCGCAAATTTTTGGTATCCCGATAATGGCCGCTGGTTTCACCATAAAGCGCAAAGCAAATCGCGTCAAAAATGGTAGTTTTGCCAGCTCCCGTATCGCCGGAAATCAGAAACAAACCCTTGCCAGAAAATTGGCTGAAATCAATTTCCAGCGGCTCATCCGCGTAAGGGCCAATCGCGCTGATAATCAATTTAATCGGTTTCATTAAGCACACCCGCCTCCTTAGCCGCCTGCTGCATAATCTGCATTTCCGCCGCGCTGATTTCACAGCCGTACATCAACTGGTAAAAATCAGCCAACAGCTCAGCAAAACTTTTATCTTTAGTCACATTGCCGCCAACCGCCACCTGCCCGGCCGCCCTGGTGTGGGCGTTGTCATAAGCGATTTTCAAAGTGTTCGGATAATATTGCCTGAATATATCCATCGCATTGTTGATAGGAACCTCATCCGTCAATATCGCATAAATGTAATCATCAGGAGCCAAAATATTTTCCGGCTGCAACAACTGCTGCAACTGGCCTTTCAGCTGGCGCACCTCACGCCGGGGACGTAGCGGAAGCAATTCAATATCCAGTTGACCTTTTGGCCCCAGCGTGATTAGCGGCGCAGATTTGGCATTGTTAATCTCCGAAAGCGAATACTTGAGAGGCGAGCCCGCATAGCGCACAGTTTGTCGGCCCACCGGCTGCGGCGCGTGGATATGCCCCAAAGCCACATAATCAAAGCCGGCAAAGCAATCCACCGCAACCTTTTCCACATTGCCCACCGTCAAGGCAGAAACACCCTCCGAGCCGGCCAATTCCGGGTCGGCAGCGTGCCCAGCCACAAACTGATGCGCCAGTAAAATATTGCGCTCAGCCGGGTCAAAAACCGCCTGGCTTAATGCCAAGGCCACCGCCTCATTGTATGAAGCAATTTCCGACTCCGGGAAAAAATGGCGCACCTGCGAAGCCTTAATAAAAGGCAACAGAAAAAAATTGACCGAACCGAATTCATCTTCACAGCGATGCTGAAAAATTTTCCCCTCATATTTAGCAGCAATATAAAGCCGGTTCTTCTGAAACAAAGCGCTGCCAAAATTAAGCCGCTCGTCTGAATCGTGGTTGCCGCTAATAAGATAAGTATTTACTCCGCTAGCTGCCAAACTGCACAAAAAGTAATCCAACAGCTTCACAGCTTCCTCACTGGGAATTGATTTATCATAAACATCACCGGCAATCAGCACTGCGTCAACCTGCCGCTCCTTTATCAAAGATAAAATTTGCTCCAAAATATAACGCTGATCCTCAAGCAAGCTATAATCATTCAGGCTTTTACCAATATGTAAATCCGCCAAATGTAGCAGCTTCATCATTTTTCCTCCTTTAATAGCTGTTTTTTCTTGCCAAAATTGCAATTTGTTAGTTAAAACGCCATTTGCCGGCTGGTTTTCCACCGTTTTCCACACTTTTCCACAGACTTATCCACATCCTTGTGAATTGCGACAGCCTTTTTCCTGAGCGGTTTCCCGTCGCCTGCCAAAATCTGCGGTTGAAAACCTGCACAACTTTATTACACATTTTCCACGAGAAAGTTTATTATAATAAAAATCCCTCGCTTAACGAGGGATTTTTATTGTCTAATTTTAGCATTCTGTCTGTGCTTTGCAATGACAGTTCCGGCTTGAGCTACCGGAACATAAACCGCAAAAGTGGCGTGCTACGAGGGATTCGAACCCCCGACCTTCTGGTCCGTAGCCAGACGCTCTATCCAGCTGAGCTAGTAGCACATATATTTATTAAAAGTGGCGGAGAGCAGGGGATTCGAACCCCCGATACAGGTTTTTGCCCGTATACTCGCTTAGCAGGCGAGCGCCTTCGACCGACTCGGCCAACTCTCCATGTCAAGTGCGTAAATGGCGGAGAGGGTGGGATTCGAACCCACGACACATTGCTGTGCGACGGTTTTCAAGACCGCTCCGTTATGACCACTTCGGTACCTCTCCACGGCAATGCACCCATCAATCACGCATAAAATATTATACAAAACTATGCGCCAAATGTCAATAGCTTGGGCCAATTTTTGTTAAATATTTTTCTGATATTTATTAAAGCCCCACGGATTTTATAATCCGCAGGGCTTTTTGCAAAATTACAGACCGATTGCCGGGAACAGCAAAAACATAGAGATTATGCCAATAGCCAGATTGCAAACGCCAGCAGCCTTGGTCAGCGCCGGGCTGCCTGTGTACCAGGCCGGAACCAGCACAGCCAGCAGCACGTCAATCACAATCAAATCCACACCAAGCGGCCAAACCAGACCATCCTGAAATGCTTTAACAGTGAAGCCCAGGCACAGGATGAGGCCGCAAGCAAAAAAGTGTGCATAAACCTTCTTGTCGCCGCCTTTCAGGAAGAACAGCCCCACCAGCACCCAGAACAGGCCAAAAAAGCCAAAAACAGTGCCCAGATAAATGCTATGGCCGCCGCCCACCGAGAAAAGGTACATGCACAGCGCTGTGAACAACTGCGCACAGCCGCCGAACAAAATGGCGATAAGCCCCAACGAGGTGGTCAGCTTGGCATGGTCAGCGCCTTTAACGCCTACGCCCACTTGCTCCAGGCCAAAACAGATTACAGTGGCAATCAGGCCAAACAAGCCGATCGCTTCGGGGTTTACAGGTAACATCTTTCATCGCTCCTTTTATTTAATAGTTTAACTATAACTTATTCAAGCACTGTTTGTCAAGAAAAATCGTTTCAAATCCTCATTTTTTTTCTGCATGGCTCTTTTCAAGCTGGACATTCTGTCATTTCTGTGCTATAATTTGCGTATATATACCAAGCGTTTTTTCAGGAGGATTTTTTTAATGGGAAAATATTTCGGCACTGACGGTTTCCGCGGCGAGGCCAATGTTGATTTAACCGCTATGCACGCCTACAAAATCGGCCGTTTTTTGGCCGGCTACTATCGCCAGCTCCGCGGCCGGCGTTGTAAATTTGTAATCGGCAAGGACACGCGCCGTTCCAGCTATATGTTGGAATATGCCCTGGTAGCCGGCCTAACCTCCAGCGGCGGCGACGCCTACCTGCTGCATGTAACCACCACGCCCAGTGTTTCCTATGTTGTGCGCACGGAGGATTTTGATGCGGGCCTGATGATTTCGGCCAGCCATAACCCTTTTTACGACAATGGCATTAAGCTACTAAACGACCGCGGCGAGAAAATGGACGCCGACACCATTGCTCTGCTGGAGGATTATCTCGACACCAGCTCGCCGGAACCCAAACTGGCCGCCCGTGATGAAATTGGCCGCACAGTAGATTACACCGCTGGCCGCAACCGTTATATGGGCTATCTTATTTCGCTGGCAATGCGCTCCTATCGCGGAATGCGCGTTGGCCTGGATTGTGCTAATGGTAGCGCCTGGATGTTGGCTAAAAGCATTTTCGACGCGTTGGGCGCTAAAACTTATGCCATCAACAATGAACCGGACGGCACAAACATCAATATGAACTGCGGCTCCACCCACATTGAGGAACTGCAAAACTTGGTGCGCGAGCTGCACTTGGATGTTGGCTTTGCTTTTGATGGCGACGCTGACCGTTGCCTGGCTGTTGATGAGCAGGCCCAAATCGTTGACGGTGATAAAATTCTTTATATTTATGGACGTTATATGAAAGAGCGTGGCAAGCTGATAAACAATACTGTTGTCACCACTGTTATGTCCAATTTGGGCCTTTACAAAGCATTTGATGAGTTTGGCATAGATTATGAGCAAACGGCCGTGGGCGACCGTTTTGTCTATGAGAATATGTTGCAAAACGGCCATCGCCTTGGCGGCGAGCAATCCGGCCATATTATTTTCAGCAAATATGCTTCCACTGGTGATGGTATACTCACTGCCATTAAATTGATGGAAGTTATTCTGGAACGCAAAGTCCCACTTTCCAAATTAGCTGAACCCGTGCATACTTATCCACAGCTGCTACAAAATGTGCGGGTAACGGACAAAGAAACTGCGCTACAAAACCCTGCTCTGCAACAGATGACCACACAAATTGAGCAGCAACTAGCCGGCGACGGACGTGTGCTAATCCGCCCCAGCGGCACAGAACCAGTAATTCGAGTAATGGTGGAAGCCGCCACCGATGAGCTTTGCAAGCAATATGTGGAACAGTTGGCTGCCGTTATCAAATAATTTTCAAAATACGCTAAAAAAGGCTGCATTTCGTTTTTGAAATGCGGCCTTTTATTGATGCCTTAGCAACTCTAAACAAGGCAACTGCTATCTGACGACAACATATCCTCAAGCTCTTTAGCTGCTGCCTCAACAATTTTATGACAAGGATTATCATATCCCTCAAAATTTTGATTTTGCAAGGAACAACATTGCAGTGAACCAAAATTACTTATGTAAAAATCTGTAAAATCATTAACCATAGTGTAGCCCATTATGTTATCGCAATCTGTTCTCCCCTCTTGGGCAGTAAAAAGACCAATCATTGCAATCGCAACTGTGTATGCACCGCAACATGAAAGCTCCGTTTGCATCCCAAGGCCCATTATTGAAAACATTTTGCGTGTTTCCTCATTCAAATTTAACTGATAGTATTCATTGCAAGCCTTAAACATTGCTTCAGCACAGCTTAATTCTGTATCAACATGATATTTGTTCACCAACTCATACAACTTCATAGCAAACACCCCAATATTTTTTTGTAATTAGTTTAACACAATATTAATCTAATTGCAACAATTATATTGGTTTTTCGTCATAAAATTACTGTTGTTTTTATATTAGAACCCTAAATTATATTTTGATTTTTTTCCCAAAATATTCCATTTTATTACAAGTTATGTTATAATATAGCTAATCTATCGCCTCTGGCAGAAAGGAGGTGTTAAGATGACTGTACTTTGTTCGATTGCCACTGTTATATTAGGTAATATAATCTCCTATTATATTATCAAATGGTTGGATAGCAGAATGCGATAGACAGCCTAGGTTTCAGGTCGTACCTACATATAAACGGCACAGAAAAACCCCCGTTGCAGCGGGGGTTTTTCGTTGTACATTTTTGTGTTAAAATGACCGCACTTTTTTGTTCATCATTATTATACCACCCGCTCACCCTTTTGTCAATACAAAATTAGTTGTGCTTACCGCAGGCAGCGAGCACAAGATTAATCTTCATTTTACTTGCTGTTCAGCCAACGAACACATCTTACAAAATTTCTCCCAAAATATTCTATTTTATTACAAGTTATGTTATAATATATTCGATTATCGCCTCTGGCAGAAAGGGGGTGTTAGAATGATTCTACTTAGCACAATCGCCGCAACTATCGTGGGTAATGTAGCTTCCTACTACATTATCAAATGGCTGGATAGTCGCAACAGGCGATAGAAGCCTGGGCCTAAGCAGTGCCTAAAAACTGAATAGAAGAAGCCCGGACTCCTACCTCCGGGCTTCTTCGTTGTGCATTTTGTGATAGAATGATCCTACTTATTACTTTTTTATTATACCACCCGCTCACCCTTTTGTCAATAAAAAATTAGTTGTGCTTACCGCAGGCACTGAGCAGAAGATTAATCTTCGTTTTACTTGCTGTTCAGCCCACGAACACATCTTACAAAATTTCTCCCAAAATATTCCATTTTATTACAACTTATGCTATAATATATTCGATTATCGCCTCTGGCAGATTGGAGGTGATATATATGTATTTCTTGTTATCCATAGTTTCTGCCGTTATTGGTAATGTACTTTCCAACTACATTATCGACTGGCTGAACGGTAGATGGCGATAATTCAGCCTGGGCCTAAGCTGTGCCTACAAACAGAATAGAAGAACCCCCGCGGCAACGGGGGTTCTTCGCTGTGCATTTTGTGATACATATGCATTTCTTGTTTATATCCGCAAATATTATAGCACAATTCCTAACTCTTTGTCAAGCACTTTATCCCGCAAAGAAGTCATCCTCCCATTTCTGAGAGGATGACTTCTTTATCTTAGTGCTTACCGCAGGCACTGAGCAGAAGATTAATCTTCGGTTTGTTTGCTGTTCAGCCCACAAACACATCTTACAAAATTTCTCCCAAAATATTCCATTTTATTACAACT
>Ga0073906_1002083_pt1 | contig 27820 bp, 27 predicted proteins | sample Inofromicrocosms_FD_65485 | JGI IMG/M metagenome (GOLD analysis project Ga0073906, IMG submission 65485) | Mouse cecum microbial communities from Vienna, Austria - Inoculum for glucosamine and mucus D2O microcosms | ecosystem: Host-associated > Mammals > Digestive system > Large intestine >...
GAAACTTGACTCTGCAAAGTGGTTCGTTGAGGCGATAAAGCAGCGTCATAATACTCTGGAGAGCACAATGCGGGCAATCGTGGATTATCAGCACGATTATTTTATGGACGGGGATGAGAGCCATCTCAAGCCGATGGTCCTCAAGGATATTGCAGAGAAGACAGGATTTGATATTTCTACCATTTCCCGTGTGGTCAACAGCAAGTATATCGAAACCCATTTCGGCATATATTCACTCAAATATTTCTTCTCGGAAGGCCTTGAAAACCAGGATGGTGAAGAGGTGTCTACAAGGGAGCTCAAAAAGACCCTCCAGGAGCTTGTGGACGGTGAGAACAAACGCAAGCCTTTCACGGATGACCAGCTTGTCGCTGAAATGACAAGTCGAGGCTATAAGGTAGCCAGAAGAACGATAGCCAAATACAGGGATCAGCTCAATATCCCTAAGGCGAGACTTCGCAAAGAACTTTAACAAAAATGCGGTTCCATTGATCTGGAACCGCATTTTTTATATCTTGTCTCCGTATGCGAGGTCTCCTGCGTCTCCAAGCCCCGGGACGATGTATGAGTGGCTTGTCAGCTCCTCGTCAATTGCTGCAACCCATAGGGTCACTTTGTCTCCTGGCAGGCTTTTCTTCAGATGTTCTACGGCATCCGCGCTGGATACCGGACATACGAGATGAGTATGGGCCGGTTCCCCGTCTTCGCACAGGCGGTTGTAGGCTATTACAAGCGATGCTCCTGTGGCAAGCATGGTATCGGCAAGTATCAATGTCTTTCCTGTGAGGTCTGGAGAACTTGCATATTCAATGTTGATGTGGAAACTGTCTCCTTTGTCGTACTTTCTGTAGGCTGCGACAAATGCGTTCTGTGCGTCGTCAAAAAAGTTGAGTATTCCCTGGTGCAGAGGCAGTCCGGCACGCAGTATGGTCGCCGCCACTATCTGTGAATCTGCAGTAGGTACATTCGCTATGCCGAGAGGGGTCACTACCTGCTTTGTGGAATAGTCGAGTGTCTTGCTTATTTCGTATGCGAATATTTCTCCGAGCCTTTCAAGGTTTCTGCGGAAACGCATTCTGTCTTTCTGGACGTTCTTGTCGCGCATCTGCGCCATAAAATTATTCAGGACACTGTTGTTCTCTCCGAGGTTGATGACTTTCATATTCCTTGTTTTATGTATTTTGAAAAGAGGTTGTGAATGAACCTCACCGGAATGCAGATACAGGATTATGCCTATATTTGTGCCGGTGCACAAATATAGGCAAAAATCGGTATATATATGCCGGCTCAAAAATAATTTGGCCTCTCATATCTTATACTGCAGTGTATTCCTGCTCGTCCGAGAAACTGTAATATCTGCCGTCCGCTATTATGATATGGTCTGTAAGAGATATGTCAAAGGTCTCGAGAGCCTGTTTGAGTGCCTTTGTCATCTTTATGTCAGCTATGCCGGGATGAGGGTCGCCTGAAGGGTGGTTGTGCACAATTATTATGGCTGTGGCCAGTGTCTCCAATGCCCTGCGGACGACTTTTTTGATTTCCACTATGGTTTCGCTCTGCCCTCCTATGCTGAGGCGTTCCTTTGTGATTATCCTGTTGTTGCGTGCAAGATAGAATATCCAGCATTCCTCGTGCTGAAGCCCTCTCATAGCAGGTACCATCTCCCGGAATACGTCTTGTGACGATCTGATGATATTGCTTTTTTGAGGGGATTCTCCGCACATCCTTTTCCCGAGTTCAAGTGCCGCAATTATTCCTATCGCCTTGCTGGTCCCGATGCCATCGATGTTGCACATCTGGTCCACAGACATCGAAGATGCCCTGGTAAGGCTGCCGTCGGACATTTTCAAGAATGCCTGGGCTACTTCAATCACGTTTTTCTTTCCGGTGCCTGTCCTGAGCAGGATCGCGATAAGCTCAGCGTTGCTCAATGAAGATGCTCCTTTGCTGAGCATCTTTTCTCTCGGTCTTTCATCCGAGCACAGATCTTTGATTTTCATCTCTCTCCTCCGTCTTCTCCCGCATAAGCGCAATTGCCTTTGCAAACTTAACAAAAAGGACGGTAATACAAAAGAGACCTGACGGATTGTTTTCCATCAGGTCTCTTGTTCTGTTGTACTGTACGCCGGTTACGCGCAACAGTCCGATTATTCAACAAAGGCAATGATTTCGCCTTTTGCTACAGTGTCTCCTTGCTTTGAACAGATGGCAACAATACGGCCGTCCGTTGCCGGAATTACCTCTTCCATACCGTAGTATGTCTGTATATAGCTTATAGGCTGTCCTGCCTTTACCTCGGTACCCACTACAGGGGCTGTAGATGCGTCATCCACGTCGACCTGCCAGATAAGCTGTCCTTTCACCGGAGCCTGTACCGGCTTTGCGTGAGGATACTTCTCTATGATGCTGTCAACATCGTACTTAGGCATTTCCACTACAGGTCGTGTGATCACGATAGGTGCACCGGCCTTTTCCCTTGCCGCCTCGAGGTCTTTGTTGAACCTTTCCTTGGCGATTCCGCTCTTGTAGTCGCGGTACTGTCTTTCGTGCATCGCGAACTCGAACAGCTCTTCCTGGTCTTCACCTTCGTCCCAGCCTTCCTCTTTCATCATTGCCTTGAACTTGTCAAGTTCGTTAGGGAACGCATCCTGAGGGTTGCCTGTGTAGAATTCAAGTCCTTTGCTCTTTGCAAGCTCAACGATTTCAGGCGCAAGCTCGCCAGGCAGTTTACCCATCTTGCCGAGAATCATATTCCAGGTGTCCTTGTCTATGGTCGTCCAGCGAGGCTGTCCCTTGAGGATGTTCATCAGATTCATCAGGGCAGTATTCTTGACATACTGGCTGAACGGAGTCACGAGAGGCGGATATCCGAGGCGTGGCCATACGTATTCCACTTCCTGGAACAGCATTACCATAAGGGTGTCGAGTGACACTTCTGCCTTGCCCTGGGCGCGGAGGGATGCGTTGATCGCTCCGTGGAAACCTTTCAGGTCGGCCATCATCGAGCCCATCATTCCTCCAGGGAGACCGCATCCGACCAGGAGCGAACTCATGTGCGAGTTGTTGGGGTCGATCCAGTATCCGAGGAATTCGTCGATGAATTTCTGGGTAAGACGGCGGACTTCCATATATGCGTTCATGTTCAGGTCCTTTACCTGGAAGCCGTCAGCCTTGAGCATCTCCCTGATGGTGATCACATCCGGATGCACCTTTCCCCAGCTGAGAGGCTCTACCGCAACGTCGAGATAGTCGGCTCCGGCCCTTGCGACCTCAAGCATCGATGCAGGAGAAAATCCAGGACCTGTATGTCCGTGGTACTGTACCTTGATGTGAGGGTATTTCTTCTTGATCTGGCTGGTCAGCTGTCCGAGGAATGTCGGGCGTCCGATACCTGCCATATCCTTAAGGCAGATTTCGTCGCAGCCGTATTCCACGACCTTGTCCACGATTCCCATATAATACTCTACGGTATGTATAGGTGAATTCGTGATTGAAAGTGCAACCTGAGATATCATGCCGCCTTTCTTGGCGTATTCTACAGAGAGCCTGAGGTTGCGGTGGTCGTTGAGTCCGCAGAATGACCTTGAAATATTTGTGCCCTGTTTGCATTTCACCTTGAACATCAGTTCTCTGACGTCTGCAGGTACAGGGTTCATTCTCAATGCGTTCAGACCTCTTTCAAGCATGTGTGTCTGGATGCCGACCTTATTGAAAGGTGCAGTCCACTCACGTACCGCCTTGTTCGGATTCTCTCCGAAAAGCAGATTCACCTGTTCGAATGCACCACCGTTGGTTTCGACTCTATCAAAGCAGCCCATGTCAATGATCGCAGGGGCGACTTCTTTCAATTGGCTCACCGTAGGAACATATTTTCCTGACGACTGCCACATATCTCTATAAACTAACGAGAATTTAATTTCACGTCCCATATTACTATATGTTTTATTATAACAACCTGCAAATATAACAAGAATCTGTTTACATCCATCATTTGTCGTATGTTGCATTACGAAAAAGTTGAATATCTATTGCCGGATAAAATATTTTTCCTATATTTGCAGTCCCAAATGAATATGGTGCCCATAGTTCAGTTGGTTAGAGCGTCAGATTGTGGTTCTGAATGTCGTGGGTTCGAATCCCACTGGGCACCCTTCCAAGAGAGCGACTATTTTAGTCGCTCTCTTTTTATGTAAACATCTGTAAATAAGCACTATCCATAATTCAAACCAACTTGCGGCAGTGGTTTTTCTTTATCTGTTCTGAATGTCGAACAATCCATCGCCATTGCATTTGTCAGTATAAAATTCGTACATTTGCCTGTAAATGTTGTATATTTTTTCTGGTATAATGGACATTTTCTCGCCCGCTCTGTGTCAGGGCTGCGGCTTGGACCGCATGGTGCTTGGAATCGGAGGTAAAACCACTGTGTCAAATATTTTTCTTTGTGAGCGTAAACAGGGATGTCTAAAAAGCAAAGACACCTTTCTGAGAGCTGTCGTCCCGTTGTACTCCGTGCCCATCGGACAGAAAAAGGGCCGATGGGCACACCAGTCAAAAGGTAACTGCCTTATAATCAATCACAAAATAAAAAGCAACGTGGCCATCAGACATTTTCCCGTCTGATGGCCACGCTTCGGCAAAAATACAGTTAATTATAGACACATACTTTTAATGGTGATCCGGAATCGGGCTCACCGTAAAATTCGGGGTGTTTTGTGTTTTGCTGTCCGGAATACAAAAGTAGATTGAATGGTTCTTCCCATATCTGCCACCTTCAGTCGCAATGGGGTGATATTCAATGAAAACATACTTAAGGTGGAAAAAACAGCATCCACCTTCAATTGCAAATGATTGATAATCAGCATAAATTGACTGAAGGTGGTGACTAGGAGCAGATGGGGCTCTGCAATGTGCTGTCTGTCAGTTGGTTGCAAAACAGTATCGCCCATATAAGATATACTGTTTTGTAATTTGTTGAGTCTCATTTGATTGCAGAGACCCATCTGCCCGGAATGCCGAGCCCGGCCAATCACGGTGGGGTCTATCGACCACTGTTGGTTCTGTTCGTTTTTTCGGTTTTGTTGATTTTGTCGGTTCTGTCGATTTTATCGGTTTTGTCTATTTTGTCGATCCGGATGATAGCTGAATCTTTGTATATGAATTACGGATAATAGTACCCGAATGAAGGTTTCCTGAGGACGGTGTTTGGCAAAGACATAAAATCTCTATAGTTTTGCCTCGTGTTGAAAATGTTATTCATAACGGCAGAATCAGATATATGGATGAAATCATAAGGATAGATACGGTAGATGCCTACAACAAGTTTTTCGGGCTGGAGACAAAGCATCCTCTTGTCAGCGTAATAGACCTTTCAAAGGCGACTAAATGGGCGGATGAAGCCTGGTTCAGCTATGGCGTATATGCGATATTCCTGAAAAATACCAGATGTGGAGACATAAGATACGGACGCAGGACGTATGACTACCAGGAGGGTACGATAGTGTGCTTTGCTCCAGGTCAGGTTACTTATTCCGAACTTCCTCAGGGAGACCGCCCGTCCGCATACGGAATCATATTTCATCCGGACCTGATAAAAGGCACTCCTCTTGGCCAGGAAATAAAGAATTATTCGTTTTTCTCCTATGAGACGAATGAGGCTCTGCATCTGTCCGAGGATGAGAGGCATACGATAATGGAATGTCTGCATAAGATAGACAAAGAGCTGGAACATGCGATCGACAAGCATAGCCGCAGACTCATAACGTCCAATATAGGGCTTCTGCTTGATTATTGTATGCGGTTCTATGACCGCCAGTTCATCACAAGAAGCTATGCGGGCAATGATGTGACCACGAAGTTCGAACAGCTTCTGAACGAGTATTTCGACAGCGGTACACCTAATCTGAACGGTCTTCCTACTGTAAGATATTTTGCGGACAAGGTCTGTCTTTCGCCCAATTATTTCGGGGACCTGATAAGCAGGCTGACAGGGAAAACGGCTTCGGAACACATCCAGCTAAAGGTCATAGATGTCGTGAAGGAGCAGCTTCTGTCATCCGGCAAGACAATGAGCGAAATAGCCTACGACCTGGGGTTTCAGTATCCCCAGCATCTGAGCCGGATGTTCAAGAGAGTGACAGGCACGACACCGAATGCTTTTCGCCGCAACAGCTGACATTTTGATTTGTATGCTGTTCTGGCTACCTTTGCCGTGACTAAAAAAATCACAATGGACCAGTTTGAACAATTGCGTGCAGGGGAGTGGATATACGGCATAACCCCTGAAATCGGAAATGAGCTGTTAAGGGCTGAGGATATGTGCTTCAGGCTCAACAATATTCCTCCGTCGCACAAAGCCGAACGCGAGGCTGTCATAAAGGATCTTTTGGGATATATAGGTCCCGGATTTTTTCTTCACAGCCCGTTCAGATGCGACTTCGGTTTCAATATCTCGATCGGAGAGAATTTTGTCGGAAACTACAACATCACAATACTTGATGAAGCTGAGGTGGTCATAGGTGACAATGTGTTCATCGGTCCGAATGTCGGGATATATACTATAACCCACGCGCTTCAGCCAATGCAGCGCAATGAAGGTATAATGCGTGCGATGCCTGTCAGGATTGGCAACAATGTATGGATAGGAGCCGGTGCGGTGATTCTGCCCGGTGTGGAGATCGGAGACAATGCGGTCATAGGAGCGGGAAGCGTTGTGACCCGTAATGTTCCTGCGTCGGTGCTGGCTGCAGGAAATCCCTGCCGTACTATCAGGCCGGTTGAAGATTCGGATCATGTCGTACCTGTAGAGTTGAAATGATGGAGGCATTGGAGATGAACAGCGGGGTTGAATCAGCTGTATACCGGCTGCTTGACCGTATCGGTGCGGACTATATGAAAATTGAACACGAACCGGCTGACACAATGGAAATCTGTGCCGGGATAGAACGGCATCTTGGAGCTCCTATATGCAAGAACCTTTTTCTCTGCAACCGTCAGCAGACAGATTTCTATCTGCTTATGATTCCTGCCGGCAAAGTCTTCAAGACGAAATATCTTTCTTCCCAGCTCGGATGCGCGAGGCTTTCTTTCGCATCGGAAGAGCAGATGGTGGAGTATCTTGGGATACGCCCCGGATCTGTGTCTCCGATGGGGCTTATGAATGACAGGGGCGGGAAGGTGCGTCTGGTCATAGACCGGGACCTTCTTGTGCTGGATACATTCGGATGTCATCCCTGCGTCAATACTTCCACGGTGCGGCTCAGTATGAGCGACCTTATTGAAAAATTCCTTCCTGCGGTTGGGCACGGCTATACAGTCGTGGATCTTGCCGGCGAGTAGCCAGACTGTACGCCCTGTTTCGGCAAAGTTCAAGTAAACTTGACTCTGCTCTCGGTTTTTGACTATATTTGTCCTGGAGGACATATATTACGTCCTGGTCTCGGCATAGTGAAAATAAATTTTCCCTCTGCCCTCGACTTTGACTATATTTGTCATCCGATATTTGGAGTTTTACAGACATTATGTTTTACCATATACGGTTTTAATAACAAATGAGACATCTGTTTTTATCAGTAATTTTATCCGCAGCATTTCTGACAGCTTCTGTCACTGCACTGGCGGACGAAGGAATGTGGCTTCCTTCGCTTATTTCACAGCGTATCTCAGATATGCAGGACAAAGGTTTCAAACTGTCCGCAGAAGACATATACAGCATCAACCAGGCTTCTCTGAAAGATGCCGTCGTGCTGTTTGGACGCGGATGCACCGGGGAGATCATATCTTCCGAGGGTCTGCTGCTGACCAACCACCATTGCGGCTATGGACAGATACAGAAGCACAGCTCCCTTGAACACGACTATCTCAAAGACGGATTCTGGGCGATGGACCGTTCGGAAGAGCTTCCGAATGACGGTCTTACTGTCAGTTTTCTGGAAAGGATGGATGATGTCACATCGGCTGTCCTTGACGGGTATTCTGCCGGAATGTCCGAGGCTGCGAGGGATTCTATAGTCAGGTCCAATTCTGCCAGGCTGATAAAGAATGCTACGGCAGACGGGAACGGCCTGAGGGCCACTGTGGAGTCGCTTTATTATGGGAACAGCTATTATATATTCATATACAGGGAATTCAGCGACGTCCGCCTGGTCGGTGCTCCGCCTTCGTCCATCGGAAAATTCGGAGGTGATACGGACAACTGGATGTGGCCGCGCCATACCGGGGATTTCTCCATTTTCAGAATCTATGCTGACAAGGACAACAATCCTGCGCCGTATTCGGAAGACAATGTACCTTACCGTCCGAAAAGATATTTCAAGATATCGTTGTCCGGGGTAGGAGAGGGTGATTTTACTTTTGTCTACGGCTTCCCGGGAAGGACTCAGGAATATATAATGTCCGAAGGTGTCCGGTATGTTTCGGAAGTGTCAGATCCTCATAAGATTGCCTTGAGGACGAAAAGGCTTGACATCCAGAGGAAATATATGGAATCAGACCGTGCGGTAAGAATACAGTATGCTTCAAAGAATGCCGGAGTTGCAAATGCCTGGAAGAAATGGCAGGGGGAGATGAAGGGTATCAACAGGCTTGGAACGGTGCAGGCAAAGCGTGCATACGAGAAGCGTTTCTCCGGATGGGCCGAAAGTGCCGGATACGGGGATGTTCTCTGGAAACTGGATTCTTTATATAAGGCGGCTGAGCCATATTCATTTATACAGGATTATTATATGGAGACGGCATATACTGTCGAACTGGCACGTTTTGCGCGCAGTGTTATGTCGCTCAACTCAAAGGGGGCATCCGAGGAAGAATTTGATGCCGCTGCGGATGCCTTTTACAAAGACTATTATATGCCTATAGACAAAGAATGCTTTGTGGCTGTTATGGATGCCTTTGACAGGAATGTGCCGGAAGATTTCCAGCCTGCCTATTTCAGGGATATGATGTCGGAATATGGCAGTGCTGCCGTATGGGCGGATGCTCTGTTTGCAGAATCTATGTTCACCGACAGGTGCAACCGTATGCGGTTTACGGATTCTTCAGCTGTCGCTGATGACCCTGCCGTCGTGTTCTCTATGGAGTTCTCAAGATGGTACAGCCGTGACATTTATCCGGAGCTGTCACGTATCGGACGTGAGATTACTCTGCTTAACAGGGAATATATGAAGGGGCAGATGGAGTTCGAGCCGGAAAAGGCATTCTATCCTGATGCGAATCTGACATTGAGGGTGGCATACGGTCAAGTTGCCGGATACAGCCCTTCGGACGGTATATATTATGAACCTTATTCCACCATCGACGGTATAATGGAAAAGGACAATCCTGAAATATATGACTACAATATACCTCAGAAACTGCGTGAACTGTATGCTTCGGAAGATTTCGGGAAGTGGACGGAAGACGGCAGGGTACCTGTCTGCTTCATAGCGACCAACCATACTTCGGGAGGAAATTCCGGCAGTCCCGTGATAAACGCTGACGGAAACCTTGTCGGTATCAACTTTGACCGCGTATGGGAAGGTACTATGAGCGACATCGCGTTTGATCCAGCCTATTGCAGGAACATATCATTGGACATAAGATATGTGCTGTTTATAATAGACAGGCTTGCAGGGGCGGCTCATCTGATAGAAGAGATGGAATTTGCAGACTGATATGGAAAATTTCTGGCTTTCTATGCTCTGGTTCTGGGCGGCGTATATTCTTGTGACCTGCGTCGGAATCCTTCATTGCATATTCAATATAGTTGTGCTCAAGATGAAACCTATGGATGAGCACAGTATGGGTGAGGGCTACGAAAAGACCAAGCCTTGGCATCCTTTATACAATCTGGTGCTGTATCCTGTTGCAGGATGGCTGTATATGAAAGGCCTGTCTGATCCTGCCGTGTGTGATGCCCTGATCGCCGGAGCTGTGTGGACTGTGATATGTGTCGTTTTCGACCTTGTAGGATGGGTTCTTGTCAAACACCCGTGGAGTTTGTCGTTCAAAGAGTTCTATGTTGAATATCAGCCGTGGATAACGATGATCTATATCATCATTTTCTTCGCCCCTCTCATCGGTCTGGTCTTCTGCTGAACCAGGGACTCGAACAAGTCGTGGCATACCTGTTTTTTGACAGATTGGATAGATACCAATCAGTTATGGTAAAGAAAAAAGGGGACATCTTCATCAGAAGATGTCCCCTTTGTGCGGGCGAAGGGACTCGAACCCATACGCCTCTCGGCACCAGATCCTAAGTCTGGCTTGGCTACCAATTACAACACGCCCGCTGAACTGATCTGCCCGTTCCCGGGGCAAACAGATTACAAAGGTAAATCCTTTTTGCCGATTTTCCAAATCATTTTCAGGAAGAGCCTGTCAGATTTTCCTGAAAGTTACACAGCACCAGTTTTCGATGGAATCGTGTCCCGCATATTCCAGTCCGGCAGTCTTGGCTGCTGTACATATCATTGGCATATCTTCCACGTAGAATCCGCTTGTAAACAGTAGCCCGTCTTTTCTGATACAGCGTGAATATGTCGCCATATCCTGAAGAAGTATGTTCCTGTTGATGTTGGCAAGCAGTATGTCATATTTCCCGGCCTGAAGCAGGGAGGCGTCTCCGCAGTAGGTCTCGACGCGCTTTGCTACCTTGTTGCTTCTGGCATTGTCGTATGCCGAAATTGCTGCAACGGCATCTATGTCGATTCCGTAGACGTGACGTGCCCCCATCTTTGCGGCAAGAATGGCAAGTATGGCCGTACCGCATCCCATATCCATCACTACCTTGTCCCTTATCTCGGGCTCATTGGCAAGAAGCGCACGGCACATCATATATGTCGTCTGGTGATGGCCGGTACCGAATGCCATCTTAGGGTCTATGGTTATATTGAACCTTGTACGTTTCAGCCCTTTATGGAAAGAAGCCTTGATTGTACATTTCCCGTCGACGACAATAGGAGTGAACTGGCTTTCCCACACCGCATTCCAGTTGGTTGCCGGAAGAAGGGTCGCAGTGAATGAGGTCGTGAACCCATACTGGTCAAGACCGCTCAGCACTACTTTCAGATCCTGCTGCGAATACAGGTCTTTCTGTATGTAGCATTTCAGATAAGGCTGTTCCATAGAAAATGACTCAAATGGAAATTCTTCCAGTTCAGCCATCAGTATTTCTGCATTTTCATCGCTGTACGGGTCAATCTTTACAGAGACCTCGATATATTCCTGACTGTTCATACGTTATATGTTCTGGTTGAGCTGCTGCTCCTGTTCATTATTGTCTTCTTCAAGCTGTTTTGCCTCATCCTCAGACAGTTCCTCTATGCCTGTGTCGGCAGGATTTTCATAATTTATGTCTTCCTTATGGGCATTGATGAGCTTCTGGCTTTCGTTTTCACGGATTGCCTGCTCGACTCCTCTGGAAAATATGTTCCTGATGGACTGGCTCAAGTTCAGTTTTGTCTGGTCCACTACTGCGGAGAATACAGGAATATTTGCATTCTTGTATTTCGCTTTGCCGATTTTGAATCTGAAGTTGTCAAAATCGCCCCACAGGTCCACTCCGAAACGGATAAGCAGAGGTGATTTGAGAGCTGATATGTGATATTTGAATGTCTGGTCGAGATTCTGTATTCCGCTCATTGCAAGTGAGTATCTGTCAACCGAAAGCAGGAACGGGAATATCTCGATCCTGTTGTCGGATATGACTCCTTCCACAGACATGTCGTTGATGTTTATGTTGTGTATATCCTTGAATTTGAGCATACGGGCTATCTTGAACAGGGATTCGCTCTCCTGCAGGGCGAGATCTTTTCCGCTTATACGGATCACTCCGGTGAGAGTAGGCATAAGTATGCTCATAGTCGTGTCGATGCTTGCTGTTGCGGCAAGTTCGCAGTCAAGCATTCCTTTGAAAGATTTGAGCATAGGCATTATAGAATCTACGGCAGGCATCATATCGATTACCTTGTCTGCGGTTATGTCCACGAGGTTGATGTTGAATCCTGTCTTAAGATTCTTTTTGGTGCGTGTCGAATAGAATCCCTCAAAATACAGGTCTCCCATATTTGTGGACGCCACCGTATTCTTTATCTGGATACATCTTTCCTTCATTGTGATCTCTGCGGCAATCCAGTCCATATCAAGTTTTGAATATGTGGCATTGGATGCTTCAAGGACAATATTCGCCTTTACGTTGGACGGAATTACAAACAGGGATGATTCCGGTACGGCATTTTCCAATGTGTCTATTACTACGGCGGCGAGGTATTCCTCATCATCCATTTCCGGATCATTTGAATTGCCCGGTTTGGACGAATATCCGGATCCTATTGACAATGCGCTCAGCAGTTCGTTGACGTTGAGGCTGTCCGATGTCACTTTCAGGTTGAGAGCAATCGGACCGTTGCGCAGCAATGCTCCGCGGATGCCGCTCAGCTTTCCTGTTGCCGCTATATGTGAGCGGCCGCTTGTCAATGTGAGATGGTCAAGGGAAACCGTATTGTTCGTTATGTGTCCGCTGAAGTCTTTGACGCTGGTCCTGAGAGGGAAGTATGGTGTCATGACATTTGCCCTTCTGAAAGACATGTTTCCGTCAAAACTCCATTCCTTGTAATATTTCGTGAATGCGTCATCAAGCTTGAAGTCGATGTCGTTTTTCCGGAAGTCTTTTTCTGTCAGCCATTCAGGTATTGTTCCCGCTCCGCGGATTTTCCTGAGGTGGGAGAAAAGCGAGTCTTTCGGAATGTCTGGATACTTTTTGGCGACAGAGTCGACAAACGCCTTTGCCAGATGTTTCCGGTCCATTGTATTCTTTGTCGCGGAGGCATTGAGCTTCAGATTGTTCAATGAAAACCGGCTGCCATACGAAATCAGCCTTATGCCCCTGTTCTCACTTGTGAATCTGAGTACGGGGACATTCTTGTCTTTTGCGGACGGGGAGACTTTGAATACGTTGTCTGACCTGTTGATGTATATTCTGCTGGAATCGCTGTCCGTAACGGAGAGACGTCCTATTTCCAGCTTTCCTCCGAAAGGATAGAATGATGAAGAGTCCATATCGTTGAGGATTGCCGCATCATTCTGTGCCTTGAGCGCAAGACGGCGTCCCCTGATGTCGAAAATGTTTTTATAGTTTATGGCCGTACTGTCTACCTTTGCGACCAGGGCAATCATTCTCGTCCCTTGTGTTATGCTGCTGTCCCTCGTGTTGCCGACTGTGGCAAGTACTATGTCAAGGCTGTCGATATGTACGTTGACAGAATCTTTTTCAGAGCTCAGGTAAAGCCTGTCGCTTTTTACGAATCCCCTCAGGTCGCTGTCCGCGAATTTGTACGGATTCATCTGTGACTGCCTTATCTTGCCTTTCGCCTCGGCTTCAAGGACTCCGGAGGCGAATATTTCTTTTTCAGGGCTGATGAATTTCTGCAGCGTGTCAAGCAGCATTGATACTTTTCCGTTTACATCGAACAGAGGATCCTTGCCGAGGATATCATACGCTGAGCCTTTAACCGAAAGGTCGACGGATTTCCCTTTGAGATACAGGTCGTTGACATCTATATTGTATCTGATGCCGTCTCCTTTGGCCCTGATGTCGGTTCCTATTTTGCTTCCGGTGCCTATGCCGTCGTATTCGATTGACGAATCAGGAATCCTCAGTGTCATATCGATTGAAGGCAGACGGTCTCCCGAGAAATCGTAATATCCTTCAAATATGGCGTTCATCACAATTACTGCATCGGTATCCAGAGCGTCGGCTCCGCTCCATATCCCTTTGCCGCAGTAGTTGAGGACATCCTTGATCCTGCATCTGTTGACGGATGCGTCACCTTTCAGCCATAGGTTGCCGGTCATATATCTTATGTCAGCATTGGCTTTTATCGGTATGCCTGCTATTTCTGCCGTAAAATCGCGTACTGATACAGCCGGTACGGAATCTTTCGGGAAATTTATATGCGCATCGGCTTTGACAGGCAGTGTCATACGTCCTGTCGTCCTTGTGGCGATAGTGGTTGAAGCAAGCAGGCTGAGATCGATATGATTGCGGTGCTGCCGTATTCTGAATCTGTCAAGTTTCAGGGAAATGGTGTCTGAAGCCATTCTTCCCGCGACGACCAGTGTGTCTGCCGTGAAGCTTATCCTGTTCCTGTGCGTCTTTCTTGTGGACAACCTTCCCTTGAAATCAAGGCCGTTGAGGTGCAGGGCTGTAAAGAGTGTGTCTTTGGGGCTGCAATATACTATGAACGGCTTCTGGTCGAATACGATTTTTTCCACTGTGATCCTGGGCAGCGGCCCGGAACCGGACCGGCCTTCTTCTTCATTGCTGTCCGGATCCTCAGATGAAGCCTTGAATATGTTCCAGTTGGCGTCATTTTCCGAATAGTGCTTTGCGAAAATTCTCGGCTTGCTCAGTTCCAGTGACGGTATCCTTATATGACCTGCGATCAATGACGCGAGGTCTATTGATGTAGAGAATCTCTTGAATGATGCAAGCGTGTCCGCATCTGGTGAGTGCCCGCTTCTGAGAAGTCTCCCGTCGGGTACATTTCCGTCATAGAATGTGAACCTGTCTGGAGGATATGTCAGTGAAACGTCTTCAAGGGTTACGTTCAGATTCGGGAAATTGGTTATGACAGATGCGGATGCGCGCCCGAAATGAAGCTCTCCGTCTATGTAGTCACAGGCAGCCCTGTTGACCAGTCCTGTCAGTATGGCAGGGGACAGTGCGGCCTGTAGGACTATGAGTATCACAAGCCATATTCCTATGCCCCACGCGCATATTTTGAGAAGGGTCCTGCCGCCTTTATGTTTGTCTTTACTGTTTCCCATCTGACCTCAATTGTTAAAATTATTGTTGTCTATGAACGATTCTATTGATTTGCGGTATGCACCGGTGAGATCTTCCACAATTTTCCTGCGGTCGTGCCTCCGGGATGCCGTTTCAGCCGCTGCTTTCCCGAGCTGTTCCATTCTTGTGCCGGAACGGCTTGTGCTGTCTATCCAGTCCGCAAGAGCTTCCGCTTTTCCCGGAGGAATCAGTATCCCGTCATATCCGTGCGATACGAGGGAAGGTATCCCTCCTGTGCTGGTCGCAATGACAGGCATACCGAGCATCTGTGCTTCGCATACGCTGTTCGAGGAGTTTTCGATATAGGACGGATGGACATATATGTCTGATGACAGCATTTCACGTACAATATCTTCTTCGGAAACTATTCCCTTGAAGATAATACCGCAGTCTGCGGCCTTTATTCCTGTCTTTTTTTCGAATATTTTTACTATCCCGGAGTCGTTGCGTATTCCGGCGACTCTCCACTCAAAGTCTGTGCCCCTTTGCCGGAGTATGTCCGCCGTCCTCAGGACAAGGTCAAGGCCTTTGTACGGAACTTCTGAAATTGTGGACAGGAGTATGGTCCTGTTCTTGCCGGGACGGTACTTCCATTGTCCGGCATTCCTGTAGAAAGGCTTGCGCAATGTCTCGTTTACACGAAAATATTCGGCACGGGAGTATTTTTCACAGATGTTTCTGTCCCATTCCGTCCTTCCCATTGCGGATCTCATCACCGACAGATATTTCTTTTCATTTTCTGCCCTTGTACGGAAATCTTCATATAGATGTATGAAGCCGTTTCTGAGAATGACTTCATTGACGAAAGTCCGTGGTACTATCATATCACTCCCGCTGAATCCCGGGGGATAGAAGTATGGTACAGTTTCGTTGAGTATGCCCTGGATATGGATGATGACAGGCCTGCCGGTTATGCTTGCCACGGCAGAGGCAAGTTTTGATTCGCATCCGAATATATGGACAATGTCGGGAGAGAATTCCTTGACGATTTCTCCTATCCTGTCGTCGTAGTTTTCCGTATTTCCTCCTGTCCAGTTGCGGTAAAGCTTTCTGAATCCGGATAATTGCCTTTTCCTTATCCGAAAATATGTGATGCCGTCCCTGACAATGGCGTCCGAATCTTCGCTGCTGAGGAAAGCTACTCCGAGGGTTATATCCTTACCGTATTCCGCGACCGCATCCTGCAGGGATGCAATCCACCCCTTGCCGTTGTAGGCACGGTCCCCCTTCTCATTGAAAAGGGTATTGGATGATGATAACCAGAGCACTTTCATTTTTTCAGGTCAAAACGCAATTCCACAAAGATAAGTATAATATTTGTCGTGTGCGGATTCTGAAACAAAAAACGGCAACCTGATAATCAAGGCTGCCGTCTATATTTCATAAACTTCAGTTGAGCCTACTGCTCGTCCTGAAGCTGGAGATGCTGAACATAAATCGCTTTTTTAATCTCGTCTCTTCTCTTTACAGATGGCTTTACGAAAGCCTTTCTTGCGCGAAGCTCACGGATAGCACCGGTTTTCTCGAATTTCCTCTTGAATTTCTTGAGAGCCTTTTCAATGTTCTCGCCTTCCTTGATTGGAACAATAATCATAGCTTAATCACCTCCTTTTTATTTGCGGCTGCAAAGGTAATCAAATTATTTTGTTTGCAAAATTTTTAGCTTATTTTGAAATAATATTTTCTGACCCAATATTCAAACAGAGGATCAAGCACTACAGGCTCGTCCTTTTCATTGAATGTTATGATTTCCTTTTTCTTGAGTGCGTCTTTCACTCTTCTGACATTTGCGGATGAATTCAGCGCGTATTTTTCAATGACATCCGTAGAACTGAACCTTACCACTCCGTCCAGAGCCGCTTTCAGCAGACTGAGCTGATGGTCTGTCAGACTGTCCGTCATCGCCTGGAATCTCGGCTCGTGGATGCTCAGCATTGCATTCAGGGCATCAAGCATGATTCCTTCGTTTATATATCCTTTGGACAGGGAGTTGCAGATAGCGGTGAAATGGTTGATGTACCAGATGTTGTTCCTGAACAGCTTGCACGCGCCCATCGCCTGGTCTTTTTCCACAACCTTTCCCTGTGAAAGGAAGCCTCGTGATATGTGCTCCACGATATCCCTGTCGTCTATCGGCTGCAGAGGAAGATGCTCCACAAGCCGGTGGAAATACTTTTTCTCTTCAAATATGTATTTCATTGCGTTTGTCCTGGAGCCGGACAGGATAAATGTACATCCTCCTCCGTTTTTTGTCTCCCTAAGGACGGCTTCCATCGCTTTTATGACATCATCACCGCCGTCGTCTCCGAGTATGTTCTGAAACTCCTCTATGATCATGATCATACGGATTCCCTTTTCTTCGGCAATGCTGCCCGGAAGTCTCAGCATCATCTCGATGTCATAGATGTCAGGGGCCCAGTTGAGTGACACCACCTCGTCTGACTCTGAGAATCTTTTTCTGTCAAATACGAAGTGTGTGCCGGACAGGTGCCGCCCGATAATGTCCGCGTATTCTGCCGGAGAAGATGACGTGCTGCGTATTACGGCATTGCCGAATCCAGTCAGAAAGTCGTGGATCGTCCTGATGTTGAACATATTGAAGTCAGAGACGTTGAACTGCTGGCCGCTGAGGCGCATATTGAACAGCGTCTGCTGTATGACTGACTTTTTCCCTGTCTTGGGCGGCTCATAGATAACTATGTTCTCGCCGGCTGCGATCAGGTTGGCAAGGGCGGTGCATTCGCTTTTCCTTCCTATGAAATTTTTACCTGTGACATAGCAGTCATATATGAAAGGGGCGTCCATATCCTATAATGTTTTTTTGCTTTTTGACGGATGGCCTATGATCTGGATGTCTATGTCGTCTATCTTGAATCCTCTGAATTTCCTGTGCCCCAGATGTGATTCTATAAGCAGCATAAGGTCCTCGTCAATTATATCCTTGAATGTGTGGTTCTCGCTGTCGTACAGATGTATGTGCTTGAATGTGTTGACATCGAAATACATCTTGTTGTTCGCGCTCATTCTGCGCTTGTATATCCCGAGGCCGGCAAGATTGGTCAGTATGTTATATACGGACGCTACCGTGACGTTGGTGCTTGCCGATTTGCGGATTTCTTCAGTCACCGTATCTGCGGAAGCGTGCCCGAGTCTCAGCATCGCCTCGTGTACGGCAAGCCTTTGCGGTGTCGCCTTCATCGCGTGCCTTCTGAGAGCGGACTTGAACTGCTCTATCCCTGAATTTTTTGCGTTCTGTGATAACATTTATCTCGATTTGATGCAAATGTATGAAATATCGGATTTTAATCCAAATGATATTGAATAATTCCAAATTAGATCGCGGCAGGAAAATTGTGTGTCTTTTATACGCGGAATCTCAAATGTTTCTGACTGATTTTTGCTAAATTTGCAGGATTTATTGTAGTTGTAAAACTAAAACATTATTGCTTCGGATATGATAAAAATCAACCGGAAAAATTTCAGGGAATTCGGTGCCTATGCCCTGGTTACAGGAGCCGCTTCCGGTATGGGGCGTCTTTATGCGCACAAGCTTGCCCTGAAAGGCTATAATCTGATTCTTGTGGACATCAATTCGGACAGGCTTGATGCTGTCTCCGGGGAAATACGTTCATTGATTGCGTCTGCCGGTGACTGGAGGGCTGAATATGCCGGTGCCTTTGACCTGAGGACCATAGTTCAGGACCTGTCGCGTCCGGATGCTGCGCGAAAGGTTGCGGAAGCGTCTGAAGGATGTGAAGTCGAGGTGCTTGTCAACAATGCCGGCATTATGTACAGCCGTCCTATAATCGAGACTGATCCAGCTGCGCTGTCGCTGATGATGATGGTGCACACCTACACCCCGCTTATGCTGTGCCGTGAATTCGTGCCTGCTATGGTGGAGCGAGGAAACGGATATGTGCTCAATGTGTCTTCGCTGGCGGCCTGGATGGACTGGCCTGTAATAGGGATGTACGGAAATACCAAGCGTTTTGTCAAAGGGTTCTCAAGGTCTCTGCGCGTTGAATGCAGGGGTACTGGCGTAAGCGTAACAAATGCATATTTCGGTGCGGTCGATACGCCCCTTATACCTTTGAAGCCGTCACTCCGCAGTCTGGCCCGCAGTCTCCGTGTGATGATAGATGCGGACAAGGCTACGGACAAAGCCCTCAGTGCTACATTCAGGCGTCGCAAAGGTACTATGCCCGGCTTTCTCAACAAAGTATTCCTGCCTTTCATAGTTATGCTTCCGGACCGGTTGCTTGCGTTTGTGGTTAACAGGTTCAGAAGATATGTGACGACCGGATGATAATTACATATATACGTCTTGGTCTCGGCGGAGGCAAAATTTATTTTGACTATGCTCTCGACTTTTGCTATATTTGCACTTTTGCGTAGATTGGAAATTTTATGGAAACAGTAAAATGCCTTATAATAGGAGGAGGACCTGCCGGATATACGGCTGCGATCTATACCTCAAGAGCTGATCTGTCTCCGGTGCTGTATGAGGGAATACAGCCGGGAGGACAGCTTACGACCACTACTGAAGTGGAAAACTTTCCCGGATTTGAAAACGGTATTGACGGCAATCAGCTGATGGCTGCCATGAAGGCTCAGGCTGTGCGCCTGGGTGCTGACATCCGTAACGGGCTGGTCACTTCAGCAGACCTGTCATCCCGTCCGTTCAAGATAACCGTAGACGGTGACAAGGAGATTTCTGCCGAGACACTCGTGATCGCTACGGGAGCTTCCGCCAAATATCTCGGCATTCCGTCGGAAGAGAAATTCCGTGGTATGGGAGTGTCTGCATGTGCTACTTGTGACGGATTCTTCTACCGCAAGAAGGATGTAGCGGTTGTCGGAGGTGGAGATACCGCCTGCGAGGAGGCCACCTATCTTGCTTCCCTTTGCAGGAAAGTTTATATGATAGTCCGCAGAGATGTCCTCAGGGCTTCTGCGGCAATGCAGGATAAGGTGAAGAATACCCCTAATATAGAAATCCTCTGGAACTGCAGCACGGAAGAAATTCTCGGTGATGCTTCCGGAGTTACAGGGGCGAGGATCGCGCGTAAGGATGGCGGGACTTTTGAAATCGCCGTGGACGGATTTTTCCTTGCCATAGGCCATCATCCGAATTCTGAACTTTTCAGCCAGTGGGTGAATGTTGACGGGACAGGCTATATAATTACTGAGGGCAAGACTTCCAGGACAAATGTTGAAGGCGTCTTTGCCGCAGGGGATGTCCAGGATCCTTCCTACCGTCAGGCAGTCACAGCCGCCGCTTCAGGATGCCGTGCAGCTATGGATGTGGAAAAATTTCTTAACAGATAGTTAGTAAACGTAGATTGTAAATATGAAATATAAAATAGTTATAGCGGTAGTTTTGGCAGCATTCGCTGCAAATGCCTGCAAATCACAGTATGAGGCACTGCTCAACAGCAACGATACGGATGCCAAATACGAGGCTGCGTTCGATTATTTCAACAAGCGCAAATATTCAAAGGCCGCCGCTCTTTTCGAGTCGCTTTCAGTGGCCGTGTCAGGTACGGAGAGGGATGACACAGTAAGATATTACTGGGGATTGAGCAACTACCGTTTCAAAGACTATGTGACAGCCGAGACCAATTTCAACAATTTTGTTGAAAGCTATCCGAGGAGCCCGTTCTCTCCGGAGGCTCGTTTCCTCAGACTGGACTGTCTCTACCGCTCCACACTGAGATATGAACTGGACCAGAGTCCGACATACAGGGCTATGGAGGCGATTGCCCAATATATGATAGAATATCCCAATTCGACACATCTGTGGATATGCCGCGAGATGATGAATGACCTTCAGACACGTCTTGACACGAAGGCGTTCGAAGGGGCCAGGCTATATTACCACATGGAGGATTATCTTGCCGCGAGGGTCGCATTCAGGAATGTGCTGAAGGAAAATGCCGATAATATGTACCGTGAGGACATTCTGTACTTTACCGCTATGTCTTCTTATAAATATGCCAAGATGAGTGTCCTGAAAAAGCAGAAGGAACGCTATCTCGTGTTTGTGGACGATTATCTTAATTTCATCGGCGAGATACCTGAGTCCAAGTACAGGAAAGAGCTTGACGCTGTGTACAAGAAGGCCCAGAATGCTCTTGGAAAGGATACTGTTGAGGATGAGGATATGGACAAGAAGGAAAAGGAATTCCTTAAGGAGAGAAAGAAGCTTGACAGGGCTGCAAAGGCTGCTGAAAAGAAAACAGCAGCAAAAAAGAAATAAAAAAATGAAACCCGTGTACAAATCGGATGTATAATAAAGTGGAAAGAAAATATTAATGATATGAGCAATACCAAAAAAGTACCTGTAAATACTATTACAAGGGATCTGTGCAATCTCGCTGCACCTACAGAGAACATTTATGAAACCGTAGTGATCCTTTCAAAGAGGGCCAATCAGATTGCGATCGCAGAAAAGAAAGAGCTTACCAAGAAGCTTGAGGATTTCAAAAACGACCGCGATACAATGGAGGAAGTCTTCGAGAACAGGGAGCAGATCGAGATTTCCAAATATTATGAAAGACAGCCTAAGCCGAGTCTTGTAGCCATCTCCGAGTTTGAGGACAATGAGATTTTCTACAGGATGGCAAAGGAGGACAATAACTGATATAGATGCTCAAGAGGCTCCAAGTAAAGAATTATGTTTTGATAGACTCTCTGGAAATTACGTTTCCTGAGGGTCTTGTCATCATTACAGGACAGACAGGAGCCGGAAAGTCAATATTGCTCGGCTCCATATCGCTTGTGCTTGGGGCGAAGGCGGATGCTTCCGTAATAGGTGAATCCGGGGACAAATGTGTCGTGGAAGCCGAATTCAATGTCCCTTCCGACAACATTGCATTGAGTGCCCTTCTCGAACGGAATGATGTGGAATGGGATGAAGGTCATCTTATACTGCGCCGGGTCATCGGGCGTTCAGGCAGGCCGCGCGCCTTTGTCAATGATTCGCCTGTATCCGCATCTGTGCTTTCCGCGCTTTCAGCCGAACTTATAGACATTCATTCCCAGCATCAGACCCTGCTGCTTTCAGACCGTCGTTTTCAGATGTCGGTACTTGACCATTTTGCAGGTAATGCTGAGCTTCTGAAGAAATGTTCTTCTGCATATTCTGAATATCTTTCACTGAAATCGGAAATGGAAGAACTGGACGGACGGATAGCACGTATTGAAGATGAACGTGATTACAATGAAGCACGTTTCAGGCAGCTTGACGAGGCTTCTCTGAAGGAAGGGGAACTTGGCCTCCTTGAGGAGGAGCAGAAACAGCTTGCCAATGCGGAGGATATAAAGGAGAATCTCTTTGCGGTAGAAGACCTGTTTTCTCCGGAAGCCGGGACAGACAGGATGCCTCTGGATGCCGTCTTGAGGGAAAGCGAAAAACGTCTTGAGAAAATATCTTCATTCCTTTCTTCGGCATCTGCTCTGGCGGAAAGGATTTCATCCTGCCGTGTGGAACTTGGGGACATATTGTCTGATGTCTCTGATATGAATTCCGGGATAGAAGTCTCCCAGAGCAGGCTTCAGGAGGTTGAAGAGCGTATCTCTCTGATATATGGCCTTATGCAGAAATTCTCCTGCAAGACTGTCGGAGAACTTATTGCCGTAAGGGATGAACTGAATGAGGCTTTATATGATTCATCGGTGCTTGAAATGCGCAGGGATGAACTTATGCGTTCATTCAAACTTAAAAAGGAAGAGCTTGATGCTCTTGCCGCACAACTGCATTCTGCACGTGTAAAGGCTGCTCCGGGGCTGGCTGAATCCATTCAGAAATCCATACGTTCTCTGGAAATGCAGTATGCCGTTTTTGAGGTGGAGGTAAATGATGCCGCCCTGTCTGCCTCAGGAACTGATTCCATCGTATTCAAATTCTCGTCTACAGGACGGAATGCCGTGGATCTTTCAAAATGCGCCTCAGGAGGTGAGATGTCGCGCATCATGTTGTGCCTTAAGGATCTGATGGCCCGTTATACAAATATGCCTACAATGATCTTCGATGAGATAGACACAGGTGTATCAGGAAGCGTGGCAGACAAGATGGGCTCTATGATATGCAGTATGGGGGAGAATATGCAGGTATTCGCCATAACTCATCTGCCTCAGGTCGCAGCAAAAGGAGAGGCCCATTATCTCGTGTCAAAAGATGTCGACCCTGAAAGTCTCAAGACAGTCACTACAATCAAGAAGCTGTCCGATGAAGAGCGGGTGCTCGAACTGGCCAGAATGCTCAGCGGAAGCACTCTTACCGATGCCGCTGTCGCCAACGCAAAGGATCTGCTCGGCCTCAGGTAGAATTTCTGTTATCTTATCACCCTGACTTTGTAGTCCGGCGTATAGACTATACGCCTTGTTGCTTTGTTGACAAGACCTCCTTCGGAAAGCAGTCCGGAAGCGTTTTCCGTGTCAGCCTTTATGGATCTTGCAAATCCGAAGTCTGACTGGAGCATAGGCATTCCGGTATCCTCAATCCGTTCTTTCCACAATGAGCCGTATTTTGAGCACAGACTGCAGAAATAATACATTATATCATATCCCTGAAAAGCGAACGGGGTTGGTTCCGTGTTGTACAAAGCTCTGTATTTCAGTATGAAATCCCTTACGCGAGGGTCATCGTAATCTATATAGTATGACAGTGATGAGTGGAATTCTGCGTTATGCAGGTTCTCCACATCGATTGTCTCAAAGCTTCTGATTTTGGATACTCCATAGAGGGTTACCTTGTATCTGTTGTGTATCATAAGGTTGAGATTCCTTATGACGTCGTTGACAAACGCTTCGCTGTCAGATGCTACTATCACTCTGTTGTTGCCTTCTGACGTCATCTTTCCGGCAAGTGACTCCAGTATATTCCTTCCTTCAAGAATGCTGTATGAGAAAGAGGAATATCTTATTCCGCTTCCGGATATGATCTGTTTGAATCCGGCCAGGTCTTCAGTGTCTTTTACGGCTTTTTCATAGATTACTATGACGCTGTCCCTGACACCTTTCTCTTCTTTTATCCATTTGACGATATCCTCGTATTGTGACATGGATGAAGTCGGTACCTGTATGAAGTTGCTGTGGATTTCTGCCAGCTGCTCGGCCCTGTGGTCAAGAGGTGATATTATATATGAGGACTGTGGAGCTTTTGCAAACAGTCCGGATATGTCATTCTTTGAAACAGGTCCGATGATCACATCGCTTTTGGCAAGTCTTTCCGTGGTGATCGGAAGGACGCCTCCGCCGACGTCATAGACGCTGAGGTCTATGTTGAGACCTTTGTCGCCAAGGTCCTTTGACGCAAGCAGAACCCCGCTGTAGAAATCCATACTGCTTTCGCTCTGTTTTTCTCCCTGTGTATTGAACGGAAGAAGAAGCACAGCATTGATCCTGGTGATAGGGTAGTAGACCGGAGAGGTCTGCAGGCTGTTTTCTGACGGTTCAGCTGCCTGGTCTTCCGGCTTTGCAGGAAATGACGGGTCTGCAGATGCAGCACCGGTATCTGACGGCTGCTGAGGAAGCCCTGCCATATATGCCTCCGGATTCGTCGGTATTCTGAGCTTCTGCCTGTTGGTCAGTTTTCTGCCTGTCAGCCCGTTGAATTTCATTATTATGTCAACGCTCACTCCATATTTTTCAGAAATGACATTCAGGTCCTCATACCATTTTACAGTATGGGTAAAGTAGTCATTCCGTTTCTTTTCCTGTGCCTTGGCCTTTTTCTCCTCCTGGGCTTCTTTTTTTGCCGCCTCTTTCTGGAGAGCCTTCTCTTCTTTTAGCGCAGCCCTTTCATCCTTCTGGGAAACCTTGTCGTCTTTGGACTCTTCCTGCCTGTCGGTGACCGGAATCAGAATTATGGCATTTTTTTTCAGCCCGTTTTCTTTCAGTGCAGGATTGGCGGCATAGATATCCTCGACCGGGACTCCGTATGCCTTGCTTATGGAAAACAATGTCTGCTTTTCCAATACTATATGCGAATAGAAAATTTTGCCGTCGACTTTGACCCTTTCCTTTGACACAGTCACTTCAGGGGCAATATAATCCTGAGCATACAGTCCGCAGGCAAATGGCGGCATAAAGCCGGCCAAAGCCACCAATATCATCAAAAATGCCTTTTTCATAATTACATATCTATAGTTTGTCCGCAAACTCAAGCAGTCCTGCACAGAAATTTTTCCAGGAAAGCCTGTCCTTTTCAGACTTTATATTCCTGATGCACCTTTCCTTTGTTTCCGGATTGCTGAAATATTCTTCAATTTCCTCTGCAATGGCTTCGGGAGTGCAGGCGTCTGCAACAATTCCCGTGCCTCTGTCCCCGATTGTCTCTTTAAGTCCTCCTGTGTCAGTGACGATCATAGGGACTTCGAAATGGTAGGATACGGAGCTTATTCCGCTTTGTGTCGCACTTCTGTATGGCAGTACCGCCACATCTGCCGCAGAGAAGAAGCTGCTGACCTCATCGTCTTTTATGTATTTGAGAAACAGATGTATATCATCCCTGTTGCCCAAATCTGAAATTATCTTCTCATATTTTTCAAACGAACCGTAGGGCTCTCCTGCCACTATCAGCTGGTATTTCCCGGAAAGCTTGCCGAAAGCCTCGAGCAGGATGTCAAGTCCTTTGTAGTCGCGGATAAGCCCGAAGAACAGTATGTTGCGTCTGCCGCTCTTCAGTCCAAGCTTTGCTTCCGCGGCCTCCCTTTGCTCCTTTTCTCCGAAATGGGAATAAAGTGGATGCTGGAGGACGGTGAATCTGGCGTCAGGCTTCAGTTTGAGCAGATCTTCGGAGACAGCTTTGCACAATGTAACATAACCGTCGCTTCCGGAGAGGAAATACCGGGTCAGCGGCGTGTCAAAAAATCGTTTTTCGTGCGGAACAACATTGTCGAGCACCGATATGACTTTGCAATGCTTTTTCAGATGTCTTGTGATATACCCTAATGAAGGTGCGAAATATGACATCCAGTACCGCACTATGACAAGATCCGGTCCCCATTCCCGTATCGCACGCAATGTGCTGTGATAGGAAAAAGGATTTGCCGTATCCAACAGGGACTCGCTCTCTATCGGTACGGCAATATCATCTTTTGTCACATACTGTGTCCTGCCCGGAAAAAGGAATTCAGGATATTGTCTCTTGAAGTTGAATGCCTTGACAATGTTGCCTTTGCTCAGTTCGCTGTACAGACAGGCGTTGAACTGAGATATTCCTCCTCTGTAGGGGTAAAAACAGGACAGTATGGCTATTTTCAACTGTTGTTATTTTTTGTTCTTTACGTATTCTTCGTTGAGGCCGGAAAGAACGTCGTCAGTGATGTCAAGAGACTTGTCTGCGGTCAGGACAGGCGCTCCTCCCTGGTTGGTGAGGATCATCGCGTACTGCTTTGTCTGGTTGTACTTGTCAAGATATGTCTTGATGGCATCCGCAAGCTGGTTCATCATGACAACCTGCTCCTCCTGGATCTCATTCTGCTTCTGGGCAGCGTAGTTGTTGAACTCTTGCTCCTGCTGCTGAAGCTTCTGTCCCTGTGCCTCTGCCACAGAGCGTGTCATAAGGCCTTTGTTGATCTTGTCCTGGAATGCGTTTACATCATTCTCGAGCTTTTTGCCTCTGCGTGTCACTTCTGCCTGAATGTTCTGGACTTTTGTCTCCACGACTGAACGGAGATCGTTTGCCATATCATATTCCTGGAGAATCCTGTCAAGGTCCACATATACTATAGAACCTTTTTCTGCGGATGTCTCTGAAGCAGCGGTCTCGCCCTGTTCAACATTTTTGCTGTCCTTTGTGAGGAAAAGCACACCGAAAACAATAGCAACGACCAAAGCCAGGCTGCTGAGAATGATAGATAAATTTTTCATCGTTATTTAGTTTTGTTGTTAATCATTCCGTCCGTGCAGAAAAACTTCCGGATGGCACGGATATTTTACAAAGATAATCAAAAAATCTTAATTTTTGAGAGGTATGCCCCGATAGTTGCTTCAAGACCCAGATACAGGGCGTCGCAGATGATGGCGTGTCCTATGGAAACCTCGTCGGTCCACGGAATCATTCTGATATAATATTCAAGGTTGTCGAGGTTAAGGTCGTGGCCTGCGTTGAGCCCGAGCCCGCATTCCTTTGCCGTTTTTGCTGCTGCAATGAACGGGGCTATCGCCTTTTCCCTGCCGGTGCAGTATCCTGCCGCGTATGATTCCGTATAAAGCTCCACCCGGTCGCATCCGCAGAGGGCCGCCCCTTCCACCATCGCGCTGTCAGGATCCGTGAAAATGGATGTCCGGATTCCTTTTTTCTTGAATTCACTGCATATTTCAGCAAGAAATCCGCGGTTGCTTATCGTGTCCCATCCTGCATTGGATGTGATGGCATCGCTGGCGTCCGGGACAAGTGTCACCTGGTCCGGGACGACTTCCAGCACAAGGTCTATGAATGACGGTATGGGGTTACCCTCGATGTTGAATTCGGTCTTTACCGATGGCCTTATCGTCCTTACGTCAGAATATCTGATATGCCTTTCGTCAGGTCTCGGATGCACCGTAATGCCTTCGGCTCCGAACCTTTCACAGTCGATGGCGGCTTTTGCCACATCAGGCATATTGCCTCCCCGGGCGTTGCGGATTGTGGCTATCTTGTTTATGTTTACGCTGAGTTTTGTCATTCCTATGGTTTTTAACGGGCGCAAAAATAGATATTTAATTCCTGTTTAGACAAATTTTATTGCCGCTTCTTATAAAAAATCCAAAACATCTTCTTAATTTTGAGCCGTGTTTAGTAAAAGACATCGTCTTTGTGGAAAGGGAAATATGCGAATCGCTACGTATTTAAGGAATTACCGTATTGAAAATGACGACAGGCTTTCTGCCCTGCTTTCGGCTTTGGAGGCTGAAGGTTGTGATGTCCACAGGGTATTTGCCCCGGAGGACATTGCCGATGATACGGATTTTCTGCTGAGCATAGGAGGTGACGGGACATTCCTGTCT
>Ga0073906_1002087_pt1 | contig 27775 bp, 33 predicted proteins | sample Inofromicrocosms_FD_65485 | JGI IMG/M metagenome (GOLD analysis project Ga0073906, IMG submission 65485) | Mouse cecum microbial communities from Vienna, Austria - Inoculum for glucosamine and mucus D2O microcosms | ecosystem: Host-associated > Mammals > Digestive system > Large intestine >...
TCTGTTAAAGAGGGGCGTCCAATATTTGCTGGATACGTTGCGCGATTTCCGGTTGGCAGGCTTGGCTGACCAACCAAAGCTCGCTGAACAGAATTTCCCGCGCCTGGTCAAAGATTTTACGCTCGCCGGCGGAGAGCGGCCGCAGGCGGTTGCGGGCTTCCAGGCTGTGTACAATTTCCGCCAGCTCGTAAACATCGCCGTTTTTTATGCTGGACATTTGCATTCGGAAACGATTGTTCCATTTTTCCAGCTTCATTGCCTGCACGGCCGGGCTGGCCTTGCCCTCCTGCCGCCCCTCCAAAATTTGCAGCACTTTGTCATATGCCTCTGTTGGCATTAAGCTGCGCAGGCCCACGTTTTCCGCTTCCTCCATTGGCACCATAATCCGCAGACTACTATAAGGCAGGTTCAAAACGTAATATTGCCTGTTGCGTCCGCCAATTTCCCGGCTTTCAATCGCTTCCACCACACCGGCTCCGTGCACCGGATAAACCACTTTGTCCCCAATTTGATACATAAAGCAACCGCCCTCCTTTTGTCATTATAATGGTTATGCAGCTTGGTAGGGGATTATGCTAATTAACAGGGACAGGTTATCGGCGTGTTTTTTGCTGTTTTGCATAGTATTCCGCTAAATCTGGGTCATTGTTTTGAAAACGCTCCAGCAATTTTGTAGGTATAGAGGCAACAGCTAGGCGTGAAAAAACACTAGCTTTCCAGGTTTTACCACAAACGGAACATTTATAAATCAGCCATATATCAAGTAATTTCTTTTGAGCATTAATGCGGAATTTGCCTGAGCAGATAAATGCAGTTTTCTTTCTGCACTTTGGGCAATTTTTGACTAATCTTGACCAGTTGGCATTTTGTTTGGTTCGACGTTTAGTCATTTTTTAGCTGTCTGATAATATGCTGTATGGTTTTTTCGGCTAGAAAATATTTTTCAGCCAAAATTTGAATATTAAATCCAGCTAAATAGTCGGCGTAAATATTGTAATTCCTGTTCGTAAGTTCCTGTTGCGTTGTGGTGGTTGTTCCCCAGGGTTTTTTGTTTTCAGATAAACGAGGAATATAAATAAATTCTCCATCAATATATTTCTGAATTTGCGTTAATAATTCTTGGGGTAAAATTTGTGTTGCGTTTTTATAGTTCATTTATTGCACTCCTGGTTTTTTATTAATCGGAATGGCCAAAACTATCGGCAACACGGATAAAGTTTTATTTGTCGCGATAGTTTGGTCTAGGCGACAAAAACGATTGGATTAAGCATAAAATTTTCCGTCCTCCTTTTGGTTTTTACAATTATTCATTTTAGCATAGTAATCATTAAAAATAAACCTTAAAATTGTTTATGTAAAGAAGTTGAGCTTATATATAGCAAAATACCCTAGTATGTTGAACATACCAGGGTATTTTAGTTACTTATCTCTTTATGCAAGGTTATATTAACACTGCTTCAGATAATTCCATTCGGGCTGCGCCCTCAGGGATAGAAGTTCACTTACATCATCGGCATTCCGCCGCCCGGAGGCATCATCGGTGCGTTATTTTCTTCGGGAATGTCTGCAACCAGAACCTCAGTGGTCAGCAGCATAGAAGCCACGGAAGCGGCGTGGGTCAGGGCAGAACGAACCACCTTAACGGGGTCTACAATGCCAGCGGCCACCATATCTTCAAATTCACCGGTGGCAGCGTTGAAGCCAATGCCCTCAGCGGATTCCTTAACTTTTTCAACCACCACAGCGCCTTCCACGCCAGCGTTGGCGGCAATCTGTTTAACCGGGGCTTCCAATGCCTTTTTGATAATGCCAATGCCGGTTTTTTCGTCGCCGTTGGCTTCGGCAAACAGCTGCTCCAAGGTTTTGATAGCCTTAATCAGCACGGTGCCGCCGCCGGCCACATAGCCCTCTTCCACAGCAGCGCGAGTGGAGTTCAAAGCGTCCTCAATGCGCAGCTTCTTCTCTTTCAGCTCGGTTTCAGTGGCAGCGCCCACGCGGATAACAGCCACACCGCCAGACAATTTTGCCAGGCGTTCCTGCAATTTCTCGCGGTCAAAATCAGAAGTGGTTTCAGCAATCTGAGCGCGAATTTGGTTAATACGGCTGTTGATAGCGTCGCCATCGCCGTAACCGCCCACAATAGTGGTGTTGTCTTTGTTGATACGAACCTGACGAGCGCGGCCCAGCATATTCAAAGTGATATTTTCCAGCTTAATGCCCAGCTCATCGGAAACGATGTTGCCGCCGGTCAAAGTGGCAATATCCTGCAACATAGCTTTCTTGCGGTCGCCAAAGCCAGGAGCTTTAACAGCAACGCAGGTGAAAGTGCCGCGCAGTTTGTTTACAATCAGGGTTGCGGCGGCTTCGCCCTCAACGTCGTCAGCGATAATCAACAGCTGACGGCCAGCCTGCATAACTTTCTCCAGCACCGGCAGCATCTCCTGCACGGTGGCAACTTTCTTTTCAATCAACAGAATGAAAGGATCGTCCAAAACGGCTTCCATTTTGTCGGTGTCGGTTACCATATAAGGGCTGATATAGCCGCGGTCAAACTGCATACCCTCAACCACGTCGCAGGTGGTTTCAAAGGTCTGGCTATCCTCAACGGTGATAACGCCATCCTTGCCAACTTTTTCCATAGCGTCGGCAATCAGCTCGCCAATTTCCTTATCGTTAGCGGAAACAGAGGCAACCTGAGCGATTGCTTCTTTGTTTTCAACCTGACGCGCGCTCTTTTTGATGTCCTCAACAGTAGCGTTCACAGCCTTGTCAATGCCGCGTTTCAGGATGATGGGGTTAGCGCCAGCAGTAACGTTTTTCACGCCTTCGTCAATAATTGCCTGAGCCAAAACGCAAGCGGAGGTGGTGCCGTCGCCGGCAACATCGTTGGTTTTGGTTGCAACCTCTTTAACCAACTGAGCGCCCATATTTTCGGTGGAGTCTTCCAGGTCAATTTCCTTGGCAATGCTTACACCGTCGTTGGTGATCAGCGGGGAGCCGAATTTGCGCTCCAAAATTACATTGCGGCCTTTGGGCCCCAGGGTTACTTTAACGGCGTCAGCCAGCGCGTCAACGCCTCTTTTCAGAGCATAGCGGGCGTCTTCCTTAAAAATGATTTGTTTAGCCATTCTAAAATTTGCCTCCTAAATTTTGTAAGATTACTTTTTTCAACTTTTTAACTCATATATACGACGAAGAAGCCGGCGTATATATGAGTTCGCTCTAAAACTCTGCCATCGTCCAGCTGCGCTGTCCTTGGCAATCGTTTAGGCTCACTCAATTACGCAAAGAATATCGCGTTCGCCGTTGACAATCAGATAATCAACGCCATCCTGTTTCACGTTGGTGCCAATAAATTTGGCGAAAACAACCACGTCGCCAACCTTAACTTCCAGCGGCACGCGCTCGCCTTTTTCATTGATACGGCCAGGGCCAACTGCCACAACCTCGCCCTCAATCGGTTTTTCCTGAGCGCTGTCCGGCAGCAAAATGCCGCTTTGGGTCTTTTCTTCCTTTTGCATTGGTTTGATAACCACACGTTCGCCAATGGGTCTGATGTTCATTGTTTTTCCCTCCTGAAAAATACTCTATAAAAATTAGTTTCGTTAGACTGATTTTTTTTTGTTAGCACTCTAAAGGTCCGAGTGCTAACAACTGCTAATATGATATATAATTATGCGAGTCAACGCAAGCTCTGAATTTGGCCATTTTATATATTTATAGCCTAAATAATGGTAAATATACCAAAAATGATTGCCTTTGCTTTGAATTGCGCCGGATTACACCTGTCCATATTGTTTGTAATATTTCATATATAAAATAGCCGTTGCAATTTGAAGCATAGGGGGTTGCTTTTATATATTTAGTCTTGCTATTTGACGAAAAAAGTAGTATAATACAGGCTACAAAGAGCTGAATTTTTACTCAAGCTGGCGGTTAGCCCTCGGAAGTGCAAAGTACATCTGTGAAGATGTGTAAGGTTGTATGACCGAGGGATTGGGGCCCTCCTCAAACGAAAGTAGGGGGAGGTGATGCTGATGACATTTTTGGAAATATCTGCGCTTTTAATGCTGCTTTTAGCAGTTGCAGATTTTGCCTTAAAGCATGGCAAAAAGAAATAGCCGCCCAGTTTTCCGACAGGATGCGGCTATTCTTTAACTGCAACTTCTGAGGGCTGACCCGGTTTGAGGGGTCGGCTCTTTGTGTTTATATTATAGCATTTTTGAAAACTGATTGTCAATAGCTTTTTTAGTCTTGCTATTTGACAAAAAAAGTATTATAATACAAGTTACAAAGAGCTGAATTTTTACTCAAGCTGGCGGTTAGCCCTCGGAAGTGCAAAGTACATCTGTGAAGATGTGTAAAGTTGTATGACCGAGGGATTGGGGCCCTCCTCAAACGAAAGTAGGGGGAGGTGATGCTGATGACATTTTTGGAAATATCTGCGCTTTTAATGCTGCTTTTGGCAGTTGCAGATTTTGCATTAAGACATGGCAAAAAGAAATAGCCGCCCAGTTTCACAGACAGGCTGCGGCTATTCTTTAGCTGTAACTTCTGAGGGCTGACCCGGTTTGAGGGGTCGGCTCTTTGTGTTTATATTATAGCATTTTTGAAAACTGATTGTCAATAGCTTTTGTTTACTAAGTTCTATCTTTATATGATATAGGTGTGTCGATTAAACCAATTAGATAGTCTGCTGATAAATTATAAAATTTACATAAAATAATTAAATCATCTATTTTTAGTTCTGTTGTTCCTTTTTCAATGTGGCCATATCCTTGTTGAGATTTATTTAAGAGTTGCCCAATTTGTTGTTGGTTATAGTCTTTATCTTCTCTAACATTTCGGATACGAATACGATAATCCACATTGAAACCTCCTTTTTTTATTTATCATACAATACTTATAATCTGAGTATTTTCAGCTTATCGAAATTTGTTCGGTGGTATTTGATTTCTTGATTAACAATTACGTTTTGCCTTTAAGCGCTTTAACTATTGTTGGTGGTTGGCTGACAGTTTGAGCGTAGCGTCCGTTATGTACATCGCCGGCCAAGTGGCCGTCAACCAGTGTGATAACCCGGCGGCGCATTATATTGACGTAACGGCTAGCGTGGGTTACCATCACCACGGTTATGCCCTTGCTGTTCAGTTCCATCAGCAGGTGGAAGATGTCCCAAATGCTGTCATCTTCCAGATTGGCGGTCAGCTCATCCAGCAACAGGATTGGCGGGCTGCACACCAGGGCGCGGGCCAGCTCCACATGGCGGATGTCGCTAAGGCTCAGCTCTGCGGGAAAGCATTTTTCCACGTGTTGCATACCCACCAAGGCCAACGCTTTGGCCACTGCCTGCGGCGATTTGTTACGCAAGCCGCCGGCTTTGGCGGTTTGCAACAGATTGTCATATATGTTCAGCTTGCGGATTAGCCGCGGTTCCTGCCAGACAATGCCAAAAGTGCGGCGCAGGCGGATTTGCCAAGGGCCGAAAAGATGGCTCATATTAGTGTTGTCCAAAAAAGCGGTGCCTTTATCTGGCCAAATGTCACCGCCCAGCAGGCGCAACACAGTGGTTTTGCCGGCGCCACTGCTGCCGTTCAAAAACACAAATTCGCCTTGCTCAATGGTCAGGTCAATATCCTGCACTGCCATGCGCTTTTTGCGCTCATATTTAAAAAATTTGGTGACGCCCTCCAAACGAACAACCGGCATTTCCAGGCCACTTCCTTATAAAAAACATCATATTTATATTATATCATAAGATGGCAGATATTTCAACAAATTTTATTGATGAGATATTATTTTTTAGCTTTGTTTTACTAAATGGCTTGCATTTTGTGGGTGATAATGTTATTATGTGAAAAATAATATATAATAATGTAGGGAGGATAAATTAATGGCTATGAATTATGATTTAAGCGCTTTGGAGCTTTTGCAGATTTTGGGCTGTGAGCCGGCGGCGGATTACGAGGCTGATGAGCGTTTGCCCAAACTGCTGAATGATTTTTTGAGCCGCATTTATGAAAATCCGCTTTTTGAAACTGCCGATATTTGGCAGGATGGCATGGCTTATTTTTCCTATGAGAGCATTGCGGAGAGCATTGATGAGGATGTGGGTTACTGGGCGGAGCATGCGGAGGAATGGGCGGATAGTGAATATTATTCTTTTGCTCAGCTGCCGCAGTCTGAATGGTCCACACTGGTGCCAAACTATTTGAAAATTGGCAGTGATTATGCTGCTGGCATAGTTGAATTTGCGATTTTGGAGGCTGATTTGGGGCAGGAAAATCCGCCGGTTTATATGCACCACGAGGCTGACGATGAGCGAACTTGGAAAAGGTTCAGTGATACGCTGTCCGGTTTTTTAATGTATATCCTCTGCGCGGTGCTCAGCTGCGAAACCTATGAAACCGCGCAGGAGGTGCTGGAGGACGAGGGCTGGGAGTATATCGAATGTGATAAACCGGAAAACATCGGTCGTCAATATGATTTTATTCAGGAGTTGTCCGTGGCCTGCGGCTATGACGCGGAAACCAACACTATTCTTTCCGTGTTGGAGGATAACGAATGCAAGGCTTTTCTAATCAGCCGCGAATAGAAATTGGTGTTGTCGAAAAAAACCGCTTGCATTTTATCGCCTTTCAGCATATAATAGTATAATGTAAATTCAAACATAAATATAGTATATTATAATGAAAGGAATTTTTCATAATATGGGTTTTTGGGAAGACGCCAAATATATAGCCTCGCAGGATCCGGCTGCCACTGGGCCTTTGCAGGTGTTTTTTATGTATCCTGGCTATCACGCGGTGCGTTGGCACCGGATTTCACATTGGCTGCATATACATAAGCTGCGCACGCTGGCCAGGGGTATCTCGCAGTTTGCCCGTTTTTTAACTGGGGTGGAAATTCATCCGGGGGCTAAAATCGGCAAATGCCTGTTTATCGACCACGGCATGGGCATTGTGATTGGCGAAACAGCTGAGATTGGCGATTACTGCAACATTTATCACGGGGTTACTTTGGGCGGCACCGGCAAGGACAAGGGCAAGCGTCATCCCACTTTGGGCAACCACGTTTTGGTGGGCGCCGGCGCTAAAATTCTGGGGCCGTTCACGGTGGGTGATAACGCCCGCATTGGCGGCAACGCGGTGGTGCTGAAGGAGGTGCCGCCAAACGCCACGGTGGTGGGCGTGCCGGGCGTGATTGTGACTAAGGGCGATAACCAGCAGCAATATTGCAGCTGGGAGCTGGACCAAGTCAGCCTGCCGGATCCTATCCAGCAGGAAATCGACCAAATGCAGCAGCGTTTGAACACGCTGGCCGAGGATTTGCGTAAGGTCTGCCAGGAGCAGGGCAAATAGCAAAAAGCTGCTATTCTTAATAAAAATCAACTAGCCGCGCCATTTAGGGTAGCGGCTAGTTGATTTTTGCCTGTTAGAGTGTTGCTGGGATGTGGAGTCGAAAAAAAATTGCCGCAAGCCTGTATATTTTTACAACTTTTGCTTGACAATCTTCTTAAAACATGGTATCCTTTTACAATAAAAAGTTTAGTTAAAAAATTTTAAGTAAAAAAATTTAGTTAAATTTTTTATTAACTGAATATTAACTGCTAACAAACTGAATTTTGGCTAGGCTTTTTTGTTAAACAAGGAAAAAAATCATTTTAAGAAAGAGGTATAAAAACATGACTTTTGATAAGGTTAAGGACATTATTGTTGAAACTTTGTGCTGCGAGGAAGACGCTGTAACTCCTGAGGCCACTCTGTTTGAGGATTTGGGAGCGGATTCTCTGGACGCTGTGGAGCTGAATATGGCTTTGGAGGATAACTTCTCCATCAAAATTCCGGACGAGGACATTGCCAAGATGAAGACAGTTGCCGACGTTGTGGCTTATATTGACGCCAACGCTGCTGAAGGCGAAGCGAAATAACCAACCGAAATGATTACACTGGAAGCAATGCGAGCGGCCTGGCCGCAGATTGGCCTGCGGATGTTGGCTGTGGGCCACGCTCTGCCAGCCGCCGGCCCGGTGCCGAACAGCTATATGGAAAAACTGGTGGACACCAGCGACGAATGGATTGTTAGCCGCACCGGCATAAAAGAGCGTTACTTCTGCTCCGGCCAGCAAAATGTTGAGCTGGCGGAGGCTGCCGCCAGGGAGGCTATGGCCAGGGCTGGCGTGGAGGCCGGCCAAATTGGCGTTTGTCTGGTGGCCACTTTCACGCCGGACCGGCAATCGCCCTCAGTTGCCTGCTGTTTGCAGCAGCGCTTAGGTCTGCCGGAAGACGCTGTGATGTTTGATTTGAATGCAGCCTGCGCCGGTTTTCTCTATGGTTTGCAAACCGCCAGGCAAATGCTGTTGACGGCTCCAGCGGAGCGGCCCTATGCCTTGGTTTTGGGCAGCGAAACCCCCTCGCGCGTGTTGGATTTTACTGACCGCAACACCTGCGTACTTTTTGGCGATGGGGCGGCGGCGGCTGTGCTGGAGCTTTCAGCGGAAAATCCCTATTATGCCATTTGTGGTAGCCGTACGGACAATGAGCAAATGCTTTACTGCACTGGTTTGGCGGATGAGCAGCCAGGCGTGGTGCATATGCAGGGGCAGGAGGTTTTCCGCTTTGCGGTGGATATTATCCCGCATAGTATTGAGCAGCTGCTGGACAAATGCGGTTTGCAGCTGGCGGATATTGACCACGTGATTTGTCATCAGGCCAACAACCGTATAATTTCTCACGTGGTGAAAAAGATGCACGCTAGACCGGAACAGTTTTTCATTAATTTGCAGCATTATGGCAACACTTCATCGGCTAGTATTCCGCTGGCTCTGAACGATATGTGGGAGCAGGGTTTGCTGCAACGCGGCCAAAAGGTGATTTGCGTTGGTTTTGGCGCTGGCTTCACCTGGGGAGCCTGCCTGCTGAACTGGTAAGCGAAAAAAATTTAATGTTGGAGCGAACATTAATCCAAAAAATTGAGGTGTGATATAGGAATGACTTTGCGGGAAATTTTAGGTTTGGAATTTCCTTTTATACAAGGCGGTATGGCCAACATAGCCACCGGCGAATTTGCGGCGGCAGCCAGCAACGCCGGCGGTTTGGGGATTATCGGCAGCGGCGGCATGAACGCCGAGATGCTGGAGGAGCACATTAAGCGGGCCAAAAGCCTGACGGATAAGCCCTTTGGCGTTAATCTGATGTTGATGAATCCTGAATGTGATAAGATGGCGGAGCTGCTGGTGCGCGAGGGCGTGCCGGTGGTGACCACTGGGGCGGGCAGCCCTAGCAAATATATGGAGATGTGGAAAGCGGCCGGCATTAAAGTGGCTCCGGTAGTTTCCGGCGCGGCGCTGGCTCGCCGTTTGGAGCAGGCCGGGGCAGACCTTTTGATTGCCGAGGGCTGCGAATCTGGCGGCCACATTGGCGAGCTTACCACTATGGCTTTGGTGCCGCAGGTGGTGGACGCTGTGCAGTTGCCGGTGGTGGCGGCCGGCGGCATTGCCGATAGCCGGCAGCTTTTGGCGGCTTTTGCTTTGGGCGCGGTGGGCGCGCAGCTGGGTACTTGCCTGCTGGTTAGCGAGGAATGTCCAATTCACGCTAATTATAAGGAAGCCGTTTTGAAAGCCCGCGATAATAGCACCACGGTGACCGGCCGGATTGCCGGTGCGCCGGTGCGAATTTTGAAAAATGCGATGACGCGGGATTATCTGAAGCTGGAAAAATCCGGGGCGGAGCTGTTGGAGCTGGAGAAGTTTACCTTAGGCGGTTTGCGTCGCGCCGTTTTTGACGGCGATGTGCAACGGGGCAGCTTGATGGCTGGCCAAGTAGCTGGCCTGCTGAAAGAGATTAAGCCTTTGCGCCAGATTTTTGAAGAGCTGATGGCCGGTTTGCCAGCAGTGGCTCAAGGCTTGACCGATAAAAAAATAATCTGAAAACCTAACTTTAAATTAAACTGAAGTTTTTTATGGACGGTTTTAGTAAAAAAGCTTCATTAAGGAGCAATTTATATGCCGATAATTAAAGGCAGAAGAATGAGCTTGCCCGTTATTCAGGGCGGCATGGGCATTGGCGTTTCCCTGGGCGGTTTGGCGGGCAGCGTGGCGGCCTGCGGTGGTATGGGCGTCATCAGCAGCGCCAACACCGGCTTTCGGGAAAAGGATTTTTGGCAAAATCCCTTGCGGGCTAATCTGCAATGCCTGCGGGATGAAATCAAAAAAGCCCTGCGTTTGGCGGCTGGCCGTGGTTTGGTTGGTGTGAATATTATGGTGGCGACCACTCAGTATCCCCAGGCTGTACAAACGGCGGCCGAGGCCGGAGCAGACGCTATCATCTGTGGCGCCGGCTTGCCTTTGGATTTGCCGGGGCTGGTTGCGAATGTACAAAATCAGGATGTGCTGCTGGCGCCCATTGTGTCTAGCGGCAAGGCCGTCCGCACCATTTGCCGCCGTTGGGATCGCAGCTTTGGCCGGGTGCCGGATTTTGTGGTGATTGAGGGCTCAGAAGCCGGCGGTCATCTTGGCTTTAAGCGGGAGGAGCTTTTGAATGGCGAGGCTAAGCCTCTGCGTCAGTTGATGCAGGACGTTTTAACTGAGCTGCAACCGTTTGAGGCTAAATACAACTGTCGTATTCCGATTTATGTGGCTGGCGGCGTGTTCAGCGGCCAGGATGTGGCGGATTATATCCAGGCTGGCGCAGATGGGGTGCAGATTGCCACTCGTTTTATCGCCACCCACGAGTGCGACGCTTCGCCTGAATATAAGCGGATTATGCTGGAGGCTAAGCCGGAGGATGTGCAGATTGTGCAAAGCCCGGTTGGCATGCCAGGCCGGGCCCTGAAAAGCCCTTTGCTGGAGCGGCTTGCCGCCCTGGGGCGCATTGCGCCGGAGCGTTGCTCGCGCTGCATTAGCTCATGTCAGCCGGCCAGCACGCCATATTGCATTACGCAGGCTTTGATTGAAGCGGTGCAAGGCAACTGGGAAAAAGGCCTGTTCTTTTGCGGCAGCAATGTGGGTCGGGTGCGTAAAATGTTGCATGTTGATGAACTGTTGGATGAGCTATGCCGGGAATGGCGTTTAATATTATAAAATATTCTGGCTAAAATAAGCTTGATATAAAAAATTTAGAATTAAAACCAAAATAGAAAGGAACCACAAGATGAATTTAGCTTTTGTCTACGCGGGACAGGGAAGCCAGCACGCTGGTATGGGACGCGATTTTTATCAGGAGTTTCCGCTTTACCGCGAGGTTATTGATAATCTGGACGTTGATTTTGATTTGAAGCAGATTTCCTTTGAGGGGCCGGAGGAGGTGCTGACGCGCACCGAGTACACCCAGCCCTGTATGGTGGCCTTTGCTGCCGGGGTTAGCGCCCTGTTGCAGGAGGAAGGCCTGACGCCGCAGATGGCGGCTGGCCTGAGCTTGGGCGAATACTCTGCTTTGCAGGCAGCCGGCGTTTTTGACGCGCAGACGGCGGTTAATCTGGCGGCCTTTCGGGGGCAGGCTATGGAGGAGGCAGTGCGCGACATTCCTTGCGGTATGACCGCGGTGCTGGGTCTGGAGCGGGAGAAGCTACAGGAAATTTGCCAGCAGGCCTCGGCTTTGGGCGTGGTGTCCATTGCCAATTACAACTGCCCGATGCAGCTGGTAATCGGCGGCGCGTTGCCGGCGGTGGAGGAGGCCTCTCGTCTGGCTTTGGAGGCCGGCGCTAAGCGTTGCGTGCCCTTAAAGGTCAGCGGGCCTTTCCACACTGCTTTGATGGATTCTGCGGCGGAAAAGCTGCACGAAGAATTTCAAGACGCCGAATTTGGCGATATGAATTTCCCCGTTATCTTCAATGCCACAGCCCGGCCGTTGGGCAATGATGAAACCCTGCCGGAGCTGCTGGAAAAGCAGGTGCACCAAAGCGTTCTCTTTGAGGATACCGTGCGCTATATGGCGGAACAGGGGATTGACACGGTGGTTGAAATTGGGCCGGGCAAGGCGCTCTCCGGTTTTATTCGTAAAACGGTGAAGGGTATTAAAACCTATGCTATTGAAGACGCGGAAAGCTTCCGTCAGACAGTGGCCGCCCTGCACAATCAGGGGGCGTTGCAATGAGTGAATTTAATTTTGCCGATTTGCACGGCTTGCGCGCTCTGGTGACTGGCGGCAATCGCGGCATTGGCAAGGCCATTGCCTTGCGTTTGGCCCAGGCCGGGGCGGATATTATGATTAACTATGTGGGCAGCGAGGACGAGGCCAAAGCCACCGTGGCGGAGATTGAGGCGTTGGGAGTTAAGGCCGCCTGCTGCTATGCCGATGTTAGCGACGGCGCGCAAGTGGAGCAGCTTTTTGCCACTATGGTGCAGGAGCTTGGCGGCGTGGATATATTGGTGAACAATGCCGGCATCACCCGCGACGCTTTGCTGTTGCGCCTTTCGGAGGCGGATTTTGACGCGGTTTTGGCCACTAATTTGCGTGGTGCGTTTTTGTGTATGAAACAGGCCAGCAAGCTGATGATGAAGCAGCGTTTTGGCCGGATTATTAATATTAGCAGCGTGGTGGCTTTGCGCGGCAACGCCGGCCAGGTGAACTATGCGGCCAGCAAGGCGGGGATTATCGGTATGACCAAATCTCTGGCTAAGGAATTGGCTAGCCGTAAGGTGACGGTGAACGCGCTGGCGCCAGGCTTTATTGAAACCGCTATGACGGCTGATTTGCCGGAGGCGGCTCGCAGCAAAATGCTGGAGAGTATTCCGGCCGGGCGGATGGGTCAGCCGGAGGATGTGGCGGCGGCGGCTCTGTTTTTGGCCTCCAAGGAAGCGGCCTACATCACTGGGCAGGTTTTGCGAGTAGACGGCGGCATGGCAATGTAATTTAAGGAGTTTAAATATGGAAAAAAGACGAGTTGTGATAACCGGCCTGGGCGCTGTGACGCCCCTTGGCCACACTGCCCAGGTCAGCTTTGCGGCGGCCCGCCAGGGAGCCTGCGGTGTTGACAAGATTACCGCTTTTGACGTTAGCGACCACAAAGTGAAGCTGGCGGCAGAGGTGAAAAATCTGCGGGTGGAGGAGCATTTGGACAAAAAGGAAGCGCGCAAATTGGACCGCTTCACTCAATTTGCTCTGATTGCCGCTCAGGAGGCTATGCAGGACAGTGGCCTAAAGCTGGAGCAGGAAGACCGGGCGCGGATTGGCGTTTCCGTTTCCAGCGGCATTGGCGGCCTGAGCGCCATTGAAAGGGAACATTCCAAAGGGTTGGATCACAGCTTTGATCGAGTTTCGCCCTTTTTCATTCCTATGTCTATCGGCAATATGGCGGCTGGTCATATTGCAATTACTTACGGCTTGCAGGGGATGTGCACCTGCCCGGTGACGGCCTGCGCTGGCGGCACCAATGCGGTTGGCGATTCATTCCGCCAGGTGCGCGATGGTTACGCTGATGTGATGGTTTGCGGCGGGGCGGAAGCCAGCATTACGCCGCTGGGTATTGGCGGTTTTACCTCTATGAAAGCGCTGTGTGAAAGCCAGAACCCTAACCGTGCTTCCATTCCCTTTGATAAGGAGCGCAACGGTTTTGTGATGGGCGAGGGCGCCGGCATTTTGGTGCTGGAGGAATATGAACACGCCGTAAAACGTGGCGCTAAAATTTACTGCGAGCTTTTGGGCTATGGCAGTAACTGTGACGCTTATCATATTACAGCCCCTTTGCCGGACGGTTCCGGGGCGGCCAACTGCATGCGTTTGGCTATGGCGGACGCGGATGTGAAGCCGGAGGATGTGGTCTATCTGAATGCCCATGGCACCTCCACCCAGTTAAACGACCGGGCGGAAATCGGTGCGGTTAAACAGGTTTTTGGCCCGGCCGCAGCTAAATTGCAAATTAGCTCCACCAAATCAATGGTTGGGCATATGCTGGGGGCTAGCGGTGCGGTGGAGGCCGTGTTTACAGCTTTAACCGTTCATGAGGGCGTAATACTTCCCACCATTAATTATCAGGTGCCAGACCCAGACTGTGATTTGGATATTGTGCCAAATCAGGCGCGCGAGGTGGCTGTGACCGTGGCAATGTCCAATTCCTTTGGTTTTGGCGGTCACAATGCTTCCCTGATATTTGGTAATATGAAACGTTAAATCGTTTCAGCGTTAAAATTATTAAGGCAAGAGCAGGAGGGCTGAAAAATGCAGCTAAACTCTAATGAGATTGAAAAAATTTTGCCGCACCGTTATCCGTTTTTGCTGGTGGACAGAATTACTGATTACCAGCCGGGCCAGTGGGCCAAGGGATACAAGTGTGTTTCTGCCAATGAACAGCAGTTTTGCGGGCATTTTCCCGGTCGTCACGTGATGCCAGGCGTGTTGATTTTGGAGGCGTTGGCTCAGGTGGGCGCGGTGGCTATTTTAACTGACCCTGAGGCTGCCGGCAAGCTGGTTTTCTTTGGCGGGGTGAAAAACGCTCGTTTTCGGGCCAAAGTGGAGCCGGGGGATATTTTGGAACTGGAATGTGAGCTGATTAACCGGCGTGGGCCGCTGGGTATTGGCAAGGGCGTGGCCAAGGTGAACGGCAAAGTGGCCGCGGCGGCGGAGCTTTCTTTCGCCATCGGTGAATAAACCTTAATTTAAGCAGGAAAAAAGTTTGGAGATTGACAGGTGATTGAAATGGCTGATGAGAACAAGCAACTGACCAAAAAATTGGAAGAGAATTTTGCCGAAATATATGCTAAATTTAAAATCCATTTTTATCAGGAGATGTTCTCGCAGCTACATGGGCGTGAAACCTCCCTCACCACGGTGGAAACGCTTTGTGTGGAAACCATTCACGCCTTGAACAATCCCACGGTGAAAGAGTTTTCCTCATTCATCAAAATTTCACCGCCCAATGCGGCTTATAAAATCAACAGCTTGATTAGTAAGGGGTATATTAAAAAAGTGCGCTCAGCTGACGACCGGCGAGAATATCAGCTGATGGTTACGGATAAATATTATCAGTATTATAATATTAGCGCTTCCTATCAAAACCAGGTTATGCAGCGGATTCGGGAACATTTTAAGCCGGAACAGTTGGATATTATCAATACCGTTTTGCAAGTGATTAATGACGAATTGATGCCGGAAATTCCGAACCGGCTGGTGGCCGGGGTGGCTGCCGGTGCACTTGCCGGCTCTGTGGATAATCTGTAGAAAAGTTCGTTTTTTTGCCGGCAAGGGGCTTGACAAACCACCGCCAAGTGTGTATAATTATAGCATAACTGAATATTGGAAGTTTACGGTGCTTTTATAGCTTAAAAAGGAAGCCGGTGCGAATCCGGCGCAGCCCAAACTCTACTGTATTTGACGACGAACAGAATGTATACCATTGAGCCATTGGTGTTTCCCGGCTTGAGAAGGTGTTCTGGGAGAAGGAGTCATAAGTCAGGATATTTACCGTAAATGTTGCTTTTGTCTTTAGGGTGGGAGGCTTTGGCAAGAAATATCAGCGCCTTGCTTATATTTCATTCGTTTTTTTACGGTTCACCTGTTGGGCCGTTTTTTGTTTCCATCCAACTTTTGGATGGAATTTTTTGCTTTATTTTTCCTTAATGAAGATTTTATGCTATTTTCAACATTCGGTTAATGTTTTTTTTGTTTCTCTTTTTTTAACTTTCTTTTTACCTCATTTTGTGGCCGGCGGCTGGGCGGCCTTAAACCAATCAGCCGCCGCCTCCAATCTGTTTTGGTTGTGTAATGTTTTCCAAACATTCTTTAAATAAGATAAAGCCCTCAGTTGTCAGCAGACTGAGGGCTTTAGTTGTTGATAATTATTTATAAATATCGCCGCGATTTCCGATATTTAATACCTGTACAAGAAGCTGGTCATTTTTTATGGCGTAAATTACGCGAAAAGAGCCAACGCGCAAGCGGTACTGGTTTTGATGTGCTAAAAGCGGCTTAATATCGCCATATGTTGGCAATAGGTTGATTGCTTTTAACAGACGTTCACGCTGATTTTGAGGTTGTTTTTGCAAAAATTTTAATGCGGGTTTGTCAATTAAAATCTTATAGCTCATAATTCAACCCCAAGCAATTTGGCCGCCTCTGTCAGGCTGACAAATTGTCCCTTATCTGGGTCGGCTTGATAATCGTCATATAATTTGTTGCAAAAAGTATCATCGGCTGCTTCGCTGACAGCATCCAAGGCTGCTTGCAGCATGTTGGCAATGTTAGCTAACTGATGTTCATTGAAGCTGTCTAAAATGGCAATACATTTTTCTCGATTACTCATTGCAAAGCCTCCTTAAGCTTTTTAATTAATGGTGGAACAAACGCACGCCGGTGAAAGCCATAGCAATGCCATATTTATCACAAGTGGCAATCACATGGTCGTCGCGCACGGAACCGCCGGTTTGGGCGATATACTGCACGCCGCTTTTGTGGGCGCGTTCAATGTTGTCGCCAAAGGGGAAGAAAGCGTCTGAGCCAAGAGCCACGCCTTGCAGTTGAGTCAGCCATTCCCGCTTTTCGGCGGCGGATAAAGGCTCCGGCCGGCTGGTGAAAAATTGCTGCCAAACACCCTCGGCCAGCACGTCCTCCCATTCTTCAGATATGTAAACGTCAATGGTGTTGTCACGGTCTGGCCGGCGTATGTCTGCTTTAAATGGCAAGGCCAAAACCTTTGGGTGTTGGCGCAAAAACCAAATGTCCGCTTTGTTGCCGGCCAGCCTGGTGCAGTGGATTCGGGATTGCTGGCCAGCGCCAATGCCGATAGCCTGGCCGCCTTTGGCATAGCAAACGGAATTGGATTGCGTGTATTTGAGAGTAATTAGAGCAATCAACAGGTCGCGCACCGCCTCCTCCGGGATTGACTGGTTTTGCGTGGGCCGATTTTGCAGCAGGCTAGCGTCTATTTGCACATCGTTACGCAACTGTTCAAAGCTTATGCCGAAAACCTGCTTTGTTTCCAGCGGTTGCGGCTGATAATCCGGGTCAATTTGGATAACCAAATAGCTGCCCTTGCGCTTTTGGCGCAGAATTTCCAAAGCCGCCGGGGTGTAGCCGGGAGCGATGATACCGTCCGAAACCTCGCGCAGCAAAAAGCGGGCGGTTGCTTCATCGCACTCGTCGGAGAGCGCGGCAAAATCACCATATGAGGACATCCGGTCGGCACCGCGGGCTCGCACATAGGCGGTGGCAATGGGGGATAGCTCCACGCCTTCCACAAAGTAAATCTGCCGCAATGTTTCGTCCAGAGGCACGGCTACGGCGGCTCCGGCTGGGCTAACGTGCTTAAATGAAGCGGCCGCCGGCAGTCCGCAGGCTTCTTTAAGCTCTCGCACCAGCTGCCAGCTGTTAAAAGCGTCCAGCAGATTTATGTAGCCGGGGCTGCCGTTCAAAATGGTGATTGGCAACTCTCCCTCGGCATATATGCGGGCCGGTTTTTGATTAGGATTGCAGCCATATTTTAATGATAATTCCTGCATAGCAAAAAAATCCTTTCGTGTTATAATATATTAAGGGGTGTGGTTTTGTAAACGCTTTTGCAGATAAAACTTCTGCGCCAGCGCTTGCGCCGCCGCCAGTGGCAAATCCGGCTGGTCGGCAGGAGCTTCGGCTTTAAGGCTGCTGAGGCGCGTTTCCAGCTGGCTGCAAAAGCTATCGTAAAAGACCGCAAAGCCTTGATTTTCCGCGGTTTGCAGCAGCAGCTTAATATCAGCAATAGGTAGTAGATTTTTCAGCAAGCAAATCAGCAGCAAGCTGGCCACCTGCTGCCTGGTATAGCGTTTTTTGCGCGGCGGTTCAATCAAGCCCTGCTTAACATAGTTGTTAATCATGCTGGCCGTGATTGGGCGCTCGCCTTGTTTGCTGCGCCGCGGCGGCTCCGCAGGCGGCTCCGGCAGGTCAGGAACCAGTGATTGCTCTAAAATTAGCAGCACCTGATCCATATAAAGCTCCAGTTGGGGCAGTTCAGCGTATCTGGGAAAGCTGATGGTATTTTCCGTTTGACTTGACATAATAGAGCCTATTTATATTCCGCGCGTTCGCCGCCAATCAACGGCGGGCGGCAGGTGGCGGCGGTGATGATTGCTTGTCCCAGATTTTTTTGGGTAAGACGCAATGGCATGGCCACACGACGCAAGTGCATACCAATCAATGTTTGGCCGATGTCTAGGCCGCAATCAGCCTGGATACTTTCCACCAGAACCGGCTCTTGCAGCTGTTGATAAAAGGCCGCGGCAAAACTACCGCCGGCGGTTGGTTTGGGCACCGCGCTAACGATAGTCAGGCGGTGGCGCAGGGCGGCGGCTTTTTCGATTACCAGGGCACGGTTTAGGTGCTCGCAACACTGAGCGGCTGCCGTAAGGCCATAGCTTTCGGCCTCGGCCAAGGCGGCTTCAGCCAGCACCTCGCCCAAACGGCGGCTGCCATTTTTGCCAATGTGGCCGCCCAAAATTTCGCTGGTGGAGCAGCCAATCACCATCAATCCATCCTTAGGTGGGGCCGCCGCCAGCAAAAAATCATAAAATAGCTCCGCCGCTTCATCATGCAGCTTTTGCAGCTGTTCTGGAGCCAGCTCCTGCTCCAGATAATCAGGGGTTGTCATCTTTATCGCTCCTTTTTTTGGTCGGTTATGGGCTGTTAATTTTTTTGCTCCTGGACAATGTTGGCCAGTTCCTGGGCGTGTTCCACGGCGCAGGTGTCTTCAATGCCGGTGATTTTGTCCAAGCGGCGTTGGTGTCGGTCGCCGGCGAACTCTGTTTTCAGCCAAACGTCCACAATTTCCAGAGCCAGCTGAGGCTCCAGCACGCGGGCGCCAAGGGCCAGCACGTTGGCGTTGTTGTGCTCACGGCAGGCTTGGGCCGTAAATAAATCGTGGCAGAGGGCTGCACGAATGCCGGGGATTTTGTTGGCGGCAATGCTGATGCCAATGCCGGTGCCGCAAAGCACAATGCCGCGGCTACATTCGCCGCTGACCACGGCTTTGCCGACAAAAAAAGCGTAGTCTGGATAATCCACCGAGGATTCGTCAAAGGTGCCAAAATCTTTAAGTTCCAGCCCCATGGCCTCCAGGTGGGCCTTCACCTGCTCTTTCAGCTGGTAAGCGGCGTGGTCGCAGCCTAGGGCTATTTTCTCTGAAGAGTTGTTCATTATTCAGCCTCCTTTTTTGGGTTTGGGCAAATTTGATAGTCAACAATATTTGTTGCTATTGATTATTCGCTGTCATTCCGGCTTTTCCTCTAATTTGGCGGCCAGCTTTTGCACCAGCGCTTCAATTTGCTGAGCACAGGCCTCATAGGCTTCGCTGTCGCCGCCGAAAGGGTCGGCAATATCCTGGTTTGGCTCGTCCACATATTCCGCCAAGGTGAACACCTTGTCGGTCATTTCCGGCAGGGCTTGCAGAATAACCTGCTTGTGGCTTTGGCTCATGCACAGCACCAAATCAGCGTCAGCCAGCAAGTAAGCGGAAAGGGCCCGGCTGCGGTGGTGTTCCAGGTGCAGGCCGCGCCGCTCCATAGCCTCCTGGGCGCCAATGGAGGCCGGCAGGCCAGGGGCGGCCCCCACCCCGGCAGAAAGCGTTTCAACCTCTGGCAGATAATGCTGACACAATGCTTCCGCCATAGGGCTGCGGCAGGTGTTGCCGGTGCAAACCAACAGAATACGTTCAATTTTTGGCATATTAGCCCTCCTTTGCAAATCTATAATAGGAATAATAACACTTTACATGCAAAATAGCAAGTTATTTTTTATATTGCAAATTTCTCCCCAAAGTGTTATATTAATAATATATTTGTATTAAGGAGAGGTTTATAATGAAAAATAAGCGTTTTTGGTTGCTTTTGGTGATGCTCGCAATGCTGTGGGGGCTTCCCCAAGCGGCCTGGGCCTTGCCGTGTATAACCCAAAGCCCTGTGGAAATGGGCGTTGAGGTGGAGAACCCTTATTTTACCCTGACTTTTAATGAGGAAACTGTGTTTGATGAAACTGCTGCTGAAGAGCCGAGCAATTATACAGTCAACACAGCAGAATGCGGCCTGACTTTGGGTTCGGTGACTGTGAACAGCGCCAACCGCACATTGGAGCTGCATTTTACAGGGACGGCGGAGGCCGGAAACCTGAATATAACGATTAAGTCGGCAGTGGGCAATTTTGTGGATGATTCCGGCACGGCTGTGTCCTTGACAGTTCCGCCAATCCCCATCAAGGATTTGCCATTTACCGTAAAGTTTGACGCTAACGGCGGCAGTGGTTCCATGGATTCAAAAACGGTGGGATTGAATGACGGCTTTACGTTTCCGATTTGTACATTTACGCCGCCAGCCGGAAAACTGTTTGATCACTGGCACGTTAATGGCCTTGCTAGTGTATACAAAGCGAACGACCTTTTGGTTTTAAGACAGCATATAAATTGGACCAGAGAGGTGCTTGTCATGCCGAATTGGCGGGAGGCTCTCACTGTGCATTTTAACGCTGCTGGCGGCAGCGGTGAAATGCCGGATGTTGTGATTGACAACAATGAGTTGCTGGTTCTGCCGGAATGTTCTTTCACACCTCCAACGGGTAAGGAGTTTTTGCATTGGCAGGTTCCTGGCGATTCGCAGGTTTACACCGCTGGTGAAAAGGTGGATTTAAGCCAGATTGCGCCCGCCAAAGGGGAATTTACGATTACTGCGGTTTGGCAGGATATGCTGCCGGATACCATTGTGACTGTGCAATTTGATGCTAATGGCGGCAGTGGTGAAATGCCGGATATTGTGACGAAATCTGGCGTTGGCTTTATCCTGCCGGAGTGTACTTTCACACCGCCAGCTAACAAACAGTTTGTCAGCTGGCAGGTTTTGGCGGATACCGAACTGGCCGCTGGCCAGGAATTTGCTTACACAGCGGCCGGAACCTATATCGTTTCGGCCAAATGGCAGGATTTGCCAGAAGAAGTGCCAACGCCAAGGCCGGAGCAGCCTGGAGATGACAGCGGCAGCGATGATGATTATGACGATGGCCCCTCGGTGGAGCGCGTGGACGATCTGGCCACCAATGAATCGCCGGAGTTTACTATTTCCGGCCTGGGCGAATCCTATCTGCAAGGAATTGTGAAGTCGGAGCCGCAGGTGCGCTGGTATGACCGGGTGGACATGCCGGATTATACCAAAACCTTGTATCAAACGCTGCAAAATGGCAGTAATAATGATGAGCTGGCGGATTATTTGATTGAGGATGAGTTCTACACATTGCGGGCCAAAAATCCTAAGCTGATAAGGGGCCGCCGTTTCACCGTAAATCAGGCTGAAACAATTACCAGTACGCCGCAGCTGGCTTTGGCTGGCGGTTTTGTGAGTGATGAACGGCCTTTTACGCAGGATGAATATATGCTGGTGGATGTGACGGCCGGCGACCGCTCCATTGATTATCCGGCCCTGCGGGAGGGCGACGTGGTGCTGACCAGCGCTTTTAACGGCATATTTGTAACCAGATTGACCAAAAGCGGCAATGCGGATTATGAAAAGCAGCGTCAGGACGCCTGCACCTACATTACAACCGTCTTTCAGGCCTTTGACCGCGACCATCCGGAAATTTTTTGGCTGAGCGGCAAAAGCAAGGTGCGCATATTAACGGTTTCAGTAAAATATGAAAACCGGGTGGTGGACGAGGCTTATTTCTTCTTCACGCTGGCGGACAATCAGGCTTTCAATCTGCGTTCCGCCGCCTGGACGGCTCCTGGTTCCGTTGAGCAGGGATTGCATAGGCGCGATGCGGCTGTGGCCCAGATTTTGCAGGCCACCGCAGCGGCGGAAAGCCGCCACGAAAAACTGCGCTCTTTGAACAGCTGGCTGACCTTGCATAATGAATATAACACCTCAGCCGATTTGCTGAAAATTGGCAATGAGCCGCATGAGTGCCTGAGCGCATTGGAGGGCCGCACAGGCCAGAACGGCCCCGTTTGCGACGGCTACTCCCGCGCGTTTAAGGTGATTTGCGATAAGCTGGACATTCCCTGCGTGCTGGCAGACGGCTACGCCCGCTATGCCAAGGACGGCGGCGGCGAAGCGCATATGTGGAACATGGTGCAGATGGACGACGGCCGCTGGTATGGTGTGGACGTCACCTGGAACGACCCCGCCGTGCTTGGTGGCGCAGGTGCGCAGTCCGGACACGAAAATGAGCGCTATCTGCTGGTGGGCGCTGAAACCGTGATAAACGGCCTTTCTTTTGCGGCTTCACATCCTGTCACCAACCGGGTGGCTGATGGCGGCGTTGCTTTCCTCAACGGGCCGGAACTGGCCTCCGTCACTTACAACGCCGCCCTGTATCAATCTGCCGCGGCTGCTATGCCCTTTTCCGATGTGGCCGCAGAAGCCTGGTTTTATCCGGCGGTGCAGTTTGTTTACTGGAACGAGCTGATGAACGGTGTGGACGAGGAGCGCTTTGCCCCCAATGAGCCGCTTTCCCGTGCGCAGCTGGTGCAGATTTTGTATAACCGGGAGGGGCGGCCCAAGGCGCAGCAGGCGGCGTCTTTTGCTGATGTGCAGCCGGATGATTGGTTTGCCGGGGCGGTGGCCTGGGCGGCAGAGCAGCAGATTGTTTCCGGTGATGATGCGGGGCTTTTTGCTCCCAATCAGTCTATCAGCCGTGAGCAGCTGGCGGTTATGCTTTGGCGCTATCAGGGCAGCCCAATGCTGGCGGATTATGTGTTGAGCTTTGAGGATGTTAAAGATGTTAGCCGTTATGCGCAGCCGGCCCTGGCCTGGGCGGTGCAGCAGGGCATTGTCAGCGGCAATGCTCAAGGCCGTTTGACTCCGCAGGCGGCGGCCACGCGGGCAGAGGCGGCCCAAATGCTGCTGAATTTTTGGGCTGAGTGAATTTAACCATAAAGATTACTCCTTGTTAAGCTTTTATAAATAATATTTTGGGTATTTTGAAAGTAAAATAATTAGATGAAACGCTAAAAAAAGTTTGTATGGTAATGTTCTTCACCTCGGTTGGTTTTCAGGCTAATTTGAAGGTGTTGAAAAGCGGCGGCCTAAGCCTGTTAATTTTTCTGATTTGTGTGATTGTGCTGATTGTATCCCAAAATGGTTTGGCTCTGGGGCTGGCTAGCCTGTTGGGCATTGACCCTTATATTGGCCTTTGCACCGGATCCATTCCGATGGTGGGCGGCCACAGCACGGCCGGGGCTTTTGGCCCGGTTCTGGAGGATTTGGGACTGGTTGGGGCCACCACCCTTTGCACCGCTGCGGCCACCTTTGGTTTGCTGGCTGGCTCCCTGATGGGCGGGCCGTTGGGCCGCCGCCTGATTTTGAAGCATGATTTGCTGAAAACGGCCGTGCAGGCGGACGACGCGGAGCTGGTGGCGGACGAAAAGAAGCACTACCGTTCATCTCGCAACTATGCGCCGGCGGCTTATCAGATTGCGATTGCTATGGGTTTGGGCACCATTATTTCCTGGGCGCTTTCCAATATAACGTGATGGGCCGGGATTATGACGCCGCTGTGCTGGCCGCCGGCTCCTGCGGCTTTGGGATGGGCGCAACGCCAAACGCTATGGCTAATATGCAGGCCCTGACGGATAAATTTGTGCCCTCGATTAAGGCGTATTTGTTGGTGTCGATTATTGGCAGTATGTTTGCGGATTTTATCAACAGCATTACGATTACGATTTTCATTAATATGTTCTAAAACAAGGTAGGTCATTTAAGATAATGGAAAATAGGGAAAAGCATTTGTCCTTTCGAGCGGAAAATCTGGCGGTGCCGGAGATTATCACGGCGGCCGAGCCAGGGGCGGCGGCAGATTTGGAGCTGGACGATGAACTGGAGGAATTGGAAATCCAATATGAAACGCTGGCGGTGCCGGAAATTCATACCGGCAAATGCAAAGCTTGAAATGATATAATTAAAATAATCAATTTAAGGTGATAGCAGATGAAAAAGATAAAAAGTTTAGCTGTTTTTTTGATTTTGTTGTGTTTCTTTTCCGCCGGTAATGCTTGGGCCGCTGATAGCCTGCCCATTTATATTAATGGGCAAAGGCAGGAATTTACGGTGGAGCCTTACGCGGTGGACGGCTCCATTGTGGTGCCGGTGCGCCAGATTGCCGAGGCCTTTGATGTGCCGGTGGTCTGGGACGAGGCGGCGCAGCAGGCGACTATTCAGCGTGGCGAGGAAACACTGGTTTTGCGTTTGGGCTCTCAGACGGCCTTGTATAATGGGGTGGAAGTTCCCTTGCCAATTAAGCCGCAGACTAAGGCTGACGTTACTTTTTTGCCCCTGCGTTACGTGGCGGAGTGGCTGCAATTACAGGTGGAGTTTAAGGACGGCGCGGCCTATTTACAGCCGGCAGAGCTGGGCGATACGCCGGACACTCTGACCCTGCCCAAAGGCAACAGCAACGCCAATTTGGCGGCAGGCGGGGATATGCTGCTTTGGCAGGATAAAATTTATTTCCGTTATCGGATGTATATTGAGGGGCTGGCCTGCACGGCTGATGTGGTGCGGTGGACGCCGGAAACGGATGATTTTAATCCGGAGCGGCCAACGCCAAAATATGAAATATTGTTGCCAGGGGATAATTACTCTCATTTTAATGTTTGGCAGGGAGAGGTTTACGCCATTTGCAATAACAATTTTGTTAAGCTGGGGGCGGATTTTAAGCCGGCGGCAACCCTTGTGGAAAACGTATGCTATGCGCAAATTCAGGACGGCTGGCTGTATTATATAACAAGGGCTGAGGAGCCGGAGAATGAAAAGCTTTATCGGCTGCCGCTGGCCGGCGGCCCGGCGCAGGATTTGGGGCTGGCTAATATTCAATCGCCGGAGGATTGGCTGGAGCGGCAGATATTGCTGACGGACAACCACATTTACGCTTATGTGCAAAATGCTGGGCGTAAGGTGCTGTTTGCAATGTCTCTGGACGGCACGGAGCGGCGGGAGATAATTGCCTTGGATAACGTGGGCGCGCTGGATTACGCGGACGGCTATTTGTATTTCAATTTGGGTTATGACTATGGCTATGCCAACGATGAAGCGAATATCGTGCGCTCCAGCCTGCACCGGATTAAAACGGATGGCAGCGGCCTGGAGCGGCTGAGCGAGGCCGGAGCTGAGGATATTAATATTATCGGAGATTGGCTCTACTTTTCCCAAATTGAGCGAACTTATACCAGCGACGACGGCGGCCTAACCTTTGGCGGCTGGCGTTTGTGCCGGCTGCGTCTGGACGGTAGCGATTTGCAGGTGCTGACGGATGGAAAACAATCCGGCCTGTGCTGCTACGGTATGCCAATGCTTTACGACGGCCGTGTTTTCTTCACGGAATTGTACAGCGGCAATGGCCAACAATGGTGGGAATTGGCGCTGAATGATTAAATATTCAGATAGTAAAAGGTCTGTTCCCGCCGGTTGGCAGGAGCAGACCTTGTTTTATTGTTCGGTTTGGTTGGGGTAAACCGGGGTTTGATAGCTGGTAAACTGCGGTTCTCCATCAACGATTTTGGCAGTGCAAACCTCGTACCACCAAGGGTCCTCATATTTGCTTTCCTCATCGCAGTAGGGCAGCAGGGTTATTTTGATGTTTTCCGCGTCAATCGCTTCTGCCTTAATCAAATCATAGCTTGTGGCGCTGCCGCCGCCCACGGCGGAAATAGTCAGAATGTTCTTTTCCGCGTCAAAAGGATAATATTCGCAGTCGTTTGGGTCAAAGTTATATTCGCCAAAATATTTGTCAAAAACGCCGTAAATTTCTGCCACCGGCACCAGGTAAGCAAAGCTTTCCTCATCAAGCCATTGTTCCAAATCAAGCGGCCCTGCAAGGTTGGGGCCGGCGGTGAAAAAGTTCAGCAACGCTTCATTGGAAAGTTCCTTAGGGTCGTTAAAACTTTCGTAGGTGAAAGTTAGCTGTTCAAAGTAGGCGACTATTTCCTGCTCGGAATGGTTTTCCAGATAAGTTTCCGTTGCGGTTTTTTCCTGGGCATTGCAGGCTGTGAGCAGCAGCAAAAACGCCGGCAACAGCAGTAAAAGTTTTTTCATAGCGTTGAGCCTCTTTTACTTAAATTGTTTTAAGACTATCTTTTCGCTTTTGGGGCGGTTTTTCCTGCTAATTTAGCTAGGATAAAGCAGAGTTTTAAGCGGGGGCTTGTTTTAAGCTGTGGTTTGTAATATAATTAAGTTGAATGTCAGAAAGGGGTGGCATTGCGGCCGCACCTGCTGAAGGCCGCCATTCAGGGTGTGGAGATTAAACAGCTGAGCAAGGCCTGCAAAGCCGACTTGAAAGCTTATTTTAATAAATTAAATTGATAAAGGAGAAGATATTATGGCAAAATTAGATGGCAAAACAGCATTAATTACCGGCGCGGCAGTTGGTTTGGGCGCGGGCATTGCCGAGGTTTACGCAAAATATGGCGCGCGCCTGTGCTTGGTGGATGTTGATGCGGCGGTGGAGGAAACCGCGGCCCGCTTGCGCCAGGAATATGGCGCGGAGATTATTACGGTGGTGGCTAACGTGGCGGACAAGGCGCAAATGCAGGCTGCGGCGGCCAAAACGGCGGAGCAGTTTGGCCGGCTGGATATTGCCTGCTGCAATGCCGGGGTGTGCCGTCTGGCTCCGTTTGAGGAGATGCCTGACGAAATGCGCGATTTTCATATTGACGTGAACATTAAGGGCGTGTGGAACACCTGCCAGGCAGTTATTCCTTATATGCTGGAGCAGGGCAAGGGTAGCATTGTGATTGCCTCTTCGGTGACGGGGGATATTGTGGCGGACGCGGGCGAGGCCGCTTATGCGATGAGCAAGGCCGCTTTGGTTGGCCTCACCAAATGTTTGGCGGTGGAATACGCCAGCCGCAACATTCGGGTTAATTGTACGCAGCTAGGTTATGCCAGAACGCCAATGGTGGAGAAGATGGCGGTGGAATCCAACCCGGCCGATCCGGAAAGCGCGATTGCGGATATTGCCAAGGCGGTGCCGATGCAGCGTTTGGCCAAGCCGACTGAGGTGGGCGAGCTTTTTGCCTTTTTGGGCAGCGATGAAGCCAGCTATCTGACCGGCTCCCAGGTGGTTATCGATGGCGGCAGCACTCTGCCGGAAACAATGAGCATGGGCGTGTAAACGGGGGTGTGGCTTATGAAACGGACAGTTGATAGAAATTACTTTGTCAATTCCACCAGCGCGGCTTTTTCAACAGGGATTGCCGTTAAGTGTCCAAAATGTCAAGGGCTTGGCGTTGTAAAAACAGATGGATATAGGGCTTATTTTAAATGCCCAAATTGTGCTACAGCTTTGACCAAGGAACGCACGAATTACCGCTGCGACGTGCATAATCAGTGCCCAAAGTGTGGGCGTTATTATCGGGTGGATATTGACGAGGAAAGCAAGCAACATTTTCCGGCCTTGCGTGTGGCCTGTCCGTTTTGCGGCCATATGACCGCTGGCAAAGTTCACCGGACTAGGCAGGGTTTTACTTACTATAGCGAGGTGCAAAACGGCCGGGAGCCGTTTTTCGGCTTTGAACTGTGGTTTTTGGCTTATTTGGGCCGAAAAGCGGTTTGGGCGCTTAATCGGGAGCATTTGAACTATTTAATTGATTATCTGAGCGCCGATTTGAGGCAGAAGCCGGCCGGTTACTTTTCGCAACACGCTCAGGCCGACCATTTGCCAACTTTTATGAAAACAGCCAAAAATCGCGAACGGATTGTTAAGCTTTTGCAGGGAATGCAGAACAGATGAGAATGTAATTTTAATTCTCATTTATTAGCGAAACAATAGTGCGCTGCCGTTTCCATTGAAAATGGCGGCGATTGTTTGGTTAATTTATTTATTTAGGCTGATTTTAGGAG
>Ga0073906_1002090_pt1 | contig 27763 bp, 28 predicted proteins | sample Inofromicrocosms_FD_65485 | JGI IMG/M metagenome (GOLD analysis project Ga0073906, IMG submission 65485) | Mouse cecum microbial communities from Vienna, Austria - Inoculum for glucosamine and mucus D2O microcosms | ecosystem: Host-associated > Mammals > Digestive system > Large intestine >...
AGAACTTTTTGTAAAATGTGGCCTTTGGTATCTGATTTTAATCTCGAAAAGTTTATGTCAAGAAACATTTGCATTATGTAAATGATTGTTTCTTTCCCTATTTTGAAAGATTGCTCAAAAATATCAGAAAACCTCGATGCCAGCTTAAAATATACTTCATTTACTATATTGTATATTTCTTCATCAGAATTAATAGAATTTGCTTTGCTGTCTTGCTCTATGAGAATTTTGCAATACATCAGTTTAAGTAACTCTTCCAAAGCCTCCGCATTACTTAAGCCTTCATTTGCATACAAATAATTGTGCGCCTTTGTAATTGTCTTATTTAAATGCTCTAGTGTTGTTGTCATATTATTGCGCTGTTACATAAATGTGATGGGTTTTATTCTTGCATATATGTGTAACGTATTATGCCATAATTGTAAATAGTAAAATTGGATTTGATGTGGAAATTGCTTTTGTATAGCTATGCTTACCCCTGTTATGGGGGGGCCAGTACATCCGTCGGCTGGGGCTGTAAAATGTGGAATTTACAGACCGAACTTGTATGCGCCGCCTATGTAAAACTGGGTGGCGTCTACTTTTGATACGCCGCGCGTATGTTCAACCTTGCCAAAATTTACATATTTAAATCCGATATCTAAATCAATACGCCGGTTTAAATGGAACAGTACGCCAACCATTGCCTGATACGATAAGTCGAACGCATTGTCCAAATCGCCGTCAATTTCGCCCCATATTCCAGTCAGCCCCAGCCCCATTCCGACATACGGGGCCACGGCACCCTCAAATTCACGCAACAAATACGCATTTAGCATGTTTGCCCATATGTCATATTCAAAATCCTTGTCATTCTTGCTATACTGGGCGCCCATATACAGTGTTTCATATTCCACGCGCAACCAGTCTGTCAGATTGTTCCCCACGGTGGTTCCGAAACCAAAGTTGTCTTTTTTATATTTATCCTTGTGCCCGTTTGATAGATTATAAGAGTATGCGGCATGTTCATTTTTATACACACGCACACCGGCATAATTGTCGCGACGGCCCGTATCATTGCATTCACATATAGGGCAATCTGTATCTGTTATTATGTCGTATTGCTCATATTCGCCATATTCGTTGGCCATCAACCCGCCCAGCGGCATGCTAAGAAATAAGATAGTGATAATTTTTTTCATAAATATCCCTCCGCATAAAATAGAGTTCTATAACTTAAGAAAAAATGCAAGCTTTATATGTTCCGGTTTTTATTGTTGTATTTTGGCATAAATTAAGTAATAATATAACACATTAATTAGAAATGTTAGTATAAATCCCCTCAAATAGGAAAACTTTCTGGTTGAAAAACACTAGAATTTATGAAAAAATTCAACTATCAGTGGACTAAAGTCCTAGAAAACCAGTGTAAAGAGAAGACAAAAAGGGAGAGGGGAACATGAACCATTTAGACTTGTGGTGCGCAATAGACCGTTTCGCACATAGTTTAAATTTGTCTTGTTCAGGTCTGGCAAAGAAAAGCGGCCTGGACGCCACCACGTTTAATAAAAGCAAAAGATGGACATGCTATGGAAAGCCGCGTTGGCCGTCCACGCACAGTCTGGCCAAGATACTGGAGTCTACGGGAACATCGTTGGAAGATTTCCTGAAGTTTATGCCGGCCCCTGGCGAGGGCACACGTCGGGCCGCCGCCGCATGACGGGTTGCAAGTCGCCATTTTTGGCGGCTTTCTTTTTATGTGTAATTAATCTGGCGCGGTAAAATCTTTTTGTATATAATTCTATCAAAAGGAGAAAGATTTGCCACGTGCCAGGCCAGACTGCAATCCCCAGGAAGAAAAAAAGCGCCCGTCGTTTCGGGTGCGTATGTTGATGTGGCTTGTTAATTTGGTAGTAATTGGCTGTGTTGTGGTTGCAGGATATGTTTCGGTTATATTTCTGCAGATGCCGTCGTTGGATGATATTTTGCATGAAACACGGCCGGCCGCAATAATATTTCTGGATCGCGATGGCAACGAAATACGCAGTGCGGGCCGCATTATGGGGATGCCCGTGTCAACCGAGTCTGTTCCGCCGCATGTATGGCAGGCGATTGTCGCAATAGAGGACAAGCGTTTTTTTCAGCATGGACCCATTGACGCGCGCGGAATAATTCGGGCGGCCGTGTCTAATCTGGTTCGCGGGCGTGTTGCGGCGGGTGGATCATCAATAACCCAGCAGACTGCAAAAAACGTATTTTTATCGCGTGAAAAAAAGCTCTCGCGAAAGGTTCAAGAGCTTATATTGTCTTATTGGCTGGAAAACAGGTTTGACAAGAATCAGATATTAGACCTGTATATGAACCGTGTTTCGCTGGTTGGTGGCATGCGCGGCATTGATGCGGCGGCCCGTGTCATGTTTCAAACATCGGCCCGTGAAATGTCATTGGCCCAGGCGGCGCAAATTGCCGCAATGTTAAAGGCGCCGACAACATACAGTCCGTTAAAGAATCCTGAAAAAAATATTGCACGTGCGCGCGTTATTCTACAGGAAATGGTCCGCCAGGGATATGTTACGCTGAACCAGGCGCGTGCGGCGGCCGCCGAATTGGCCCCGGCCGCGCCGGCGCCTGACACCAACCTGTATCGTTATTGGACGGATTTTGTTTTGGATGAAACAAGGTCGCGCCTGGGGGGATTTAATTCAGATTTATATGTGTATACAACATTGGATATGGGGCTCCAGGAACGTATTGCCGCGATTTTGCCGTCACATGTTGGCGAATATCAGGGTGCTGTTGTTGCGATGTCCCGTGATGGGGCCATTCGTGCGATGTCTGGTGGTGCAGATTACCAGGCCAGCCAGTATAACCGCACACTGGCGCTGCGCCAGCCCGGCAGCACGTTTAAGCCTGTGGTTTATATGGTTGCGCTGGAACGCGGTATGACGCCGGACAGTTATGTTAATGATTCTCCATTTGCCATTGGCGACTATAACCCCAAAAATTATAACGAGCGATATTATGGCGACATTCCGCTGTCGGTTGCGTTTTCAAAAAGTGTGAACTCGGTTCCGCTGAAACTGACAGAAGAATACGGCATAGATTCTGTTTTGGACATGGCGGGGCGTCTGGGGGTTGGAACACGCCTGCGGCGTGAATACTCAACAGTGTTGGGTGCATCCGAAATGTCGTTACTGGATTTGACAACCATTTATGCGGTTATCTGGAACGACGGCCAGTCCGTCCGTCCTTATTCGATTACAAAAATAACAGACCCGGCGGGCAATATATTGTATGAGCGTAATCCTTCGGACGCGATTGCGGTTATCGGGGCGCAAACTGTCGAATTCATGACACAGATGCTTTATGATGTGATATCAACCGGCACTGGTCGCCGTGCGAATGCGCCGGGCGTTTTAGGTGGCAAGACCGGAACCAGCAACGAAAACCGTGATGCATGGTTCGTTGGCGCCACGGCGGATTTGGTAATAGGTGTATGGGTTGGCAATGATAACTTTACACCTATGTCGTCAAAAATCACGGGCGGGACGATACCTGCGGAAATTTTTCATGAAATAGTTGAATGATAATTTGTTTTATATTAAAGATAGCTGGGCAAAAAAAGGAAGCATGATGGCACGGGCGGTATTACCAAAATCTTTATGGCGTTTTTATTTAAAGTATGGATTAAGTGGCCATTGGTGGTTGCTGGGGGCATGGGTGGTTGCTGCTATCATTACAACGGCCGACCGCGTTTTGCAGCCACAGATGCAGGGCTGGGTTGTGGGTATGTTTGAGGCGGCTGTCCCCGCCGGTATGAATTTCTTGACGTATGCGATGCCGACAATTATTCTGGTTACGGCGATAAATGTTACTATTACGCTGGGGGCCATTCTTCGACAGTGGGCGATGCATAACTTGACTCCAAAAGCGGATAGACGGATGTCTGAAACATTGACATCATATATCCACGGCCAATCCATGTCGTTTTGGAACGGGCGTATGGGCGGCCAGATAAAGAACCAGATGAATTATGTCTCGGATGGTTTTTCGGGCCTATTGGACATAGTTGCCAGCTTTTTACGTGCATTAACAATTATTTTGAATGGCGCACTGCTGTTACAGGTAAACCGTTATGTTGCATATATGTTTATTGGTGTGATAGTGTTGCGAATTCTGTATGCATGGAAAATGTACAAACCGATGAAGGCCGCGTCCAAGGGGCACTCAACCGCGGGCAGTTCATTGTCTGGCAAACTGGTCGACAGTATATCAAACTTTTCCGTCGTCAAGTTGTTTGCGCGTGGTGCGGCCGAAGAAAGGCATCTGGCGCCGTCGCGTGAAAAGTATGTTCAGGCGCGCTTGCATAATTCATATCTGCAGCGTGTATTCTGGGCGATTCCGGGTGTGATGTGGGATGTTCTGTTCGGGGTGACATTGGGGCTGTGTGCGTGGCTGTATATGCACGGCCATATGTCTCTTGCGGATGTTGTCATTACCACAGGCGTATATTTCAGCGTTATGGGCACAATAAGCCAGCTGATAGACGTTTTGCCAACTATTATCGATAAAATCGGTGCCGCGTCCAAGGCATATGATGAACTGGTCGTGCCGGTCGAGGTTACAGATGTTGAAAATGCCGCACCGTTGGTCGTGACGCGTGGCAAGATAGAATTTAAAAACGTCTGGTTTCGCTATGGTCCGGGGCGGCGCTGGATTCTGCGTGATTTTAACCTGACGATAAAGCCGGGCGAAAGTGTTGGCCTGGTCGGGGCATCTGGCGCGGGCAAGACAACCCTGGTAAATCTGCTGATGCGTTTTTACGACCCGACACGCGGCCATATATTGGTAGACGGCCAGGATATTCGAACCGTATCCCAGGATTCGTTACGTAAAAATATTGCCTTTATCCCCCAGGAACCGACAATGTTTAATCGCACGATTGGTGAAAATATTGGATATGGCCGCGAAAGCGCGACATTGCCGCAAATTCGCGCCGCGGCGCGCCGTGCGGCCGCAGACAAGTTCATTACAGGGGCGGAAAATGGCTATGACACGCTGGTTGGCGACCGTGGAATGAAACTCTCTGGCGGCCAGCGCCAGCGTATCGCAATCGCACGTGCGTTCTTAAAAGATGCGCCTATTTTAATATTGGATGAGGCAACATCCGCCCTGGATTCCGAGACCGAGGTTGCAATTCAAAAATCGTTCGAAGAACTGGCCCAGAACCGTACGACAATCGCGATTGCGCACCGCTTGTCGACGTTGCGCAACATGGACCGTATTGTTGTAATGCGCCACGGCAAGATAATAGAGCAGGGTTCTCATCGGGCACTGGTCCGGCGTGACGGTGCATATGCGCGTTTGTGGAAAATGCAGTCTGGTGGATTTATACAGGAATAAAAAACGGGGCAGACGCCCCGTTTTTTTATTCGGTGTATGAACAGTTTTCAATATATTTATATGTTCCGGCGGTCTCGGTCAGCGTGGCTCCTGCGGGTATATAGCATTGTGTTATATCGGTCGCGCCCGGTGTGCTTGTTGTTGCCGGGGGCATTGGGTTTGGACATTTTTCACAGGTAAAGCTTGATGTGTTCATATAGTATCCTGTGTTGCACATGCAATTACTGCGTGATGCGCCTGGGATGGCGTTTTGCTTGCACTCAACCACCAGGCAGCTTACCCCGCCTTGGGGTGCGGCGGCCCCATTGCTGCAGTATGGTGATGCCAACATTGCACTGGCGGCAAATGGCAGCGAGCATGTCTGTCCGTTCAGCTTACAGTATATCTGGCCTGCGATTGTAACGGACGTGTCGTTGCATTTGTTTGTTGTTGTATTGCACAGCTTGGCGCCTGTTGGGGTTGCGGTGCATGTTGAATAGTCTGGTGCGGTCATGTTTGTTTCTTGAGCCTCGCATGTGCCGCCGCGTCTTTCGGGGTTTGGGTTGTTGGCACAGCTGCATTCGACCGCGCATCCTGAATGCAGTGTATATCTGACATTGTTGTACGTGCCAGTTTTATGTGTTTCAAAACCAGAGCCGCGCGGAACTGTTCCGCTGGGGCAATGCCCACAGGAGCATTCTTGCAGATTAATGATAGATTCTTCGGCCCATGCAAGACAGTTGTGGCTGCCGAATATTTCATCGCATGGTCCGGCCATGGCGCCCATCGGCATTATGGTTGATGCCGCGATAATAAAATGTTTGATTTTCATAGATTTGCCCCTTTTTGAAAATTTTGTTTATCAAAAAACCGCCAAAGGTTTGGCGGTCGGGGATTTCAGAAAATCATACTTAACAATGACCCCGGCGATTTTTACGCATATGCGCTGTTATATAATCGCCGGACCCCCGACCGGGTATCAGTCGGGAAAAACATACGGCGCATTATTGTTGCGCCGACATTTTTGTCGGATGCCGCGCACGTGCACGGGTTAAGTAAAGGATTTCTGACGTCCCTGAGCCAACATCCCTGTTGATTCATGCAAATTATATGATAAAAACAGTTTGGTGTCCAGATACTATTTATGATATAATGTTGAACATGAGAAAAAGAATATTTTGTATCTTGTCGTTTTTATCATGCCTGTCGGCGGCGCCTGCGGCGGCTAATTGGGAATATGCCGGTACATATCTGGGTGACGGCTATTATTCGGATGACGGGTCGCGGTTTGTAATGTCTGTGCGTGGTGGGGCATCGTTTGGATTTGGCTCTATCAAGAACGATGTTGGTTCGTTGACGACCGAATATTACGTAAACCCGGGCGACGGGATGGTAATATCGGCCGCGTATTATGATGCCTGTGTAAAAGGGGGCGGCTGTGACGGTTTCCTGTATGCGGGTATGGGCGATTTGGCAGATGTAAAACCGGCCAGTGATTTTTCAGAATTTGCATTTGCCGCCGGTGCATCGCTGGGGTGGACCATACCTAATCGCCCACAATGGCGTGTAGAGGTTGGCTGGGACCACATTACAGAAATGGAATATAATCAGTCGCCACTGTTTGACGGCGATTTACCATTAACAGGCGGCGATGTATCGGATGTTGTAATTATCGCCCAAAGTGGTAGCGCACAGTCAAAAGTTTCCACCGATATTATCAGTGCAATGGCTTTTTATGACTTTTTTGACGGCCTGCAAAAGCCTGTGAGAAAGGTTATTCCGTATGTTGGCTTCGGTATCGGATACGCCGACAGTAAAACAACGCTGAATCTGTCCGATTTGTATGGGGATTTGTCGACGTCGGTTGACCTGCAGAATTTTGGAGAGGCGGATGACTACGGCGTGGTTCAGTTTTATCGTTCCAAGATTAACTCTTCAAATATTGCCGGTTTGGCATCGGTTGGTATTTCTTATGGTATAAATGAAACAATGTTCTTGGATTTCGGGGCCCGCGTTGCATATATTCCAAAGATAAAGTGGGCGCTTACGAACAAGGATGATTCCCGCACCCGCGACTGGTTCAGTGCGGAAAGCATGATATATGCAAACATAATGCTGGGCCTGCGGTTCGAGTTCTAGATTAAAAATCCGCCCAATGGCGGATTTTTAATCTAATAGTTTTTTATACAGATTCAGTGTGTTTTTTGCCATCTTTTGTGCGGTGTATCGTTCTAAATATCTGGCATATGCCACCACGGCCAGCTTAGAGCGCACCCGGGCATTTTCGATTACTGTATTCATATTGTCGGCATATTGGGATACATTAAGATTGCGTTCTTTGTCCGTTTTTGCATACAGCGCCGCACTGCCAAACATTTCGACCAGACCGGCCGCATCGGATGAAATTATGGGCAAGTTATAAGACATCGCTTCTATCCCTGCAAAAGAGCAGGCTTCTGAATATGATGCAAACAATGCACAATCCGCCTGTTCGTAATATTGTGCGATTTTGTCTGAATCGTTCAGCAGGCCGACGTTTACTATTGGCAGGTCGGATATTTCTCTCGCGGTTTTTTCGTCAGGCTGGCCGCCACCCAAAACAAGTATTTGAATTTTATGGTCTTTCGCAACCTGGCGTATGGCCGGAATTATCCGCCCCAGGCCTTTATGTGCCGCCCATCCGTTTGTCCATATGAATTTAAATACATCGTCGGGCTTCTTTCGCGATTTAATTTTGGGCCTGCGTATGCCGTTGTATATAATGTTGTGCGGGCGCTTGTTGTGAACTCTATCCAGCCATTGTGTGGCGGTCTGGCATACCAGAATAATAGAATCCATCTTGGCCAGCGGATTTAAGGCAGGAAACGTTCCTTTTTCATTGCTGAACGACAGGTGTGGCAGACAATGCAAAACACCAATTGTTTTACAGTAAAATCGATTGCGTAACAGATATGCAAACGCCTCCATTCCCAAACAGTTTGATTTTACAATCAGGTTTTCCATCGCGTCCAGCCTGTGCCCTATAAACGCCAATGCGGCGTCAAACAGTGTATGCATTGGAAATCCGGCGGGATGGAATACCTGTAACTCTGTGTCAGTCACATTGATTGATACGTTTGGGATTGTTGGCGAATGATAAAAGATAACCTTGAATGTCTGAACGTATTCGGGCATGTTCGCGGCCAGCGTGTCAAAATAGCGTGCAATGCCACTTTGGAATCGTATGTCTCGACAGTCTAATTCAATTACGTTTATAATTTGATGTGTGCGATTCATCTGTCTAATCCGGATTATCCGCCATATGTACAGTTTGTTTCGAACGAGAATGTTCCGGCCCCATCGTTGACATTGCCATTGGCATAGCAAGAGTTAATACCCATGCCGTCAGATTTCCACCAAATCCCGTTTGCCCCCGTTTCGCCGTCGGTTGGCTTGTATGTAGAAACGGTTCCGTTGCTGACATTATATTTCATGCCCGAACATGGCGAGCATAATTTGTCTATTGCGTTTTTTGAGACAAATGTTTCGCCACTTTCTATTTCGCGATTTAGATAATATCCCGGTCTGCATCCGACAAATACATAAGCGCTGGTTTCGCCAATACCCGTGTTATAGTAATAGAATTTGCAGCCATCCGCAGATCCGGCCGATCCCGTATTCCCGGAATCGCCAGAATCCCCGGATTCATTAGAGCATGTCTGGCCTTCCGGGCACAGGCACCCGCCATAGGTCTTAAAAAAGTCGTCAAATAGTGTTATTACCTGGCCGCTGCCGTCCAGAATACACGCGCCCAAATATAATCCGCTAGAGGCGTCAAGATTAGAACATGTTTGACGTACTAATTTGCGTTCGTTGCCTTGGCTGTCTGTGTCGGTTATGGTTACAAATGGTGTGCGGTTTTCGCTGCATGGCACAAAGAATGTACCCCCGGCGAGTAAGGCATTTGTTTTGGTTTCGCATACATTGGACAGGCCGATAATTCTGGGCACGGACGTAGATGACAGGGTTTGATTTGTATACGCGGCATACTCGTTGCCGGTGTCGCTCACGCCCGGAAAGTTTTTATCCATGCTGTATGCCCTGTATCCGGTTGTGGCCGGACATGTTTGTTTCGCATAATAGGATGTGGTTCCGCTGAATGTTTCGCCAATATTACAATTTATGGCCTTGGCCGCATTTATTAGACCACAGGTGCATGCAATTGCTCCTCCGATTAGTCGTATAAAGAATCTATTCATATTTTTTCTCCTTATGCTGTATCCAAACGGAGGTTTAAAATCGGCATAAAATCTAATTGACACTGTGGCGGAAATAGTGATATTTTGTACCCGAATAGGTGTATAATCCAAACCTCCGTTTTTTTTGTACATAAAAAAAGGCCTTGTTCAGGCCGGATTTCTGGTGTTTTTATATGTTTTTTTAGGCGGCAAATTTTCCGCGCCCAATTTGTCTGTACGACAGTGCCTCGGCCAGGTCGGAAATGTCAACATCTGATGCCCCGCGCAGGTCCGCAATTGTTCGTGCAATTCGCTTTATGCGGTTGTATCCGCGGGCCGACATGCCCATTTTTTCCGCCGCGGTATTTAAAAATTCCGTCGCATCGGGCGACATGTGTACCGCCGCATCCAATTCAGGGCCATCCAGATATGCGTTGATTTTTCCCTGGCGTGCAATCTGGCGCGTACGTGCGGCGACAACGCGCGCACGAACTGTTTCGCTGGTTTCGCCGGTGGATTCGTTGGCTGAATTATGCATTTCCCATGGATTTACGGCATCAACGTCCACATGCAAATCAATTCTATCCAACAATGGCCCGGATATTTTGTTTTGATATGCCTCTGCACAGCGCGGCGCACGACTGCATGCCATTGCTGCGTTGCCCAAATGACCGCACGGACACGGATTCATTGCCGCGATTAATTGGAATCGTGCCGGATATGTCGCGTTGCGTCGTGCGCGTGAAATCATGATTTGCCCGGATTCCATTGGCTGGCGCAGAATTTCAAGAGTGGTCCGGTTAAATTCCGGCAATTCGTCCAAGAACAGAACCCCGTTATGCGCCAGTGATATTTCCCCTGGTCGCGCGTCGCCACCACCCCCGGCCAGTGCGACCGCACTGGCGGTGTGATGTACACTACGGAACGGCCGGTTTTGTACCAATCCGCGCCCGTTTAATTGTCCGGCGATGGAATAAATTGTTGATGTTTCTAAAATCTCTGCCGCGGTCATTTCCGGCATGATTGTTGCCAGACGTGCCGCCAGCATGGTTTTCCCAGACCCCGGCGGTCCAATCATCAGCATTGCATGCCCGCCCGCGGCCGCTATTTCCAGGGCGCGTTTTGCCGCCGCCTGGCCGTGAACATCGCACAGATCAATTTTAGCATTGGTCTGTGGGGCGGTTTCCAGTGTCGTTACCGGCGGCTGTAATACAGCCATCCCTTTGAAATGGTTTACCAAATCCAGCACATGTTCCGGTGCCAGTATGTTTGCATTCGCGCTAAGTGCCGCCTCTGGCCCACATGATGCGGGACAAATCAGCCCCATGTCGTGTTTTGCGGCCCATACGCCGGCCGGCAGACATCCGTCTGTTTTTCCAATCGCACCATTTAATCCTACTTCGCCCATGATAATATATCGCGCCAGCTTTTCTTCGGACAGGACACCAATTGCACACATTATCGCGCACAGTATCGGCAGGTCAAAATGAGCACCTGTTTTTTCCACGTCCGCCGGTGACAGGTTCACCGTCAGCTTTTTCGGCGGCAGCCCCAGGTTCAGCGCCGCCAGCGCGTTTCGTACGCGTTCGGCTGATTCCTTGACGGCACGGTCGGCCAGTCCGATAATTTTAAACTCAGGTTTTGACAATCCTGATGATAATTGAACCTGGACATCAATTGGTGTAATGTCCATGCCATTGAATATAATGGAATTTAAAGAAATCATATTTGCATATTATAGCTTGCGCATTTTTAATTCAAGTTCTAAAATACCCGCAAACAAAAGGACGGAAAAGTTATGCCAAAAAATAAGAATGTTGCGCGCGAATGGTTTAATACGCTGTTCTATGGTGCGCTGATTGCAATTGTATTCAGAAGTTTATTGCTGGAACCGTTTAACATTCCGTCTGGTTCGATGATTCCCACGCTGCATATTGGCGACCATATATTTGTTGAAAAGTGGTCGTATGGATATTCGCGTTATTCATTCCCGTTTGGTTCTTGGAAAATGTGGAATGGGCGCATTTTTGCCACGGAACCTAAAATGGGTGACGTCATTGTGTTTCGCAATCCGATAAACGAATCCCAGGATTATGTAAAGCGTCTGATTGGCCTGCCAGGTGACACGGTTCAGATGAAAGAGGGGCGTCTGTATATAAATGGTGAAATTGTCCCGCGTGAAAATCCGCGTCCGTATGTTGTGGCTGTTTTGCCGAAATCGCTGCGCAGTGTTGGCTATTATGAGGGGGACATGGCGATAAAAGGCAATCGTATATGGATTGACAATGCGCCGGCGCCGTTTAATTATACCATTGAATATAAATCTGACAGAGTCTGCAGAACATATCCCGGCGCCTGTGGCGTGGCCAGGGTTACAGAGTACACGGAAACCCTGCCAAATGGTGTCTCGCACAGCATAATAGAATACTCTGATGATGCAATGTTTGACAATACGCCGCTGTATACTGTACCGGACGGGCATTTGTTCTTTATGGGCGACAACCGTGACAACAGCGGTGACAGCCGCGCCGACATCGGATTTGTATCCCGTGATTATGTCCTGGGCAAGGTGTGGTTTGTGTGGTATTCACACAACTATTACTCGCCGATGCTGTTCCTGTGGAACTGGGGCAGCAAGATGCGCTGGGGCCGGTTTGGAATGGGGATTAACTAATTGTGAAAAAGCTGAATTATAAATTTAAAAATCCAAAACTGTTGGAACAGGCCCTGACCCAGCGTGGGGTTGATGTCACCTGTAATAACGAGCGTCTTGAATTCGTGGGCGATCGTGTTTTGGGGCTGACCGTGGCGGCAATGTTGTATGAAATGTTCCCGTCTGAGGCAGAAGGCGAATTGGCGCGTCGTCATGCGATGCTGGTATCGACGGAAACGTTGGCCGATGTCGCAACGGAGATAGGTATAGACAGGCGTGTTCGCCATGGTCATATGACGGCCGGCCGTGTTCGGCATGTCTGGGCCAACGCGATGGAGGCTGTTCTTGGGGCTATATTCATAGAGGCCGGATTTGATGCCGCCCGTGATGTGATTTTGGATTTGTGGCGCGATATAGCCGCCCGTGACGTTACCGCGCCCAAGGATGCGAAAAGCGCACTCCAGGAACTGGTACAGCAAAATACCAGCGGCGGCCTGCCTCGGTACGAGTATACGGAACCTGTGGGGGCATCTCATAATCCCGTGTTTTCAGTTCGTGTAACTGCAATGGGGCATAGCGCCACCGCAACCGGTGCCTCAAAAAAAGAGGCCAGTACAGCGGCGGCGGCGGCATTGTTGAAAATTCTTGCAATTTAAAGGGGGGCACGATAAAATCGTCCCATAATCAAAGGAAAAGTTATGTTTACAATTTTACTGGTTTGCTTAATTATCGTTGCTATTTTTATGACCGGAATCATCCTGTTGCAAAAGTCTGAGGGCAGTGGCATGTCCGGCTCTTCTGCGGCGTCAATGTTTGGCGGTGCGTTGACGGGTGCGGCGGCTGGAAATTTTTTAACCAAGATAACGGCATGGTTGGCGACAATATTTTTTGTGTTGTGTGCCGCATTGGCGTTGGTTGCATCCAAATCGGACATGGCGTCTCGTAAAAGTGACTTGCGCCAGGAAATTTTAATTCAGGAAAGTGCGGATAACGCCGCCGTTGCACCGTCTGTGGACGCGCCGGCACAATAAGGAATTAAACTGATAAAAAAATCCCGCAATCGCGGGATTGTATTTGTTTATTTTTTCTTGGTTATTCTTTTTGGCGCCTTTGGCGTACTTTCAGATTTAAATTGTTTATACAACGTCTCTATGCATGCATAACCAATCAGTGCGGAACCAGCCGTTATCAAACCGCGCAACAGGCCGCCGGAAAATATTGCAAACAATATAATTGCCGCAACCAGTACAACGGTATAGCCGATGTTCTTGGCCAGTACATTTAAAATTTTCTCAAATGTTTTCATTTCTTTTTTCCCTTCGTTTGGATATGGGTATTATAGACAAAATATTATTTGCCGTGCAAGCAAAAACCGGACCTGAAAACCAGATCCGGTTGTGGGGATGATATATATTACAGGATAACCTGTCCGCCCAGACGTGCTGTGCTTGGTATTGGCCCAAAAGATGAACGCGGGCTGACGTAAATGTTCCCTGTTACGGTAAAATCGCCGCAGAATTCAAGCATTTCAACGTCGCGCAGGAACAAGTTGCCGCGAACAACAGTGCCGCACGGCAGAATATATTTGCGCATGTTTTGCAGATACAGACTGCCATTGATGCGTACGCCATCTGTCAGAATAGGGGTGGCGCCGCGTCGGTCAATAATTACATCGCCATTTAAAACCTTCGGTGCGTTTTTGGATGTGCACTCGGTCTTGGCCACAGTAATAGTGTGACTTTCAAATTTACGGGTTGTGATATTGCGCTTTAACGGCAGTGTGGGCTGTGTCTTTACAGATGCCGGTGCCGCATCACGCGTTACGGTAATCTGGGGCTTTTCCGGAACAACGGCCACCGCCGGTGCATCTGCAATAACAACAACAGATTTTTTGCCGCATCCGACAATGTCAATTATTAACATTGTGAATAATACAATAATCGCAACCAACAGTGTCAGGTTTACCAGGCCAATTAAGTCAATGCTGCGAATCCATGCCCATACGCGGCGTGCAACATTCAAAACAGCTGTAAACGGCCATTTAATAATTTTCCAAACCGTAGACCATGTTCCCGATGCTTTGCGGGATTGGGTGCGCCGACGGCTGCTGTTTTTACGTACAGTCTTTTGCTGAACGCGACGTGCCGCAATTTTTAACTTCAATTCTTTGAACATATCTGCCCCTTTTTATGAATTATATACAGCATGATAGCCAAAAAATAATATTTGTCAATAAAAATTGTCAGAAAAATATTTTGTCCAGTGTTTAGTAACGGATTAAACCAGAACTTTCTCTAATTGTAATAAATGTGATTTTATTTCCAGGCCACCTGCATACCCGGTCAGTTTTTTGTTTGCGCCTATTACGCGATGGCATGGGATAATTATGGAAATAGGGTTGTGACCAATTGCGGCGCCCACCGCGCGCGGGCATGTGGTGTTCCCCGTTAGTATACCGATTTTTTTGGCGATTTCGCCATATGTTGCGGTGTTTCCGTATGGTATATCACACAGTATTTTCCACACATTTTTTTGAAAGTTCGTACCATTGGGTTCAATTGGAACATTGGCGGCATCTGGTGCCATGCCATTGAAATAATCGCGCATCCAGTGTTCCGCATATTGAAATATATCCAATTTGTGTAATTTTTGGGCATTTGGTGCGATTCCGGCGGCATAATACTTTTGATTTTCAATCCACAGGCCGGTTAAAAAATTCCCGTCGCTGGCCATCATAATTTGACCAATTGGGGAATTATAAAAAGAATAGTACTTCATAATGAATATGATTTCATAGAAAATAATTTCTTGCAAATAGAATAATAGTGATATATAATCAGCGACGCTTGGGGCATAGTTTAACGGTAGAACTCCGGACTCTGACTCCGTCAGTGTTGGTTCGAATCCAGCTGCCCCAACCAAGCTTTACGACCGTTCAAATCCATCAGGATATTGAACGGTTTTCTTATTGAATATACTAACTTTTTATCTTTCAATTCGCAGTTCGAAAGTAGCAAGTTAATAATCTGACGTTTTTGTTCTACTTTCGAACTCTGGAATAATTCCGCCGCGTGCGATGCCACGGTCAACAGGGATTCCACTGTCGTTATAAATGCACCATCTGCCTTGGAATGTGCTGCCAAACGCACACCCACATCATACAGTTCTTTCTCTATATCATTTTTTTTATCGGCATATTCTTCCTGTGTAATATTGCCCGCCAGTAAGAAGTCCAACAGACGGCTTCTTTTGGTCTTTAGTGCATCTTGCTTTTTACGCAGATTGTCTATCTCTGCCAGCGCATAGGCATTTTCCGCTTGTGATATATTTGTCAGGCACTTTGCCACCTCCTGCATAATATCGCGCGGAAAGGATAGCTTTTTTAATACCTCGTCCTGAATCTGTTGTAATAATACATTTTCATTTACCGCCGGTTGTGTGCAATTCCCCTTAAAATGTGAACAAGATAGGTATGTATAGGTTTTTCCGCTGGGCTTTGTCTTTGTGTCGCTGGTAATCGCACAACCACAATTGGCACATTTTATCAGTCCGCGAAACACATAAGGCTTTTCCGCATACTTAAACCGAGTACGATTTTTGTTGTTCATAATCGCCTGACACTTGTCAAACAGCGTTTTATCAATCAAAGGCTGATAAATGTGGGGATAAAGCGCACCCTTGACGCTCATCATCCCATAATAAAAGGGATTGTTTAAGATATTAAATACCGCGGCCTTGGTAATGGGCTTTCCGGTGGCTTTATTCGTCAGTCCCCATTCGGCGGCATTTTTAACCAGTTCGCCAATCGTACGCAGCCCGGACGCGTATTCTTCGAACAGGCGCTTAATCCCCGGAGCGCGTTCCGGGTCAACGATAATAATCGGCTTGTTATTGTCATCGCGCCGGTTCAAATAACCCAGTGGAGACTGACTTTGCCAGATACCGTGTTTAGTGTTATAGTCAATGCTTCGCTTTACATTATCACGCAGATTGCCAACATAGGTTTTGGCGGCAAATACACCCAAATCCCACATGGCAATCTCGTTGGACTTAGAATCACGATGCAGACGCAGGTTTTCACGTATAAAATGCAGTTCCACTTTATCCGCCTTGCGTAATTCATCCAGTTCAACGGATTCCTTGAAACTACGCTGAATACGGTCAATACAGTCGGCAACAATGGCGATTTTCTCGCGCTGGGCCTTGACGAAACTCAGCATTTCAACGAACTTTTTGCGGTCGCCTTTTGTTGAGCTTTCGGTAATTTGAAAGGTTTTAAGCAGCGATAGTCCATTGCGCTGGATATATTTGTTCAAATTTTCCAGCTGGGCATCAATGGACATCCCATTTTCTTGTTCCCGCGACGAAACGCGAGCAAGTATTACTGCTTTCATTACTCAATCTTTTGGTTTTACTATATTTAGTATAGTGCATGAAAGCAATAATGCGAGAACTAATTGTTGATTTCTCACAAGGACAGATATGTTAAGCCAAAGGTTATGTCAACTATAAATTTAGGGACACTCTACAAATTTAATGCTGTAATATAAACTTCGGCATTCTTCATAATAAATATTATTTTGTTCTAAATATATAAAGAAATTATTACGTAGCTGTCGTTTTAATTCATCTATAGATTTGTTTAATTTCATTATACCATTAAAATCACATGCGCATTTCAACTGAAATCTTTCTATATTATTACCGTCCTCTTGTAAAAGCTTTATAGAGCAATCAAATTTATCTACAAGTTCTTTTTGTATATTTGGTAATGGCTTAATTTTATTTGTTTTGTCATCATAAAACCATTTTACATTTTTGAATTCTATAAGATAAGCGATATTATCACTATTAATATATACAGAATCGCAGTGTGGCCAATCATGTTGCGGTGCGGGCTTTGTACCCACTACTTCTTCCCAATCAATAAAATTTTTATTCTTATCTGTTGGGCAAGGCCACCCTAAACGGCATAAGCCTTTCTTATTAGTATCGCAACATTCACAAAAAGATTTCTTAAATCTGGAATAGTCTGCCATAATATGGAACTCTAATATGTTTAATCTTTTAATGTATCGTTTACAACAGATTCAAATATTTCGTTTATCGGTTTTGCCAAGTTATCGAAAATTTCGTATTCCTTGCCTGTTTTATCAGAAATAATACCGGTTTCTCCATCAGCTAAATAATACCTTACTTGTCCCAGTTTATGTTTTTTTGAATAAAAACGCAGAGCTTGTAAAAAGTCTGGACTATGAGAAGCTATCATTATCGGGCAACCGGATTTTACAAGCTTTACCAATACTTCCGCTAAAGTCATAAGCCATTGTGGGTGTAGATGATTCTCTGGCTCATCCAAAATTGTAATTTTACTTGGGCTAAACATTCCGTTTTTTGCAAGTTTTTGGAAGATGCCAAGGACTTTTTCGCCAGATGCAGCATTATTAATGGACAGATTTGTTCCTTCAGAAAATTCTTTCTTTATAAAATCAAACCGTCTCTCTTTAGCATTATATTCTAATTTACCCCCTAATGCGTCTGTAATATCGGATATAGCTTCTTGGATAAATGTATTTTGCAGAGTGCTATTTATTGAATCTGATGCGACCTTTTTCATTAAATCCGTCCAATAGTCTGGCAAACTATTGAAATTTTGGATTTTTTCCATTTGCAACAATAATGGCGTTTCAATAAGTGTGGCGTCTTGGAAAATTTTTTCTGTAATGCTATCATCAACGTAATCAATTTTTAATCTTTCTGCCAAAGGCAAAACATCTGCATTGTTAGAAACAGTGTATTCAAGTAAATTACCAAATGCCACTTTTGACTTTATATGAGATTGTACGTTAATAATTTGGTCGCCAAATATGTTATGACACATATAAACCAATGCTAAATGAATATCATTTTGCATATTTGACGGCACAAAAGAATTTTTTAAAGAAGTCAGACCTTCTTTTATTTTGTTTTTGGCACTAACATCCACAGCATTAGAAAAGCTATCTATTAAGTTAATTCTTGACTGAATTAGTCTTTTGCAACTATCTATATCATTTTCATCAATTAAATGTATTAAATCGGTCTCAAATGCACCTAACTGGAAATTGTTTTCTAGCAATGTAGCATCCGCGTTTAATTGCCGAGCATTAGTATTCCGACCTATAAGATTTTGAATTGTAAAATAAGTGTTTTTGCAGACCCAATCAGTGTATTCTTTTTTCTTTTGTTTGACGATGGCGTCTTTTTCTTTAACAGCCTTGACTATTGCATAAATAGTTTTCCCGACGGTGCTTTTTCCCGCGCCATTCTTTCCAACAATGACAGAAAGCCCCGTTAAATCAACGGTCGCGTCTTTAATAACACCGACATTTTTTAATGTAATTTTCATTGTCAAAACCCTGTTATCTATATGATTAATAGCACTTAAAAACCTACTTTCAAGTAATTATAGCATAAAAAACGGGCTTTTTATAGCCCTGTTTGATTCAAAACTAGTGCTGTAAATTTACTTTTCAAGTGTATTTGATATATTTTTTGTAATCACATATCAAATAAAACTTAAAAAAGTGGGGCTTGACCCCACTTTTAGTCTTTAATCTTCATCATCAGCCACATAATTGCCATATCCATAGCGTTCAAGGCCTTCTTCTTTGTAAAATCTGCGTTTTAATATTGATACCATAATCACAAACAGGAATATACAGGATAACACAGTCGCAACAAAGCTTATTATGCCCATTGCTTTGTACATTTCTACCTGCTGTTGCATATTTGACAATGCGCTTTGTATTAGATATTCATTCATTTTTTCTCCTTTTGGTTAAAGTTTAATAGTCTTCTTATATAAAGGCATGGACAGATATAGTTCCTAGTTAAAATCTATACCTGAGAACTGCTTTCACGCCCCCGCTGTAATAAGAGAGCACCTCTGTTCCGCGGGTCCAGCAGTTGTAGCAAACAGTGCCTTTCTCGTCGTCATAGCCTTTGCCTTCTGCTTCGCCATTGCTGGCCATCTGATAATTAAAAAAGGCTGTTGAAACAAGGGCTAGCTGGTCTGTTATCTCAAATGCATATCCCACACCTAGGCGTATATCTACGGTGGTTTTCTCAAAAATAGAGTTATGTCCTGCACCGATACCCAAATCAAAAAGCCATTGATTACCAAATTCTGCAAATAGTCCCAGCGCACTTGCGGGTGTTCCGGCATCCCCGTATGCGCCCCAAGCAAATTTATCATATTTTCGTGCGAACTTAAGCGAAGCGAAAACTGGGTTTTCCTTACCCATATTTCTTTTCTGATTACTGCCGGGATATTGAAATGTATCCCAATAGCCATTGACACATCCTGCAGGATTACACCAATCTTGAGCATCAAATGAAGATTCAGCGGTGGCATATCCAAATCCAAGGCCAAAATCAATATACCATTTGTAATCTTTTTTTACGCTGTTGGGACTTTTTGAGGGAATGTAGTTATAAGCGCGACGTGGGATTCCATCTTTTTGTGGCGTTCTTCTTAGGGCTCTTTGCACCATATCGCTTGTAGTATAATAAGTATTGCGGTAAGGCACGGACGATGCGCTGGCATTAGCCACGCAGACACCAAGAATCATTATGGGAATTATTGCTTTTTTCATATAACCACCTTTTTTGTGCAAAAGATGGCGCGGGGAGTTAAAGAAATCACGATAGAATGACCCCGTTGGCCTTTGGGCGATGCCCTGTTGTATAGCCAACGGCCCCCCGCAGAAGCAGGGATATGTTTTTGTGGTGCATATCCGGCACCATCTATCGCGAGGTTCTTTACGCCTCGGCATCTCTTTTGCGATGCACCTTTATATTAACACCAATGGGCAGAAAATCCAACCGAATATTTACAACTGGGGCTGTTCAACAATCTTTCCTACGTATTCAATTGTTTTTATATCGCCATTGCGCATTTTATCAATCAGAGCAGCTGCAATGACTTCGGTTTGATTTTTGGGTTTAAAGGTCTCAAAAGTCATATCATTCATATTTAGTAATTTAATTAAAATATCACGCATTGTTTTGCCTTTTAGTCTAAAAACATTATTTCCGCGGTTTCGCGAGATTGTGCCTTGGGGTTAAAGCCGTATTTGTTGCCAAGACTGGCTTTTTCGTGTTTAATTTCAAGCGCAGTTTCTGCAATTTTGATTTTTTCGGTTATCCCAAGCCATTTCATACATTTTTGTTCTATGCGTTTTTCGCGATTTTGCTGATGGGCTAAACCACACTGCAGGCCGGTAAGCCGTTCCTGCCAGTGCTTTAACTTGTTTTTAGCACTCTGTAATGCCCGTTGTTGGTTTGTTGACTCTAGGTCTACTATCTGTTGTCCCAGTTTCACAATCATTTGTTTACAATCCGCTATTTGGCGTTCATATAGGCTTTCTGTGCGGTATATACTTTGGATTTTATCTCTGTAATGCTCCAGCAGTTCTTCCGCGCTTTTATGAAGCATAATGCCGGTTGTACATATGCGCATATCGTCTGCTTCATCATTTTGCCAACCTTGGCGCGATTTGCAGTTTGTGGTTGCAATCAAAGCTAAATTTTGTTCATAGGGCTTCAACGGGTCGTTTACAAAGAATTTCCCTTGTTCTTGGGTATATTCACGGCGTTTGGCGCGCTCGTTTTCTAGATTCTGCTTCAGCACACTTGGTGCGAAGAAGGAGTTAGGCATTACGGCCATACTGGCTGAATATTCTGCCCAAAGTTCATAATCCTGCTGTTTCATTTTTGCTATCTCCGGAACCCCTTCCTGCGTGGGGGCGTGGGTTGATGTTGAAAAATTTATTAAAATTGCTCCCGCGGGTTGGATTTATAGATATGTGTTTGACAGGGTCGCAAAAGCGGCTTTAGTCGGTTGTGCTTGTGATACGTTCTTTAAAGCGGTTAAATTGTTTGCCGGACTTTCTTTAATTTATCATAAATCGCCTGTTCTATAGCATGACTTGTTTTGCGGTTTATCGGATAAAATACATCAAAACCTTCCTTTTTTGGAAATGTCAATCTATAGCCACCGCTTAATTTGGTATAAACACCAATTGACCCAAGATACAGCGAATTATTCAATACAATGCTTGCAAATCCAATTAATCCGTCATTTGGGCGCACAAACTGAATTTTTACTTCTGAAATTGTCATTTTTTTACTCCGTTTTGTTGTTTATAAACATCGCTTAATATCTTGAAAAAAGAAACGAGCCGCCCCTCCGCTTCCGATGCTTCGACATCGGAAAGCGGTTCTGAGTACAGCCCTTTAATCTTTAAAGATAACAGCGTTTGTTCTGCCATAAACAGAACATAACGCAGGAATTTATAATTTTATGTAGTTCGCTAGCATCAATTTTTTATTACAAGCGTTGTATCATTTGCAAGCCAACGATATATTGTCTCGCGTTCACCGTCTTTTTTTAACGGCGGATTCCAGTTGGAGGGTTCATAATATTCCAGCAAAATAATATCAGCTAACTGACGTTTGCTGCGTACTTGTTGTTTGCTGCAAATTTCATGCGCTTTGTCTAAAACCCATTTTTGTATAGTCGCTCTCTTTTTTGCGGTGCTGTGTCCGCTTTGGGCACGTTCCTGTCTGATGATTTGTGCCAAACATGATTCAAACTCTATATACATGTCATTCCAAGCGTTTTTTATTTGGTTTATGTGTTCGGCTCTTTGATTTCTCGTGGCATCGGGGTTGTTATTCAACCAAGTTAGAAAGGCAGAGCATTTGTTTAACATATCATAAAGTGCCCCAGCCGCGCCGATAGTCCACCATTCGCGATACGTTAACCTTCTAATAGTGGCTCTTTTTCTCCCTTCTGGCTTATCTTTAAATATTAAAGAGCCATCAGGATTGTTTTTCATTTTACGAATATCAAACTTTTTGTCCCGGTTTTGGTTTAAATGTTCAGCCAACACATCTGGTTTAGAACTGCGTATTTTTACAAGTTTTTTATATCGTTCAACCGCTAGGTTGGTAAGAGGGAATATTTTGTCGTCAAATAAGGAATAATTCTCCAAAACAGAATTTCCCGTTTTGGGCAGTGGTTGATAGTTATTCAGCAATTCCAAAGCCTTTTTTGTGGCATTTAGCCGCAACTCTACAAAAATACGTTTTCTCTTTTTTGTCATTTCATTACACCTTATTTTTAGCTTATATTCTCATGCTATGGCAGTTTTGGGGCAAATACAAGTTTTCTGGTATATTGCCTATATTTTTTATTATCGGGGCTAAACCTATAATATCTTTGTAATACGTAGTTCGAAATTCGTTTGCTATCGTCAACCAAGATAGACAAAACCGCCCATCGGGGCGGTTTTTATTTTGTTTTCCAATGTTTAAAGCTGGTTATAATACGAAACAGATAAAAGAAATAAAAAAAATTGAATATTTCCTTCTTTTAGGATTGTGTTGATGAATTTGGGATAAATATATGCTATTATATATCCAAAGGACATTATGGCGATTAATGTATATGTGATTAACAAAAAACAGGGGTAAACAATGAACAAAGATTGGATGGAAAAAGATGGAATCTTAAGTGATATTCAGGCGATTTATGACCAGGTGTCGGAAGTTGTGGTCGAGTATGGTTATGTGAAACGCTTTCGCGACCCGGACCAAGCGGCGGGTCGTGCATCTGAACAAGTGGAACATATGGTCGTGTTCTTAAAACCAAATGGCCAGGAAAAGTTTATGGATGCCGCTCGCCGCATGGGCGTTATAGTGCAATCCGAACAGATGGTCGCGCCGGGCGCCACAGAGAAAAGTGCGTGTTATACTTTCAACAGCGGTTCTTTTATGCATATGAACAATAAAATATTCAGACAGGTTGTCCGCCGCGCGGTCAAAGATGCCCAGGCTCGAACCGCAATAATGGCACGTGCTGCCCAAATGCATAAATAATATTATACAGGGTACCGCACGGTACCCTGTGTTTTTAATGTACCGGCGTTTTTTTATAGGTAAACTGCCACATTTGTATCGCAGTAATCTGAACCCCCAGAGACCGTTCCTATACACTTTAATTTGTTGGGGCGCCATAATTGACATATGTCCACGAAAAAAATACTTCCAGCGCTGATTGCCGTTCTGGCGGCAGTTCAGTCCAACAGGGCGGATGCCTGTACGGGTATCACCCTGAAATCCAATGATGGTTCCACCATTGTTGGCCGTACAATCGATTGGTCTGGTGCAAAAATGGATAACATATATGTTGTTGCGCCACGCAATCATACCGTTCGCGCCATTACGCCGGCTGGGCCGGATACTGGTCTTGAGTTCACGACCAAGTACGGTTATGTTGGTATGGGTATGGAACAGAGCGAGTTCCTTGTCGACGGTATAAATGAGGCCGGTTTGTCGGCGGCATTGTTTTATTTCCCCGAATACGGTGAATATCAGACATTTAACAATGCCGATGCAGAAAAGACAATTGGGGATTTGCAGCTGGTATCATGGATGTTGGCGCGCTTTGCCACTGTTGAAGAAGTAATGGATGCCATACGCGATGTCACAATAGTAAATATATATCCGGATGCGTCAACGGTTCATTGGCGTATAACAGACCGCACCGGCCGCCAGGTTGTATTGGAAATAACAGATGGTGTGCCGCATTTCTACGAAAGTGAAATAGGTGTTCTGACAAATGCCCCCGGTTATCCCTGGCAGGTTGCAAATCTTAACAATTATGTAAACCTGGTGCCGGGAACGGCGGGGCCGACAAAATTGGGGGCGCTGACTCTGCGTGCATTTGGCCATGGCAGCGGATTTTTAGGACTGCCCGGGGATTTCACGCCGCCATCGCGGTTTGTGCGTGCGGCATTCTTGTCGTCATATCATACGCCGCTGGCGACAGGGTATGATGCGTCAATGCATGCATTCCATATCCTAAATAATTTTGATGTACCACTGGCGGTACAGTTCAAGGATGCGAAACCGCCGGTTGATATGCCGGCAGCCACCCAGTGGACTGTTGTTATAGACATGGCCGGTAAAATGATTTATTACAGAACGATGTACAACAGTGCTATTCGCTCTATTAACATGAACGATATAGACTTTGAAACTGTATCATTTCAGTCGCATCCGCTTGATGCTGTAATGCGCGAGACGATAATTCCTGTTGTAATACAATAGTAAAAGCAGGGCGCCACCAGGCGCCCTTTTTATGGATTATATTTCAGCATTTCAATTGGGTCAAATGCCTTGTCGCGTCCATATTTTAAGTTTATCGGTCCCTTGGGGGTGTTCATTATAGGGGCCTTGTTGGTGTTGTGTAATTCGTAATGCAGGTGTGTAATATCAATATTCATGCGAAATTTCTTGCCCTGTTTTTTTAGGCCCAGACTGCCGCCGGTATATCCCATGGTGCCTATTTGGCATCCGGCCTGGATGCGCTGGCCCTGGGTTACCAGTATCTTGTTCAGATGCATATACCATGATTCAAACCCGTCGGCATGCTTTATAACAACATAGTTTCCCGCCGTTGACTGTGCGTGGTCCGGTTTTACAATAGATACAATTCCTTCCGCGGTTGCAAATATAGGCGTGTCAAAATATTTTTTATTACATCCAATGTCGTTTCCTTGGTGTGTATGACCGCCACCGCGTGCCACGGCAAACCCAGAACAGACCAGTCCGCGCTTTGCTTTATTGTAAATGTCCAAATCAGATGATACCGGCACCCCCAGTGGCATTGTCTGGCCGCGTGGAATATTGGGACTGGTTTTTGCACAATATGCGTCTGTTGTGGCAATGGGGGGCTGCGCGGCGGTCGTGTCATTTGCGGCATTAACGGCGGTTGATGCGGTTGTGTCCCCGGCTGTATTTTCTGAAGTATTGTTTTGTACCTGGGGTGTGACACCCTGCGTCGCGTCGGGAACGTATGGCATGCATTCTGGCTTGTTTGCGCCGGCGCCCATACAATAAAATTCATGTTCCTGCTCTATACGTTGAACCTCGTCCGCCAGTGCGTCATTTATTGACTGAAGCTGAATGTGCATATATGGACTGGCGTCGGCATATGGGGCATACCCGGCCGCCTTGTTTTCTATCTGGGCGTCAAAGGAAACGTCGTGTATTGTATCTGGAAACTTTTCTGCGGTCAGAAATCCCCCGGTCGCCATTGTTGGCGCAATCAGGCCGATAATTGTAAATAACGCGCAAAATGAGGCTTTTTTCTGAGTCATCTGTTTGATAATGTATTATACATTATACTTTGTCTTTTTCACAAGAATAAAAATCTTTATAATATTGACAAATGAATAATATGTATTATATTTTAAGTATGCAAGATATAACAATTATACCAATTTTTAATCAGGCTGCACCCGGTGTGTGGACTAATTTTGCAAACATATGTGCCTCGGCCATGTTAACAAACTATAATTACCGCATGGGTGCCGCAGAAATCAGTGAAATGGTGGTCGGCGATAAGAAAAAGTGGGTTCGCGGTACGAATTTTGCATTCGGTGCATACGACGGTACAGAAATGATAGGTTTTATCCAAGGCGACGCGCGTGGTCGCTGCGCGACCATACAGTCACTGTATGTATTAAAGAATTATCAGCAGATGCATGTCGGTCGCAGTCTGTTACAACAGGCCGAGCGCGCGATATCTGTTTTTGCAAATCGGGTTGAACTGGTATCGTTGGTCAAGGCAGAGGCGTTTTACCGCAGCCACGGATATTCGTCGCAATGCGGAACAAATCGTCATGAAAAGTCCAACATTCGCGCACCTCATTGCGAATGTGTTCCGGTTTTTAAATGTCATCGTGCCCTGGCGGATAAATGTTGTAAAATTAATCCGAATTTTGATGCAGACGTTGTAAATGTCGCACATCGGCCTATGTTTGCATATTTTGATGTTGATTCTAAGCTGGTTGGATATTCGGTTGGCGACTATTTGGGTAATAAAACAGACATGCATTGTTCCGTTCCCCGTATCGCCCCGTCCGTATTGGGCAATAGAATGGCGCGTTATTGGGATTGTGTGTCCGGATACGGCCGCTGATAAAATTATCTGGCATTAGGAAAGTTTTCATGTATAGTTTACATATCCTCCGCGCGGAAAAAGTGTCATTTTTCCATCTCCAAATATAACGGGGGATATGAAAATCCCCCGCCCGGGCGGGGGATTTTTCTTACATCATTCCGGGCATTCCCGCCGGCATTGCGCCGCCGGCCGGTTTTTCTTCTGGGATTTCAGACATTACCGCCCCTGTTGTCAGCATTACGCCCGCCGTGCTGGCCGCGGCCGCAATTGCTGTTTTTACAACCTTTGCCGGATCGATAATACCCGCCTTCATCATATCCACATATTCGCCTGTCTGGGCGTTGTATCCGGTGTTGTAATCCTTGGCCTCGGATACCTTGCCAACGACAATTTCGCCGGATACTCCCGCGTTTTCCGCGATTTGTGCACATGGTGCAACCAATGCACGACGTACTATATCAATTCCGACGTTTTGGTCCGCGTTTGCCCCCTTTATTTTATCCAGTGCCGCAACCGCGCGTACCAGTGCAACACCGCCCCCGGCAACAATTCCGCCCTCGACCGCGGCGCGTGTTGCCGCCAATGCATCGTCAACACGGTCTTTCTTTTCTTTAACTTCAACCTCTGTCATGCCGCCGACCTTGATGACGGCAACACCGCCAACCAGTTTGGCTAAGCGTTCCGCCAGTTTTTCACGGTCATAATCGCTGGATGTGGCGCTGATTGCATTGCGGATTTCATCGGCACGCGCCGCGATGGCTTTTTTATCGCCGCCCCCGTGCGCCAACAGTGTTGAATCTTTGGATACAACGACTTTTTTTGCTGTTCCCAACACATCCATTGATATATTGTCAAATGTCATTCCCATATCGTCGGATATAACGGTTGCGCCTGTTACAATTGCGATGTCTTTCAGCATTTCTTTGCGGCGGTCGCCAAATCCTGGTGCCTTAACCGCGCAAACCTTCAGTCCGCCGCGCAGACGGTTTAATACCAATGTTGCCAGTGCCTCAGACTCAACATCTTCTGCGATAATCAGCAGTGGACGGCCGGACTGAGCAATCGGTTCCAGTATGGGCAGTAATGCCTGCAGGCCCGTTATTTTCTTTTCTGATACCAAAATCTGTGCGCCTTCCAGCTCGGCCAGCATTTTTTCGCTGTTTGTAACGAAATAGGGCGACATAAATCCCTGCTCAAACTGCATGCCTTCTACAACATCAATTTCTGTGTCCAGTCCTTTTGCCTCTTCAACAGTGATAACCCCTTCTTTTCCGACTTTTTCCATCGCATCTGCGATTTTTTCGCCGATATCCCGGTCAGAGTTTGCAGATATGGTCGCCACCTGGGCTATTTCCGCGCTGTTTTTAACAGGACGTGCATGCTTGTCAATATCTGCGACGACGGCCGCTGTTGCGATATCGATGCCGCGTTTTATATCCATCGGGTTCATTCCGGCGGCAATAACGCGACGGCCCTCACGGATAAGTTTTTGTGCCAGTACGGTCGCCGTTGTTG
>Ga0073906_1002093_pt1 | contig 27695 bp, 23 predicted proteins | sample Inofromicrocosms_FD_65485 | JGI IMG/M metagenome (GOLD analysis project Ga0073906, IMG submission 65485) | Mouse cecum microbial communities from Vienna, Austria - Inoculum for glucosamine and mucus D2O microcosms | ecosystem: Host-associated > Mammals > Digestive system > Large intestine >...
TTTTAAATTTGCTCTTGACAAAATTATTCCATTATGTTAAAATACAAAACAGAAAAAGCACACCCACAGAACGTAAATTGTTTGGCGACAGTTTACGTTCCATAATCAAAACAGATACCAACATATCTGATTGACTTAGTGAGAATGCTATTAAAGCGTATGTACAAATACGTTTTCAATAGATTTTAATAAGCTCGTCAGATCATTCCCTCCAAGGATATTCTGATGGGCTTATTGCTTTTTCTAAAAAAAATTGAATATGAAGAACAAGTCGCTGTCAAATCATTTTTCTTACAGCTACTTGCGGATAACTCCGTTATCAGTTCAATATAGCTGTAAGTAGATGATTTTAGCACTCAAGTTTGGTTGGGGTGGTAGGATTTGAACCCACGGAATGGAGGAGTCAGAGTCCTCTGCCTTACCACTTGGCGACACCCCAGTTTATATTTTTTAGTCTTACCTGACTGCTTTATAATTATACCATGGTATTTAAAAAAAGTCAAACATTTTTTTTCGATAAGGAAATTATTGTATATATGCATAAATCCGCTTATTTATAAGCATACCAATTCCAACAAATTATACAAATAGATTATGAATTTTTTTATTTAGTTGAATTAAAATAATAAATGTTGTATAATTTATACATTGGGGGAAGTTGTATGAAAAAATTATATTTTATATTCAATCTTCATTCAGGACGAGCTTCTATAGGATCTAAATTAGCTTATGTTATAGATCAACTAACAAAAGCTGGATATGAGGTCACTGCCAGACCTACTCAAGCCAGAATGGATGCGTGTGAAGCCGCTTTTTATGCTTGTGAACATGATACTGACATTATAGTATGCTCAGGCGGCGACGGAACTCTTAATGAAGTTATACAAGGTCTGATGATGTCTGACAGAAAGATTCCAATTGGTTATATACCGGCAGGTTCAACTAATGATTTTGCAAGAGGAATCGGTATTCCAAGGACTATTCCGGACGCCGTAAAATGCATCATTGAAGGATACCCGTTTAAATGCGATATAGGCGGATTTGACGAGAAATACTTTACTTATATAGCTGCATTCGGCGCTTTTGTAAATGTAACCTATGAAACTTCTCAGAAAGCCAAAAATATTTTAGGACATATGGCTTATTTAATTAACGGCATTACTAAATTAAACAGTATAAAGTCATATCATATGAGAATTACAACTGACAATGAAGTTATTGAAGATGACTTTATATTCGGCATGGTTACTAATTCATCATCTGTTGCAGGATTACTTTCACTGGGCGATTTCCTTTTTGATGACGGTCTTTATGAAGTTACTCTTTTAAAAACACCGTCAAGCATAATTGATTTGAACCGTACTGTACATTCGTTTCTAAATATTGAAATTGATCTTGATACGGCACATATTAAATCTTTTAGAACGTCAAGAATCAAATTCGAATGCGATGAGGAAATTCCATGGACAATAGACGGCGAAAATGGCGGAAACCGTTCTTCAGTAGAAATTGTTAACAATCAGAGAGCTATTGAAATTATAACTAAAGGTGTTTTACCAAGCGCTGAATAAAGCGTATCTATTAGGTAAAGGTCATTAAATGACTATACCTTTGCATATTAAACTAAAGATATAAATAAACAAAACAATTTATAAAAACAGCAAAGGACGCTTTTTTAAATGAAAGCGTCCCTTATTTTGCTTGAGGATATTGAATTAATACAAATATAATCTTAATAAAAAGTAAAAATATTATTAGATTTATGAGTTTTATAATTTCCGCTTTAGTATCCTGGTATAAAACTGAACCGTTATTATTTTTAAAACTAATTAAATCATGAAACTGAATTATATTTAAACAAAGGCGTCATTTTTTCATACCCTGGCAAATTGGATAATAGATTAATGTACAGTCAAATCATTTTAACTGTTAAAGGATTTATAAAAGTATGAATTAATGCAGTATATGTAAAAAATTCAGATTATACAAAAGACAAGAATATAAATTTAAATCAGTTTTTTAGTAAATAATCCTCCTACTGAAAAACGCATCAAGAAAAAATCTGGTTTCACTAAAAAATAGGTGTTATCTTACTGAAAAATTCTCTCTTAATTTTTTTCAGAACTTGCTGCTTAGAATTTATTTGCTGCGAAGTTTTCTTACAGCTTCCGGTTCCTTTGGCTGATGACAGCCTCCCCATGATGTTGAACCTGCTGCCTTAACTGCTGCAAACTTACTAACATCAGCCAGCTTTCTGAGTACATTTTTCTTCATCTTCTTCATAATTTCACTTCCTTTCGTATACAGATAACGAATGATAACAAAATATGTTATCGGCTTAGAATAAAAAAATTAGAATTTATTTCCAATTTCTAAATAAATATTACATCTAATTATTAAAAAAGTCAATAAAATGTACCCCAAATGCATTTTTTGTTCCCCAATTGCAGGTAATAATTACTTTTTGAAAGAAAAAAGTACAGTCCAATTAAAGACTGTACTTAAATTACTTATTTTATTTCAATTCTTTTGGACAAAGGCTGTTCCTTTTCTTTTTTCGGAAGAGTAAGCTTTAAAATACCGTTTGTATACTCTGCTCCTACAGCGCTTTCATCAATACCTGAAATATCAAAGCTTCTGCAATATGAACCGCAGGTTCTTTCTCTGCGGATATATTCCCCCGAACTATTTTTCTCATCGTGTTTTTCACTGTGCTCTGCACATAATGAAAGTGTACTGCCGTTAATATCAATTTTGATATCGTTTTTATCAAATCCCGGCATTTCACACTCAAGAAGATACTTATCTCCCTCGTCTTTGATGTCAGTTCTGCAATGTCCTGATGCTCCAAAGCCCTTGAAAAAATCCTTTTCAAAATCACGGAACGGATTCCATATATCGTTTCTCTCAAATGGCGTCAATCCAAACATTAACGTAACCTCCTGCTATTTATTTTTCTTAGTATAACCAGATGAAATAATTATCATACAGAAAAATTTTTATATACTCCTATGATATATATTATGCAGTATAAGAAAAAACGAAGCTGATTCACCTATTATTCTTTAGGTTCGATCTCGTGGCTTTTTATAATTATTCTTATTGTTCTGTAAAGATACGGCTTAAGTTTTTCAAGCTCAACCGGTTCCTGATAAAGAATCGCCGAATATATCGTTGAGCTTACAAGCTCTACAATCATAAACAGCATAACCTCCGGATTATCGAAAATAACCGGAGCTTCCTCTATCAGCATTTTTTCATAAACAATTTTAAAGTTAATATCCTCGTCATTTTCCGGAGAAGTAACCGCATGCTTGAATATTCCCCAGCTAAGATTTTTAGAGATAAAGCTTAAAAGATTTGGATCCTTATAAAGCTGATTTATTATATTATCAATAATAAATATTATCCTATCGTCAAAATCAAGGCCTTCTTTATTATTCAGCGCCTCAATTGCATTTTTAAAAATAAGACTTGACTGATGTGAGATAAGCTTATTTTTAAGGTCATATTTATCTTTAAAATACAGATAAAACGTACCTTTTGCAACACCCGCCTTTTCTACAATTTCAGATATTGAAGTCTTGCTGACGCCTTTATCCGTAAATATAGAAAAAGCTGTTTTCAAAAGAGATTCACGCTTTAATCTTTTATTAGTATCAAGCTTGCCCATTAGTTTTCACCGCCCTGATAATATTATATTATAATTGAGAAACCTTGTCAACTCAGCAAAATGACCAATAGTCATTTTGCTGATATTTTGTCTTATGGCTATCTTTAACAAAAATATGACCATTGGTCATTTTTCTTTCTAATTCTTATTGACTTACATAATTCAAAGCTGTATAATATAACCACAATTAAAAAATGACCTTTGGTCATATAGATTTTGAAAGGTAGTGATCACTTGATTAAGTTCGGAAAATGGGTGGTAAAGCACAGGGCTCTGATTCTTATAATCAGCCTTGTACTTCTTGTTCCATCCCTATTGGGTATTATCAACACACGGGTAAATTATGATATTCTTTCATATCTTCCCGAAAACATTGAAACCATGAAGGGTCAGGATATACTCCTTGATGAATTTGGCAAGGGCGGATTTTCAATGGTTATGATTAACGGTATGTCAGACAAGGATGTGGTCATGACAAAGAAAAAGATTGAAGAAGTTGATCATGTAGCCGATGTTGTATGGTATGATTCCATAGCGGATATAAGCATACCTAAAGAAATACTCCCCGATAATATTTACGAATTTTTCAATTCTGAAAATGCAACTCTTATGGCAGTTTTCTTTGATGATACTACATCTTCAGACGAAACCATGAACGCTATTGAAGATATGAGGAAAATCGCCGATAAGCAGTGTTTTATCAGCGGTATGTCTGCAATAGTCCTTGACACTAAAAATCTTTCCAACAAGGAATCTCCTATGTACGTTCTGATAGCTGTACTGCTTATAAGTCTTGTACTTATTATTACAATGGATTCCTATCTGGTGCCTGTATTTTTCATGTTAAGTATCGGAATGGCTATTCTTTATAATCTCGGAACCAATGTTTTTAGAGGTGAAATATCATTTATAACTCAAGCACTGACAGCGGTTTTACAGCTTGGTGTTACAATGGATTACTCCATCTTCCTTTGGCATAGCTATGAAGAAAATCAGAAACGCTTCCCCGGTGATAAAAACAGGGCTATGGCTCATGCAATATCAAACACTGTTTCATCTGTTGTAGGAAGTTCAATTACAACTGTTGCCGGATTCCTTGCAATGTGCTTTATGAGTTTTACTTTAGGCTTCGATCTTGGAATTGTAATGGCTAAGGGCGTAATATTCGGTGTTATCGGATGCGTTACCATTCTGCCTTCATTTATTCTTACCTTTGACAAAGCCATTGAAAAAACTCGCCATAAAGATATAATACCATCAATGAAGCGTCTTTCTTCATTCATAGTTAAACGCTCCTGGGTATTTCTATTAATTTTCTGCGCAGTATTGTTCCCTGCAATTTATGGATACACTCACTATGATGTTTATTACAATCTTGATTCTACACTTCCGGAAGACCTGGACAGCGTGGTTGCAAACTCAAAGCTTTCAGAAGAATTTAATATGAATTCTACTCATATGCTTCTTGTTGATTCAAAGCTTTCTGCCAAAGACGTTGACAAAATGCTTGACGACATGAACGATGTTGACGGCGTAAGCTTTTCTTTGGGATTCAATTCACTTGTAGGTCCTTCAATACCGGAAGAAATTATTCCTGAATCCATCACTTCACTGCTCAAAAGCGATAACTGGCAGTTGATTCTTATAGGATCTGAATATAAGACCGCATCAGACGAGGTCAACAAACAAATTTCATCGCTAAATGAAATAGTCAAAGGATACGATAAGGACGGAATGCTTATAGGGGAAGCGCCGGCAACTAAAGACCTTATTGAAATAACAGATAAGGACTTCAAAACAGTAAGTATAGTCTCCATTGGAGCAATATTTTTAATCATTGCTTTTGTACTGAAGTCTGTTTCACTTCCTGTTATACTTGTTGCTGTTATTGAGCTTGCAATATTTGTAAATATGGGAATACCAGCATATACCAATACTTCCCTGCCGTTCATCGCCTCCATCGTTATCGGAACAATTCAACTGGGTGCAACGGTAGACTATGCAATATTAATGACAACAAGATATAAAAAGGAACGCAGAAATGGCATGAGCAAAAAGGAATCCATCGAAACAGCGCTATGTTCCTCAATTAAATCAATTATAGTCAGTGCACTTGGATTCTTTGCCGCTACTTTCGGCGTAGGTATTTATTCAAGTATAGATATGATTTCATCACTATGCAATTTAATGGCAAGAGGAGCTATTATCAGTATGCTGACAGTTATATTTATACTGCCGTCTATGTTCGTTGTTTTTGATAAGCTTATATGCAACACATCTATCGGATTCAAACCAAGTAAAAAGTAATAAAATAAATAGACCGCAAAAAGCGGCAGATAGGAGATATTTTATGAAAAAGCTAAACAAATTTCTTGCAGGAATAATGTCAATCCTTATTGCAGCTGCTAATACTGGGATCTATACCTCAGCTGCTGAAAAAGAAATTCTCGATTATAAAGATGAAACTGTTTACATTGTTGCCGACCAATATGGCTCAGCCTCTGATATTATTGTCAGCGACTGGCTTAAAAATAACAGCAAATCAGACAGCATTAAGGACAGTTCAGAACTTCAAAATATTGAGAATGTCAAAGGTAATGAACAGTTTACTCAAAACGGCAGCGATGTTTCATGGTCAGCTTCAGGAGAAGATATTTACTATAAGGGCGCAAGCAGCAAGGAACTGCCCGTAACAGTCAAGGTAACATACTACCTTGACGATAAGGAAATATCTCCGGATCAGCTTGCCGGAAAAAGCGGTAAAGTGAGAATTAGATACGACTATACCAACAACAGCAAAAAAACAGTAAAAATCAATAACAGCAATCAAACAATTTACAGTCCTTTTGTAATGATAAGCGCCGTTATTCTTGACAGTCAGAAATTTCAGAACGTTGAAGTAACCAACGGTAAAACAATCTCAGACGGTGATAAAATTTTTGTTGCCGGAACAGCTCTCCCAGGCATATCTGAAAGTCTGAAAACAGTGAATAAGGATTCAGATTTTGATATTCCAGATTATTTTGAATTTACTGCCGAAGTAAATGATTTTTCTCTGGGAACTTCTTTTACTGTTGCATATAACGAAATTTTTTCTGAACTTGATTTAGATGATATAGGCAATACTGAAGAACTGGATAAAAAGATTAAAGAACTCAAGGATTCAGTAAACAAGCTAACAGACGGTACAAAGAAACTTTATGACGGAACAAAAAAACTGTCAGACGGTTCCGATTCTCTTATTGCCGGCATTGACGCACTCAGCATTGGTTCAGAAAAGCTTTGCAGCGGTACATTTGAACTTTATAACGGAGCTTCTCAGTTAACTGATGGTGCACAATCCCTATATTACGGAACTTTCACCCTCTCTGAAGCCATTTCAGAAGCCAAAGCCGGTTCATCGGCCGTTTCCAGCGGATCAAAGGAACTTGCCAAAGGATTTAAACCAATTATGGACGGAGCAGATACCCTAACCTCAGGTACGTCAGACATACTTACAGGTACTATAAAGCTTCAAAACGGCGCAGAAGCCCTTACAGACGGAACAGAAAAGCTTCTTGACGGTTCCGGAACGCTTTCAGAGTCTGCTTCAATACTTTCTGATGGCATTTCAGAAGCTAAATCTGGATTTGATTCTATTAAATCAGGTATAGAATCCGTTGACAACGGTGCAGGTCAGCTTTCCGATGGTGCAAATCAGCTTGAATCCGGCGCATCGTCATTATGTGCAGGCATAGATCAAGCAGGCGCAAGCCTTGATACAACAATAGAGTATAATAAACAGGTTCTTGACGGGCTAAAACTAATCTATGAACAATCACCATCAGACAGCATTTATACCTTGATTACTACTCTCGAACAGACAATCGCTGGTCAGGAAGAAATTTCAAACTCAATGAAAGACGGCGGACAGCTTAAAGACGGAGCTTCTGCTGTTGAATCGGGAGCCGCTTCGCTTGGTGAGGGCATTGACAATCTTAAACAGGGAACGGCTTCACTTTCCTCCGGCGCAAATGAGCTTTCTGACGGACTGAATGCCTTGAATGACGGTGGTATACAACTAAGTAACGGAGTCAATATTTTATACAATTCAGTAAACGATTTGTATGACGGGGCTGGCTCACTATTTGAAGGAACAGGTTCTCTTGCTTATGCCAATAAAGCTGTAAAAGACGGTGCAGAAAAGCTCTCAAAGGGTCTTAAATCAGCCTCAGAGGGCGCGGATAAATTATCCAGCGGTGCCGAAACACTGGATAATGGATTATCATCTATTTTAGATGGAAGCAATACACTGGTTACAGGAGCAGAAACTTTGTATAAATCAATCGAATCACTTAAAACTGGTTCAGAAAGTCTATATGACGGAACTATAGAACTTTCAAACGGTATTACAACCTTAGACAGCGGCTCTGATGAGTTGATAAAGGGAGTAAAACAGCTTGAATCCGGTTCTAAGGAATTAAATGATGGCATGAATAAATTTAAGAAAGATGCAGTTGATAAAATTACTGACGCATACGAAAATGATATAAAAGCATTACTCGATATTTTAAAGGAACTTTCTGACGCTGCCAAGGATTATAATAATTATTCCGGTATAAATGATAACATGAACGGAAATGTTAAATTTATATACACAATTGAAGGTATAGAATCAGAAAACTAATATCCTTAGGTTTAAATAAATAACAAGCCGCTGTAAGCATATTACAAATTGATGTGCTTACAGCGGTTATTTTGTTAACAATTACTTAATAAATTATTCATATTAATTCATGGATTTTTTTAATTTATTGTAATATTATTTAGTTATATAACAAATTTTGCAGAGAAAGAAAAAAACTTAAAAAGGAGAAGTGTTATGAAAAATAAAGTTATATTGGCAGCCGCTTTATTATCAGCAGCCTGCCTGACAACAACAGGAATAATTTCATATGCTAAAACTTCTGATTTTCAAAACGCAGATACTGCTTCAGGCATAGCGATAGAAAAACAGGAGTCAAATGAAGCTGACCGTCTCAAAGCAGATCCTATAGTAACAACTGCTTCAACACGAGCTTTAAAAAAAGCTGTAGCTTATGATAAAGCTGATAAGAATGATATATATCATATGATGCTAAACAGCATAGATTACTACGATAAGGTTTCTGGAACTATATACTTCCCTACGGGAGATATAAATCTTGTTAATTCAGTACAGTTTCAGAGCGTGCTTTCTGAAACCACGGCATATTCTCATTATTCACAAGTATATGCCGATAACATTTCAAATTATAGCATGGAAAGCATTTCATCTGAGGCTGAAGAAATTAAAAATCTTATTTATGATGAAGAAGAATATTGCAATGCAAACGAGTCAGTAAGCATGAATCTAATAGAAAAATCCTATACAACAAAAATCGGCGATGCAATATCATTGGATTGCGTTTGTGAGATTCCGGATAATGAAAGAATTACAATAGCTGAAGACGGAGAACCCTGTTATAATTACCGAACCAACCCCACAAATGTTCCGGAAGCAAGTATATGCATTTTCCCCCAGGAAATGGCATTCGGATTTTTAGCAGATCAGGAACTTTGGGATATTGACGGAATTGAAGAAATTGACGGCAATAAGGGCTATCACATTATAGGAACAACAACAAAAGAATACGGTAATAAGATTAATGTTTCATCTTTTGAATTTGTTGTTGATACCGATACAGGAGTATTGTTAAAATATGTAGGTTATGATTCAAACGGAGAAATCAGCGACTATATGTATACTGAAAACATTAAATTTGAAGACAATGCAAATTCTGTAAAAAGCTATTCACAAGCTTTAACAGCTGATTTTCAATTGAATTGATAATAACAAAATAAGGCTGACATTAAAATTGTCAGCCTTATTTCATTATATTTAATTTAAATATGATAATATATTTTCAAGCTGAACATCATAAGCTGCTCCGGTTAAATGCATTCCGTCACCGCTTGAATAATCTGACTTTAAAAATCCATTAGAGTCATAAAGCTCCTGAGGAACATCCACAAAAGTGATATGATCGCTGTTTTCAGCTTCAACCGCTTTTTTAAGCGCCTCATTGTATCCATTGATAGATTTATTATCAGTATATCCGCAGGTGCTCATAACGGGTGTAAGACCCATTATATAAATCTTTGCCTTGGGACAGTATGATCTTACATCTCTAATATAATCAAGATACTTTTCTGCAAAAACCTCACCTGAATATGTAGTTATATCATTGACGCCCATTGAGAGCATAATATTATCAGGCTGTTCTGTATTTAATATTGCAAGAGCGTTATACTCACCGTCACCATAATCAAAAGTATAATCCCTGACAGATGAAGGAGCAACATTAAGCTTAGCAAAAACATGATTTGACGGCACACGCTGATATGCTCCATAACCCAGCGCAATAGAATCGCCTACAATACACACATTTTCTGCAAAATCATTTTCTTGATGTTCGTTTTGTTCCTCTGATTCTTCCGTTTCTTCTGTCGCCTCAGTTACAGTTTCAGTAGATTCTGCTGACTCTTTTACAGATTCTGTTTCTTTAACATTTTCGGTTATCTGTTTTATTGCAGTTTCAGCAGTTACTTCCATTGTATTATTATGTTTTTTTCCGCATGAGGTCAGAGTAAGCAATGACAGAAGAATAGTAAAAACAATTTTTCTGTTCAACACAATCTACTCCTCAAAATAAGGGACGGCACTAAGCCGCCCCGATTATTTTTTATCACGAATATTTATTAATCTTCAGCCTCATCCTCAGCTTCTTCTGAATTTTCAAGAAGAGCACGGATAGAAATGCTGATTCTCTTATTCTCAATGTCAATTTCAGTGATCTTAACATCAACTTCCTGACCAACGGAAAGAATATCGTTTACATTATCAACTCTCTTGTCAGCAATCTGAGAAATATGAATCAGACCGTCAACGCCTTCAATAATCTGTGCAAAAGCGCCGAAAGGTGTAATAGAAACAACAGTTGCCTTAACTACATCGCCAACGTTGTATGTATTCTTAAACTTCTCCCAAGGATTATCTTCAGCCTTTTTATAGCCAAGAGAAATTCTTCCTGCTTCCTGATCGAGTTCCTTGATATATACTTCAAGAATATCGCCTGTCTTAACAACCTGACTTGGGTGCTTGATTCTGCTCCATGAAAGCTCGGAAATATGAACCATTCCGTCAATACCGCCAAGATCAACAAATACGCCGTAGCTTGTGATAGACTTAACTTCACCCTTGTAAACCTTGTCCACTTCAGCAGTTTCCCAGAACTTAGCCTTTGCAGCTTCCTTCTGAGCCTTAGAAACAGCCTTAATAGAGCCTACAGCTCTTCTGCGTGATTCATTTGTTTCAATAACCTTAAGCTCAACCTTCTGCTTGAGAAGAACTTCAAGGCTCTTATCTCTGCCAACGCCTGTCTGAGATGCCGGAACAAAAACCTTAACTCCGTCAACAGACACAAGGATACCGCCCTTAACAACATTCTGAACAATACCTTCAAGGACCTTGTCCTCATCCTTAGCCTTAACAATATTGTCAAAACCTACAAGCTCGTCAACCTTTTTCTTAGAAAGCATAACAATGCCTTCCTGATCGTTGATCTTAGTAACAATAAGTTCAACCTCATCGCCTACGCTAAGCACATCGGAAGGCTTTTTGCCCGGATCGTCAGTCAGCTCATCAAGCGGAACATAACCGGTATGCTTTGTGCCGATATCAACGATAGCTTCACTATTGTTAAGTGCTGCAACATATGCCTTTACACGCTCTCCTGTATGTACTTTTTTGAAAGACTGCTCAAGCGCCTCCTCAAAATTAATATCTTCTTCCAAAATCTCTGCCATGGTATTTTGTACCTCCTTAATTATATAAGCCGGTGTCGAAGCTCCGGCAGTAATGCCTATTTTATCAGCATTTTTCAGGTTCAGTGAATAAAGCTCGTCCGCATTTTCGATATGATATGACGGACAATTTTCCGAACACACATTAAACAGCTTTTTGGTGTTAGAACTATTTTTTCCGCCCACAATAACCATTGCATCAACTTCCCTTGAAAGCTTAGCCGCATCGGACTGCCTTTTTGAAGTAGCGCTGCATATAGTTTCAAAAACAAGAATATTTTCTTTATCCTCAGGGATTACCTTCAAACACTCTCCCCATACTAATATATTATACGTTGTTTGAGCTACAATTGCAAGCTTTTTTTCTAATTTCGTATAATTTTTACTAAAAAAGTCTCTTAATTCTGTATCATCTTTGAAAACAAAACAGTTTTTTTCACCGCAATGACCTACAATTCCCTGTACCTCGGGGTGATTTCTGTCACCAGCAATTAAAATATAATATCCTTTTTCAGCATATTCCCTTACAATTTTATGGATTCTTGAAACAAAAGGACAGGTAGCGTCGATATAAGGAATACCATTGCTTTCAAGATACTCGTATACGTCCCTTCCCACTCCATGAGAACGGATAACAGCTTTTTCTCCTTTTTCAAGGCAGACCAGGTCATCAACAATTCTTACTCCCTTATTCTTCAGATCGTCCACTACATCTTTGTTATGTATTATAGGACCCAGTGTTGCAACCTTTCCGCTGTTTTTTTCGAGCTCCTCATAGACAAGCTTTACTGCTCTGTCTACCCCAAAGCAGAAGCCTGCCGATTGTGCAGCCTTAATTTCCGCCATGATTTTCTCCTTCAACAAGATATTTTATTTCGCCCATAATACGTTCTTTTGCATTCTTTAACTCACTTGCAAGAGGCTTTTCACTTACGCTTATTTCTTCCGGCATAATCGGTTTGCCATACTTCACTAAAATTTTGCTCCGGAATTTAAGTTTTTGATTATAAACAAGCCCAACCGGCACAACAGGCACACCTGCACGGGCTGCTATAAGAACTACTCCGGTCTTAGCCTTACCGACCTTGCCGTCCTTATGCCTTGTACCCTCCGGAAAAATTACAAGGCGTTTTCCCTCTTTCAAATTTCCCACTGCCCTGTCTACAACGCTTATATCGCCTTTTTCAACAGGAAATGCTCCAAGCTTTCTTATAAGCCAGGCAAAGGGCGCAAAACGAAAAAGACTTTTCTTTGCTACAAATGAATACCTTGAAGTACCTGCTGTAACAGCAAGTACCGGCGGATCAGCATAACTCATATGATTCGAAGCAATAATGAAGTTACCTTCCGGAATATTTTCTTTTCCCTCTACCTTTATATTATAAATCAAATAGTATATGCCCTTTATAAATTTATAGATTCCCTTATATAAAACAGACATTTTTATTCCCCCAGATTTTTCACCATATCCAAAAGTCTATCAACGGATTCTTCCACAGTCATGCCCGTAGTGTCAAGAATTACAGCGTCATCAGCTTTTTTCAGCGGAGCAGTTTCACGATGCATATCATTATAATCACGCTGTTTTATATCTTCAAGAATCCCCTCATAAGTTACAGTATCATTTCCAGCCTGCTTCAGTTCCTTATATCTTCTCTCAGCTCTTTCTTCAGGAGAGGCAGTCAGAAATATTTTCAAATCAGCATTAGGAAGTATTACAGTTCCTATATCTCTTCCGTCCATAATAATATTATTTTCTCTTGCTATCTTTTTCTGAAGATCAAGCAAAAAACTTCTTACTTCCGGAATTGCTGAAATACGTGATGCTTCCATGGATACCTCTGGCGTTCTTATTTTTTCCGAAACGTCTTCTCCGCAAAGAATAACGTGCTGACTTCCTTCTATAAATTCCAGTTTTAGTTTAATATCGGTCAGTTTTACTATAAGATTTTCATTATCAAGATTTTTGTTCATAGCATAAAGAGCGATACTTCTGTACAGCGCTCCGGTATCAACATAAATATATCCGAGTTTTGCAGACGCCGCCTTAGCAATAGAGCTTTTTCCCGCACCAGCTGGTCCGTCAATAGCAATATTAATACTCATAAAATAAATCCTTTCTGATTTTTTACATATTCAGAGCTGCACTATAGGCAGTCGAAAAGGCAATCTGAAGATTAAATCCTCCGGTATATCCGTCAACATCCAGAACTTCTCCGGCAAAAAACAATCCGCTGACAAGCTTAGACTCCATTGTTTTAGGATTAATCTCTCTGACATTTACCCCTCCGCTAGTTATTATAGCCTCTTCCACCGGTCTGAATCCCTTTACAGTAAGTGGAAAATTTTTCAATAGTATTCCCAGACTAAGACGCTGCTCACGGGTAACAGAATTTATCTTAGTTTCCCCTGGAATACCGGAAAGCTTAACCATAACCGGAACAAGTTTTGCGGGAAGCAATTTTCCTAATGAATTTCCGAAAATTCGGTTTTGATTCTCTTTAAAATCTCTTTGTATCCTTGCGTCAAGCTGTTCTAAGCTTAGACCGGGCTTTAAATCAATCTGAATTTTATATCTGTTCTGCTCCATTTCAGAAATATGCGAGCTTGCGCTAAGAACCAGCGGTCCTGATATTCCAAAATGAGTAAAAAGCATTTCTCCAAGCTCATGATAAATAAGCTTACTGCGGTCAAATAAGTTAAGAGTTACATTCTTAAGTGATAATCCCATCATATCACGGCAGTACTTTTCATTGCAAACCAATGGTACAAGTGATGGCTTTATTTCTGTAATACTATGACCTGCCTGTAATGCAAGAGCGTATCCGTCCCCTGTTGAGCCTGTTCCAGGATAAGACTTACCGCCGGTGGCAATGAGTACTGAACGGGAATAATAATTTTTTCCCTCTGCTTTTACCCCAACGCATACTCCGTTATCAATTATAAGATCTGTAACCCTCTTTTTCAATATCTTCACGCTGTTTTTTCTAAGCTCACTGTCAATAGCTGATACAATATCAGACGCCTTATCGCTGACTGGAAAAACCCTGTTTCCTCTTTCTGTTTTAAGGGGTACTCCTGCTTCTTCAAAAAAATTCATAGTATCGCAAACTGAATACTGAGAAAACGCACTGTAAAGAAATCTTGAATTAACAGGAATATTCCGCATAAGCTCATCATCAGAACAGTTATTTGTAACATTGCACCGACCCTTTCCGGTAATAGCAAGCTTTTTTCCTATTTTTCCATTTGGTTCAAAAACTATTACACTGCTGCCGTAACGTGAAGCATAGACGCCAGCCATTGCTCCGGCTGCTCCTCCGCCTATTATAATTATATCAGAGTTCATATCTCAGCTCCATAAATCTTTCTGAAGATCTATAATTTTTTTTCTTCTTTCTTCAGCAGCATTTTCATCTATTTCGTAATGTTCGTTATTTTTCACAAGAATATCTCCTTCGCAGGCATTATCAGGAAGCAGACTTCTTTCAATTTCAAAATGAGAATCGCCGTCCTCTATTACAGCAAACTTTCCCTCAAAACGATCTATTATAAGCATACTTTCTCCTTAATTTTCAGTTTCAGGCTTAATGCCGTCTTTTGTAGAAATCATAATGACTGTTCCGTCTATATCCGTACGGTAAATTTTATCTGTATATTTTTTTATTCGCTTTACGGCTTCTTCATCAGGATGTCCGTATTTATTTCCCTCACCGCATGAAATAACTGCGTATTCTGGTTTTACTGCTTCAAGAAATTCCTTACAGCTTGAAGATTTACTTCCATGATGTCCTACCTTAAGAACATCTATTCTTTCAAGATAACCTGCTTCTAAAATATCCTTTTCAGCGTTTTTTTCATTATCCCCGGTAAAAATGAATTTATTTCCTCCATGTCTGAGAATTGCCGCCGCAGAAAAATCATTGAGATTTTTATAATCATCTGAAACAGGAGAAATTATTTCCAGTTCTGCTTCACCGATGTCTATTTTAAGTCCCGGCTCTGCGGCAGTAAGCTTCAGATTCTTTTTCTTTACACTTTTAAGAAAGTTTTCATATACTTTTGTTGTAGGAACCTTATCATCAGGAAGCTTAGGTATAATCACATTCTTTATATCAACATTATCAACAATATATGAAGCAGCTCCCATATGGTCTGAATGCGGGTGAGTAAGTATAAGGCAATCGAGAGTTTTTACACCTTCCTGTTTCAAATAACTGAACACCTTTTCTCCCTCTTCCTTTTCGCCCGTATCAATTAGAACTGCATGGCCGTTTGACAGTATTAATTCGCTGTCCCCCTGACCTACATCTATGTAATGCACCTGAACCTCGCCCTCTGCAATATTAGATGTACTTACTCCAATTACTTCCTTAAGATCGCTTAAAGTAAAAACGCCGGTAAAATGGGATACCAGCGCTGCCGCTGCCAATAATACTGCAAAAAATGTTATATTACCTTTTCCTTTTGCCTTTTTCCTTTTTGGCATTTTTTCCATTCCTTCCCTTTGCTGCTAATATATATCCCTTTTGCTTTTTTTGGTTTAAATTTTCGCTGTCCGGTGTAACAAGACATTTAGGTCCATACCCGATAAGATCACTTCTTCCCGCTTTTTTAAGTGCGGCTATTACAGTTTTTTTATTTTCAGGCTTAAAATACTGGAGAAGTGTTCTTTGCATCTTTTTTTCTTCTGCCGTTCTCGGAACATAAACTTCTTCCATTGTATACGGATCAAACCCGCTGTAAAAAATGCAAGTAGAAATAGTTCCCGGAGTAGGATAAAAATCCTGAACCTGTTCCGGATGAATTTTATTTTCCTTTAAAAATATTGCAAGATCAACAGCTTCTTTTAGTGTGCTTCCCGGATGCGACGACATTAAATACGGAACAAGATATTGTTCTTTTCCCATACCTTTTGTTATAGAATAAAACTTTTCCTGAAACCTTTTATATGCTTCTATATGGGGCTTTCCCATTTTATCAAGAACCGCAGCAGAGCAATGCTCCGGAGCCACCTTAAGCTGTCCGCTTACATGGTTTCTGATAAGTTCCCTTATAAACTCGTCGCTTTCGTCCTCCATAAGATAGTCATACCGTATTCCGGAGCGAATAAAAACCTTCTTTATACCTTTTATTTTTCTTAATTTTCTTAATATTTCTATATATTCTCTATGACTTACCTCAAGATTCGGACATGGAACAGGCGCAAGACACTTTTTTCCCTTGCATAAGCCGAATTTTAACTGCTTTTCGCATGATGGTTTTCTGAAATTTGCAGTTGGTCCGCCCACATCATGAATATAACCCTTGAAATCCGGCATTTTAGTTATCTTTACTGCTTCCTCCAGTATTGACCTTTCACTTCTGCACGTTACTTTTCTTCCCTGATGAAGCGCAATAGAACAGAAATTACAATAACCGAAACAGCCTCTGTTATGGGTTATAGAAAATCTTACTTCCTCTATTCCGGGAACACCTCCGTATTTTTCATAAGAAGGGTGGTATGTTCTCATAAACGGCAGGCTGTAAATACGGTCAAGTTCTTCTGTTGTAAGACTCAACGCCGGCGGATTCTGTACAAGCATCATCTTCCCATGACGCTGAATTACTGTTTTTCCGTATACCTCATCCTGCTGGTCATATTGCTGACGACAAGCCTTAGCGTAAAGCTTTTTATTCTCCCTCACCTGTTCAAAGGACGGGCATTCTGCCGCACCCAAAGGAGTATTTACAGGATCGGTCAAATAGCAAGTACCTCTTATATCAGTAATATCCTTAATATTTTCACCTGCTGCAAGGCGTTCTGACAGTTCTGTAATCTGATGTTCACCCATTCCGAACATCAGCAGGTCTGCTCCGCTTTCAGCAAGTATTGAAGGCTTAACGCAGTCATCCCAGTAGTCATAATGAGCAAAACGTCTGAGTGAAGCTTCAAGTCCTCCTATTGCAATCGGAGTATCTCCATATATCTCACGCAGCTTCCTGCAATAAACTGTTACTGCTCTGTCCGGACGTTTTCCTGCCTTGCCTCCAGGGGTATAAGCGTCATCTGAACGCTTTCGTTTAGCCGCTGTATAATGAGCGACCATAGAATCTATATTGCCTGATGTTACTAAAAAAGCCAGTCTTGGCATACCAAAACGCATAAAATCATTATCAGTTCTCCAGTCCGGCTGAGAGATGATTCCAACCGTATATCCCAGACTTTCAAGAAGACGGCTGACTATTGCCGCCCCAAAGCTCGGATGGTCAACATAGGCATCTCCCGTTATATAAATAAAATCAAATTGTTTTATTCCCCGCTCTTCCATGTCTTTGCGGGAAACAGGCAGAAAATTATTCATAAAATTCCTCATTACTATTAATCAGCAGCATTTTTTCTCATACGTCTTTCTGACCACTGCTGTTTGGACATCAGTACCTTTCGGGGCTTTGCTCCTTCGTATGGTCCTACAACGCCCATTTCTTCAAGCTCGTCAATAATCCTTGCGGCTCTTGCATAACCAAGCTTAAGCTTTCTCTGAAGCGATGAAGTAGAAGCCTGTCCCATTTCAACAACAACATCGATAGCTCTTTCAATCATCACATCGTCACCGTCGCCGGAGCTTTCAGCTGAATCCGAAAACTTTTCATTCTTTTCGGCAGGCATACTGTGTTCAACCGCTTCAATGATGTCGGTATTATATTCTGTTTCTGATTCTTTCTTTATAAAATCAACTACGCCCTCAACTTCCTTTGTTGAACAGAAACAGCCCTGAACTCTAAGCGGTTTCTGCATACCATTAGGATAATAAAGCATATCTCCGTAACCCAAAAGCTTTTCAGCTCCCTGAGTATCAAGTATAGTTCTGGAGTCGACCTGAGACTGAACGGAAAGTGCGATACGGCTTGGTATATTTGCCTTAATAAGTCCGGTGATAACGTCCGTTGTAGGTCTCTGGGTTGCAATAATAAGATGCATTCCCGCAGCTCTTGCCATCTGTGCAAGACGGCATACTGAATCCTCGACTTCCTTTGAAGCTGCCATCATAAGGTCAGAAAACTCATCTATTGCAATTACTATCTGCGGAAGCTTTTCAAGATGCTTCTGAGCCGCAAGCTCATTATATCCGCCCAAATCACGAACATTATTATCCGCAAAAAGCTTATATCTTCTCAGCATTTCCTGAACGCCCCAGTTAAGCGCTCCTGCCGCCTGACGCGGATCGGTAACAACCGGAATTAACAAATGCGGTATCCCGTTATATGTTGTAAATTCAACCATTTTCGGGTCAATAAGAATCAGCTTTACCTCGTCCGGATTTGCTCTGAAAAGAATGCTCATAATTATGGAGTTAGTACATACAGACTTACCTGAACCAGTAGTACCAGCAATGATCATATGCGGCATCTTGGAAATATCTCCAGTAATGATATTTCCGGCAATATCCTTGCCCACTGCAAAACTAAGCTTACTTTTAGCTTCTCTGAACTCACGGCTTTCTATAATTTCCCTGAGAGATACAACATCCTGATTTGTATTCGGAACCTCAATACCAACTGCCGCTTTTCCAGGAATCGGCGCTTCAATACGCACTCCGGCAGCGGCAAGATTAAGAGCAATATCATCTGATAATCCGGTAATTTTAGAAACTCTTACATTCTTACCGGGCTGGATTTCATATCTGGTAACTCTTGGTCCTCTTTGTATTCCTTTTATCTGGACCTGAATGCCGAAATTGCTGAATGTTTCTATAAGCTTTGCCGCTTTTTCCTGAAGCTCAGAAGCCGCCGCCGGATCATTTGCTTTTGCGGCGCCGCGGTTAAGCAGTTCAACAGACGGAAGTACATATTTTCTTGAAATAGGAGCCTTGATTTCCTTTTCCGGTACAAGCTCTTCCGCTTTCATAGCCTTTTGCGCAAAGGTTTCCTGAACGCCTGCATCTGCCTTTCCCTCTACGGCTTTAACAATTAAATCGTTCAATTCGCTGCCTTCAGAAGCATTATTAACAGGTTTAGTAACGCCCTCTCCTAAATTAGATGAATTATCAATCGGTACATCAATTGAGAATCCATCTATCTTTTCAGGCTCCGGAGCAGTAAAGTCAGGAACATCCAGTTCCTCATTCTTTTCTATAGGAATATCCAAACTAAACCCTTCATCGTCAGGTACAACATTTGATTCCAGCAAAGAAGAGTTTGCTATCTGAATAGCTTCCTGCTCCTCGTCATATTCCATTTCCTCATACTCTCTGAGCATACGGCTTTCTTCTCTTAGATTCTGTACAGATTTATGCATTTTAACAAAGGGTTTGTAAAATATTCCGAAAAACTGAAAAAGGGTAAGATTTGATAAGAGCATTATAAAAATAAATAAAAGAATACATACTATAATCTTTGCTCCCACAAGGCCAAAAAAACGCATAAGAGGCCATGCAATGAAAACGCTTAGCAGACCTCCGCCCTCAAGCCTCGATCCGGATTCATAAAGATACCTGCATTTTTCAATAAAGGAGCTTCCGTCAGTTGAACCTGCAAGCATTATCTGAACCACGGAACTGCTCAGCATAGTAAGACCGATTCCCCATGCAGCTCTGCTTGTTACCGTCTGCTGTGATTTTTCCATAGCTATTAGAACCGCAGTATAAATTATTATTACAGGAACGAGAAAAACAGCCAATCCAAAAAGTCCCCTAAATAAGTTATGTATCATTTTCCAGCCGCTGTTTCCTTCTATAACAGTCAGAAGAAAAACCAAAACGCCTGCCGCAAATAATATTACAGACCAGAATTGATTAACAGGATCCTTTATATTGCCGGAAGCCTTATTTCCTGCTTTTCCGGTCGTTTTTCTGCTGCTGGGTTTATCTTTCTTACCAGCCGTACTGCTTTTTTTTCGTTGAGCCACGTTTCATTGTCCTTTCCGTTTAGAAAAGAAATCAGCCTTTTATATATTCAGTAATACTCATTCCTGATATATTTTCAAAGATTCCTATTCCGATTACAGCAATACCCAGAATCAGGGTATAGATTGCAAATATTTTAAATTTATCAGATTTTACAAGCCAGTTAACCATTTTTATTGCACAAATTCCTACTACTGCAGATACAATAAATCCCAATATAAAATTAACTGGTTCAAATGTCATCATATTCTGTTCAGCGGCGTCCTTAATCTGAAGAAGACATCCGCCTAAAATTGCAGGTATTCCAAGTATAAAAGAGTACTGAACTGCGGTTTCCCTTTTGAATCCGCAGAAAAGCCCGCTGGAAATTGTCGAGCCTGAACGAGACACTCCAGGCAGAAGTGCTATTCCCTGAAAAACACCTACTGTTACAGCATTTTTAACTGTTATATCTCCGTAATTCTTGCTGCCCTTGACGCATCTGTCCGACATAAAAAGTATAAGAGAAGTATAAAGAAAACATATACCCTCGATAATAATATCGCTGTCCTCGGCGACCTTTTCAAAATAATCCTTAAATATGTAAAACGGTATAAGCATAAGCAGGGAAATTATAAGCATTAAAATCATCCGCCGCTCAGGGTTCATGCCTTTCCATTTAAACTTTCCGGTAAATACATCTCCGATAAGTGAAAACATTTCCTTAATTAACGCCCATATAGTCGTTCTAAAGGCAATAAAAACCGCCACGAGGGTTCCAAGATGAAGTACTGCTGAAAATAGCAGTGCGCCTTCTCCGCTGTTTCCTGTAAAATGCTGATAAAGCGAAATATGCCCGGAGCTTGATACAGGTAAAAATTCTGTAAGCCCCTGTATAATACCCTGAACTATAGATTCCAAAGCTGTCATAATTTTCTCCAATCTGCCGTTCATACGGTCTTTTATTTTAATATGTATGCGGAATTACTTCCGCTTCTGAATATATTTACGATAATATTCGTCCTTTTCAAGAAAAAAATACGGATCTGTCACACAAACTGCATTATTTCTTTCCGGTTTCTTATTAACCATTTCAGGAGAATATAAAATATCAGCCGGACTAATAATTGTATGAAGAATCATGATTCCTCCTCCGTATTATCCGGATACTTTTCACCTGATTCTTCGATTATAGAATACAGGCATTCTATTGCATCACTCAGACCGCCAAGACTGTCTATGAGTCCGAGTTCCACCGCTTTTTCACCGTCAACAACTGTACCCACGTCCATAACAAGCTCACCTGTCTGCATCATAAGCTTCCTAAATTCATCATCACTGATATTGCTGTTAGATGTAACAAAATTAACAATTCTGTCCTGCATCTTATCAAAATACGAAAGTGTCTGAGGAACCCCCAGAACGAGTCCGTTCATTCTGACCGGATGTATAGTCATAGTAGCCGATGGTACAATAAAGGAATGCTTTGCACTTACTGCAAGGGGTACGCCGATTGAGTGTCCGCCGCCAACTACAAGAGATACTGTCGGGGTTTTCATTCCTGCTATAAGTTCAGCGATTGCAAGGCCGGCTTCAACATCTCCGCCCACTGTATTTAAGATAATAACAAGCCCTTCTATACTTCTATCCTGTTCAATTGCAACAAGAGCCGGAATTATGTGCTCATACTTTGTAGTTTTATTTTGTGAAGGCAGTACATAATGTCCCTCAACCTGCCCTATCACCGTAAGACAATGTATCAAATGCTTTGCATTATGCGAAATTACCTCTCCGGTTTTTTCAATAAGCTCTGTTTCATCAAGTTTTTCTTCTATGGGGTCTTTATCAGAGCCGTCATCAATTTCATTTTCATCTAAATTCTGATTATCCATATAAAACCTGCACTTTCCAATTAATAATATTTTTATTATTATCATAAAGCTCAGATTTATACACTTGTTTTTATTATAAACGATTTTACTGTCAAAGTCAAATAATAGTTGATTTTCAGCATAAAAAAACCGCTGCCCCAGCAGCGGTTTTCCCGTTGCAGTATATACTAATACTGCATCATTAAAATTTTAATAACATTATTCATATCTTAATGCGTCAATTGGATTAAGATTTCCGGCTTTTACTGATGGAATCAAACCAAAAACAATTCCCACTGCCATTGAAAATACTACTGAAATAGCAATCGATACTCCGCTTATTGAAACCGGAACATCAGCAAACTTAGAAATTATCTGCGCAAGGCCTATACCTGCTCCGACACCGATGATGCCACCGATACTGGTTAGTACAGAAGCCTCCGTCAAAAACTGGGCAAGGATCCGTTTCTTTCTGGCGCCAAGGGCTTTTTTAAGTCCGATTTCTCTTGTTCGTTCTGTAACTGAAACCAGCATTATGTTCATAACACCGATACCGCCTACAAGAAGAGAAATGCTGGCAATCCATATAAGCATTTTATTGGTCGAAGCACTTAAATCCTGCATTGATTTAGCTTGTTCCAGCAGACTTTCACTTTTATACTTTACATTACTTTCGCTGTCAACATAAAGACCAGCATTTAGAATATCTGCTGCTTTCTTGCCTGCTGCTGTCATACTGTCAGTATCAACAGCCTTTGCATAGCAGTTCTGCGGCTCGTCATATTTAAAGACAATCGGCCACGAACGTTCTGGTATAAATATCTGACCGCTGGAGTCATTTTTATACGTATAGTAATCCTCCATAGAATTGATCACAGGTTCAAATTTACTGCTCTTAACGACAACGCCTATTACTGTAAAGGGTTCTCCCATAATGTCAATCGACTTTCCTACCGGGTCTTCTCCCTCAAAAAGACTCTTGGCTGTTGTCATATCAATAATAGCTGTTTTTTTATTATCGCTGTAATCCTTTTCTGAAAAGCCCTTTCCGGATTTTATTCTGTAACCCATCACGCTTAAATAGTCTTTGTCTATGCCCAAAACAGTACCGCCTGCAAGCTGATTGTTAAGATAGAATATACTATCACAATACTGACGCTGTCTGAATAAAGTGACCTTTTCAATTTCCTTTATGTCTTCAATCTGTTCTTTGACCTCATCTGAAATCACAGGTATGCCGTAAGGAACAGACTGATACTGAAAATCGAATACTCCGTCTCCCTGGTAAAGCTGGATCTTTACAGTATTATTGCCTGCACCGATAAGATTGCTTTTTATCTGTTCATTTGTTCCTTTAATAGTAGAAACAATTGCGATAATAGCTGCTATACCTATAATAATTCCGAGCATAGTCAAAAGCGAACGGATTTTGTGTGAAAAAATCCCCTTAAATGATAATCTAATATTCTCAAACATTATTTCCCCTCCTTACCACATAACCTTATCAGTTTCTTTGGTTTTAACACCTTCTTTGATGTTTTTTCCGTAAGGAAAGCAAATCATATCATCCTGGGAAAGTCCGCTTTTTATCTCAATCTGACTTCCATAAATGGTCTTTCCGGTTTGTATATACTGTTTTTCCAGTCTCTTGTTTTTTCCGGCTTTCATTACATAATATCTGCCGTCCTCTTCTCTTGTATAATGAAGAGGTATATAGAACGTGTCACTTACCTGCATTTCCTGCACTGATACGCTTACCCAGCTATCAATATTAAAGCCCTCTGCACCGTCTGTAATGCTTGCATTGAAACTATATGTACTGCTGTTTGGATTTTCATTATAACTGAAATAACTATTAACTGGAGTCATATCAATCGATGTAACCTCAGCCACTGCGCTTGCTCCTGTTTCATATGAAGTTACTGTAACTTCCGAACCAACAGTTACCTTATCAAGATTCAGTTCACCGATATTAACAGTGACATTAACTCCATCGCTTCCCTGTATCACAACAAGGGCTGAATCACTGTTTTCCTCGGAAGAACCGTCATTTACAGAAGTTACAACACCGTCAATCTTGCTTTCAACCTGACCGTTCTCCTGTTTTGCTGCTGCCTGACGATACGCAATATCGGCTGATTTTTTATCAAGCTCCAAAGTTTTAATTTCTTCCTGCTTTTCAGTTATCATGCGTGCAATTTCTGCCTTTGAATAAACATAATCATCTGATCCAGGCTGTATAAAGTTCTGCTCGTAATCAGAATAGTCATAAAAGCCGTCATAATCAGGCTCCGGTATCTGTTCTTCAGTTACGGCGAATGCTCTGAATGTTCCGAAATATACTGTAGAGAAATTCACACTGACGTTTCCAGATCCATCTGCTTGGACATTACTGCCGACAACCCAGTCAGCTGTCTGATCCGGCGGAATATCAGAACCCCTTACGCTCCACATATATATTAAATTATTGTTTTCATATACGTTAAAATCAGCAAACAAAGAATTTTCCGCCATCTGATTTAGAAAACCTGCTGCAACAACCGTAGCTCCTGAGCAATTGAATATATAAGGGTCATCCTCGGTACCCTTTCCTGAAACAGCTGCTCCTGCATCATTGATCTGAAGAGTAACATTTACCTGAGGCTTTTCCGGTACCTCAGGTTCAGGGGGAGCCGTCGGCTCAGGCATGGGTGGTATAGCCTCAGAAGGCTGAAGATTTTTAAGACGTGATATTTCCTTGTTTGCCTGCTTAATCTTATCCTCAATAACAGCAAGATTATTTTTCTTCTGCTGAACGTCAAGATTAAGCAAAGTCATATCATATTTTACAATTGGAGTACCCTTTGTTACAGTATCTCCCTCTTTTACAAGAATTTTATCCACAAGCCTTGACTCATCCTGCATTATCTTCTGGACATCACCTGAACTTACCATGCCCTCAAGGCTAAGTTCGTCTCCCCAGTAGCCGCCTACCATATAGCTTACCGGAACAACATCGGCAACAGTTTTATTTTTCTTACGTACTTCATTATATTTATAACCGCCGAAGGTTCCTCCGGCAGCAATTGCTGCGCAGGACACTGCTATAATTATTTTAGTTGATGTTTTCATGCGGTTTCACCTCCGTTATCAGGTGAAATTTCCCCGTCTCTGATAAGCATAATTCTTTTTGCATAGTCAGCAATTTCACGCTCGTGTGTAATCATAACAATTGTAACGCCTTCACTGTTAAGTCCTTCAAAAAGCTCCATAATCTGCTCACCTGACTTCGTATCAAGAGCACCGGTAGGTTCATCAGCCAAAAGTAATCTGGGTTTATTTACAATAGCCCTTGCAATAGCAACCCTCTGCTTCTGACCGCCTGAAAGCTGGGTTGGCTTAAACTCTATTCTGTCTTCGAGTCCAACCTTTATCAGCGCCTGCCTTGCCATTTCCCTGCGTTCCTTTTTTTTGACTCCGGCATAGAGCAGCGGAAGTTCAACATTTTCCAATGCAGACTGACGCGGCAATAAGTTAAAATTCTGAAAAACGAATCCTATTTTACTGTTGCGTATATCCGATAGTTCCTTATCTCTGCACTGCGAAATATCCTTTCCGTCAAATATAAATGTTCCCGAGGTCTGTTTGTCAAGACAGCCGATGATGTTCATAAGCGTTGATTTTCCTGAACCAGACGGTCCCATTATGGCAACATACTCATTTTCATCCACCTGAAAATCAATATTCTTTAATACCGGAACAGCCTCCTTGCCCTGCATATAATCCTTGTAAATACTGCGCATATCTAAAATCATGGAGTCACCGCCATTTCGTCATCGACAGGTTTATCCGCAAAATCTGCGTCAATACCATCATCCGGATTATCTATGTCTGCTCCCTCCGGTATAAAGTCGTCATCATGTATGTCATCTATTGGAATATCATCAATAGGCACATCACCGTCAATATTATCGTCCTGTTCAATATCGTCAATATCTGTTGAAGTTTTCATACCCTCCTGATAATCATCTGCCGGATACGCAATAAGGTCGCTGTCCTTTAAACCGGAAATAATTTCACTGTCACCGTTCATTTCGTCCTTCTGACCGATTTCAACAAATCTCTTTTCAAGACGTCCGTCCTTATCAGCTGCCCAGACATAAGGCTTTTCACCGTCAATATCTACTACATAGTCATTATAAAGCCAAATTCCTTCTTTTTCAATTGCATCGCTCTGACCATAGTCAATTTCTATCAGTACATGCTGTCCCAGCATGAGACCTTCAGTGCTTTCAGGTTCTATGTAAAACGCATAATTGGAAGATTTTGTTTCTGTATCGCTGCCGTCAAAATACATATTGTTATTATCAACTTCAGGTTCATTGCCTATTTCTGAAATCATGCCCCTCCAAGAAACAGTATCGTCTACCCTGGAGCTAATAATTACTGCGCTTCCCTGCATAATTGAACCCATATTCTGTTCATTTATTTTTCCCTTTATTCGGAAATCGCCGCTTGAAACTATGGTCATAATAACATCTGTACCATTTTCCTGCATTTCCTCAGGAGTTTTTAATCCCTTGACTGTTCCGTCTGTATCGGCTTTTACAGAAGCATTTTTTATTGAATTTTCTATTTTTTCCAAACTGATTTTCTTTACCTTGATATCGTACTTAATTCTATCAATATCAGTCTGTAGTGCTTGTATCTGAGTTGTATATGATACCTGAGCGTCACTGCCGGCATTTTTCTTTTCAGCCTCCAGTTCCTTGATTTGTCTGTTATTGGAATCAATTTCATTTTGCATACGCTCTATTTCAACCTGACCTTCTTCAAGTTCAAGTTTCATAGCTTCTACATCGTATTTAAATAATTCTGTTCCAGATTTTACAACATCGCCCTCGCTGACAAAAATCTCCTTAATGATTTTACTGGAGTCAATTTTTACTTCCGCTGCTTTCTGAGATTCAACCACACCGGAAAAACGATTGCTGGATGCATAAAATACAGCAGTATTACAATCAGAAACAGCAGTTACATAAGCAGTTCCGAAACTATCGTCCGGCTTTCTGATATTCCATATAATCAGACTTCCGGTAATTATTACTGCAGCTGCAGCTGCTGCGGCTGCAGTCACAATTATTTTTTTCTTTTTTGTCATAATATGCCTCCGAATTGTTCCTTATTTTTATTCTTTAACTGTTTTTTCTTGTATCTGTATTATATCATATCATACATTTACTGTCAACGCTTAACGGCTTAATTTTGTTTATTTTTAAACCTAATTTAAAATATATTTATACAATATTAAAAACAGCAGTTCTTTATGAAGTGAACCCCAAAGATTAGACAAAATTAAAAATTAACTTACTTGTGAATGAGTTCGGTATTGTACCGGACTCATTCCTTTAAGTTTTATAGAAATTCGTTTGTGGTTGTAATAAT